>Ga0080004_1125236_pt1 | contig 22921 bp, 20 predicted proteins | sample WasSprMetagenome_FD_69207 | JGI IMG/M metagenome (GOLD analysis project Ga0080004, IMG submission 69207) | Sulfidic aquatic microbial communities from Washburn Spring, Yellowstone National Park, USA - WS (SPADES assembly) (version 2) | ecosystem: Environmental > Aquatic > Thermal springs > Hot...
TTACCATCGTTCATGGATTTGAGCTCTTTGCCATAGCCTTCAAGGAAGTCTAGGCTGAGAAGGAGCTCGCCTCGCCTGATAAGCCTCTCATCAACAGCCTTCCATTCCATAAGGAAAAAAAGAACCGGAAAGGATAATTAATTAAGCCACAAAGCATTTATGAAGCGAATTTAGAAAGGATTCCTATGAACGATAGAGAGCGATTCATAAGAACTATGAACTTTAAGCCCGTCGATAGGGTTCCTGACTATGAGTTCGGCTACTGGGCTGAGACGATCGATAGATGGCATATGGAAGGCCTTCCCCAGGACCAGCGCACGAACAGGGACGTAGAGCTTTACTTCGGCCTGGAGGGCTGGGACTGTCATGAAAGCCTTCCTATAAGGACAGGGCTTTGGCCCACCCTTCCAGAGAGGATTCTGGAGCAGACAGCTCGGAGGAAGGTCGTCGACGATGGGATGGGGGGCATTTACGTATCCCTTTCCTCCTCAACGCCCCCCCGATACCTTCGGTATCCCTTGAAGAACAGGGATGATTGGGAGAGGCTTCGACCCTTCTTCGATCCAGAGACGCCTGGAAGGTTCCCCCTCAACTGGGATGAGGTTGTCGAGAAATACAGGGAACGAAGCTATACCCTCAGCGTAAGCGTCGGAAGCCTCTATGGATGGCTCAGGAATTGGATGGGCGTGGAGAATCTATCCATAGCCTTCTACAGGGACCCTGACTGGGTTGCTGAAATGATGGATACTCTCACGAACCTTTGGCTGAAGATCCTTGATAAGGCCCTCCGAAGCATCCAAGTGGAATGCAGTACATGGTGGGAGGACATGTGCTACAGCAAGGGGCCCCTGCTCTCCCCCAGGCTCTTCAAGGAGTTTATGGTTCCTAGGTATAAGAAGGTTACAGACCTCCTGAGGAGCCGGGGCGTAACGATCAACATCGTCGACTGTGATGGAAGGATCACGGATCTTGTTCCCCTGTGGCTTGAGGCCGGGATCAACTGCATGCTCCCCGTGGAGGCAAGGCATACGGACATCTATGAGCTCAGGGAGAAATTTGGGAAACAGGTTCTTCTCATGGGAGGAGTCGATAAGTTTGCCCTCATGAAGGGTCCTGAGGCTATAGATGCCGAACTGAAGCGCCTCACTCCTCTCCTGGAGGAGGGAGGCTACATACCCATGGTGGATCACAGGGTTCCACCCGAGGTTTCCCTAGAGAACTATCGCTATTACCTGAGGAAGAAGAGGAAATGGATAGGTAGAGAAGCATAATAAGGAAGGGTTTTCAAGGGAAGAGAAGTAGGGCGAAGGGAGAAAGGCGAGGGGTGAAGGAAAGAAAAAAGAAAGAAAAGGAAAAGAAAAGATTGGGAAGGAGCGATGGAAGAAGGGGTTCAAACCTTCTTCCTTTGTCGATAATCCTTGAAGGAGGAAAAGCCTATGAAAAGCCTTGAGGATAGGCTAAGGATCATAACTTCTGGAGCAGAGGAGGTCATTACAGAGGATAGGCTAAGGGACCTTCTCCAGAGGAAGGAGGAACTTAAGGGCTACATCGGTGTGGAGCCCTCCGGATTATTCCACATAGGATGGATGATCTGGGCGAAAAAATTCAAGGATCTCATGGATGCAGGCATCCATATGATATTCCTCGAAGCCACCTGGCATGCCTGGATCAACGAAAAGCTCAGCGGAAGTATGGAGAACATCCAGCTTTGCGCTAGGTATTTGGAGCATTGCCTCAGAGCCCTTGGGATTCCTATAGAGCGTGCCAAGACGTTAAGGGCTGATGATATGATAAGCGAGTCCGATTACTGGAGCCTCCTCATGAAGGTTGCGAAGGGACTAACCCTATCGAGGGTCAAGCGAGCCCTGACCATCATGGGAAGAAGGGAAAGGGAGGCTTCCATGGACTTCTCCATGCTTCTTTACCCATGCCTCCAGGTTACGGACATATTCCACCTAGGAGTCGATATATGCCTCGGAGGAATGGATCAGAGGAAGGCCCATGTCCTGGCGATCGAACTTTCCGAGAGGCTTGGGAAGCCTAAGCCCGTGGCGATCCATACCCCCCTCCTCATCGGTCTTGGGGGTTTTGGAGGCTTCGAGAAGGTTTCTAGGGAGGAGGCCCTCGGAAGCGCCAAAATGAGCAAATCGAAACCCGAGACCTGCATCTTCATTCACGACAGTCCTGAGGAGGTTGAGAAAAAGATCCTCAATGCCTTCTGCCCCCCAGACAGCATCGAAAACAACCCCGTCATGGAGATTGCAAGGCTGATTCTCTTCACGGATCCATCCTTCACCCTTGAGATGGAAAGGGCTCGGAAGCGGGGAGGAGGCCTTCTTAAGATCCCAAGCTTCGAAGAGCTGGCTAGGCTATACCTGCATGGGGAAATCCACCCTCTAGACCTTAAAAGAGCCATGGCGAAGGCCCTGAACGAGAGGCTTGAGCCCGTGAGGCGATACTTTTCAGAAAGCCAGGAAGCCCATGGGCTTTATGAAGCCATGAGGAAGATAGGGATATCTCGGTAGAGGCAGATCTCTCCATCGGGAAGGAGGGAGGAAGGAGCTGCGATATTATAAGGATAAGGCTTCGGTCTCAGCCTCGGAGGAAAGAAGGCTGGAGAAGCTCAAGGAGCTCCTCCAGGAGCTTTTGGACGATAATGCTAGGGGAATCCCTATCATCGTGGAAGGTTCTAAGGATGCTGAGAGCCTAAGGAAGCTTGGGTCGAAGGGGACCATCATCCTCGCCAAGGGGAGGCTCGGATCTTACCTCGAAGCCGTAGAGGAGGCATCGAACCATAGAGAAGTTATCATCCTGACGGACTTCGATAGAAGAGGCGAAGAGATGGCATCGATCCTTGGAAAGGATCTGGAAGGAAGGGGTGTAAAGGTAAACCTTACCCTCAGATGGAGGATGGCAAGCCTCATTGGCAAGGATGTCAAGGATGTAGAGGGGCTAGCAAGCTACATGGCTAGGCACTTTCCCGATGATGGAAGGATTCATAAAGCATTGGAAGGGGAAGGGAGATAAAAAATAAAAAATAATAAAAAAACGAACGGAATGGGGGTGCTTTCTTGGCTTCGGGACCCAGGATTCAAAAACGGAAGGTATATTTATTAGAACTGGGATTAAATTAGGGATAAAACGCCAAAAATGGTGTTTTAGGCCAGGTTAGGTTAACCCATTGAAGGCTTCTTTAAGCATGTCTTGGAGGTGTTTGCGCTATGACCCATTCTGGATTAGGCTTAACGAAGTATATCATCCACGCGAGGTTTGACGTTGAGGGAGTTGTCGAGAAGCCCGACGTCATCGGTGCCATCTTCGGGCAGACTGAGGGGCTCTTCGGCAATGAACTCGATCTGAGAGAACTGCAGAAGAGCGGAAGGATCGGCAGAATCGAGATCAACCTCAGCACAGCCAAGGATAGGACGAAGGGGACGATAAGCATCCCTTCTACTTTGGATAGGGTTTCCGTAGCCCTCATCGCCGCTGCCATCGAGAGCATAGACCGTATAGGCCCATGCAACGCCCAGGTCGTCCTTGAAAAAATAGAGGATGTTAGAGACGTAAGGCGGAAGGCCATCATCGAAAGGGCAAAAGCCATTCTTAAAGATTGGGAGATCAAGGCGACTTCAAGCCTCGAAAATATCCTCAAGGAACTCTTAAAGGAAGTCAAATATCCGGAGATCGCCTCCTACGGGCCAGAGGGCCTTCCAGCAGGCCCGGATGTAGAGGCATCGGACTCTATCATCATCGTAGAAGGAAGGGCGGATGTTTTGAACCTCCTCCGATGCGGGCTTCGCAATGTCGTGGCGGTCGAGGGGGTTAAGATCCCAGAATCCATCATAGAGCTTACGAAGAGAAAAAAGGAGGTAACAGCCCTACTGGACGGAGATCGAGGAGGAGATCTCATCCTGAAGGAGCTCCTTCAAGTAGCCCGCCTAGACTATGTGGCTAGGGCTCCTCAGGGAATGGAAGTCGAAGAACTAACCCCCGCCGAGGTATTGAGGGCCCTTGAGCACAGGATTCCTGTGAGGCAGGTAAGGGGGAAGCCTGAAGCGGCAGGCGAAATTCCCAGGGCTGCACCTATAGCTGAACCTCTCATAAGGGCGGCCTCGGAGCTTCAGGACACCCTTGAAGCCATAATATTTGATGAAAAGCTCAACATAATAGCCAAGATTCCCGTCAGCGAGCTGGCTGAAAGACTGAAGGATTTGCAGAACGCCAAGGCAATAGTCTTCGATGGAATCATAACCCAGCGTCTAGTGGATATCGCGGAGGAGAAGGGAGTAGGTCTGCTCATAGGGGCTCGGATCTCCGACATAACGAAAAAGCCTGAAAAGTTACAGCTGAAGACCTTTTCGGAAATTCTTTCTTAATACCCTAGTTCCCATCAATTTATTCCCATCATTTGTATATGTTAAAGGATAGAATGGATAGGATTATCTTGACTGCTAAGCCTTCTATGTAGAAAAGGCTAAGGTAGCCGTAGTGGATGAGATTTGGTGCATAAACTTACATTCCTTGAGATTATCATGCTGTTCTTAGATGTAGCGTAGGCGGGACCATAAAGCGAAAAGGGAAGAAATAAAATAAAGAATTCTGAAGAGCGATAGCCAAACTAACTCATTCTTTCTTTCTGCCAGACTAGACCATTTTTTGGATCTCTTCCTTCGTATACCAATGCGAGGGCCCTCCGTTATAGGCAAGACTTTTCAAACCAAAAGCATCGTTATGGATTGGACGGTCAAATTGATGATGCTTTCAGGATAGGATCGACGAGGATGGAAGCTCCTTCGTCTTCCAAGGCTTAAGCTTAGGATCGATCTAGGCGATGATGTCCATATTACTGGCGGAATCTAGAAGGAGCAAATCGGTCCTTCTGAAGGAGCTGAGGGCTTCCATGGACCAAATACAACTGCCCATGGGACGAGTGAAGATATTTAAGGTGCCCATAGCGGAGAAAAGGAAAAAACTAAGTGGGAATAGACAATGAAGTCCGAAAACTGGCATGCATTGCCTTTAGAAGAAGTCCTTAAGGCCCTCCAGGCAAGCCCCGAGGGGCTGAAGGATGAGGAAGCTAAGAGGCGCCTTACTTTATACGGCTTCAACGAGTTGAGGCAAGAGAAGCGGCGCACAGCTCTTCGCATGTTCTTAGGGGGCTTCAAAGATATCTTCATCATCCTCCTCCTGGCGGCTACGGCTATATCCATATTGATAGGATACTATGAGGCCCTGGAAGATCCTAGCCTAACCTTTGTGGAGACCTATGCAGATGCCATTGCCATTATGGTCATCGTCATCCTCGTAGTAGTGACAGGCTTCATCCAGGAATACAGGTCTGAGAAGGCCATCGAAGCCTTAAGGAAACTCGCTGCTCCTAGGGCAAGGGTCATAAGGAATGGTTATGAGGTTCAGATACCTGCTAGAGAGGTTGTTCCTGGCGATATCATTCTCTTTGAGGCTGGTGATAGGATTCCTGCTGATGGAAGGCTTATGGAGGCCGTTGAGCTTAGGGTAGACGAAGCCATCCTTACGGGAGAATCGACCCCCGTGATTAAGGATGTTAAGCCTGTGGAGCCTGATGCTCCGGTTTCCAACAGAAAATCGATGGTCTTCATGGCGACCTATGCCAACTACGGTCGAGGGAAGGCCGTCGTGACGGCTACGGGCATGGGAACAGAGTTCGGACGCATAGCGAAGCTCGTCCAAGAGGCGGAAGCTGAAGAAACCCCCCTCCAGCGTAAACTCGATGCCTTCGCTAAAAATATCGCGAAGATTGTCATCATCGTCTGCATCATTGTTTTCATGCTCGAGGTCTTTGAGCAGTACATGGAATGGCGTTCAGGGCATCTCCATGAGTTGGGCATCAAGGGAATGCTGGATGCCTTCATGGTCGCCGTTTCCCTGGCCGTTTCGGCAGTACCGGAGGGGCTTCCAGCCATCGTCACGGTTACGCTGGCTTTAGGGGCAAGGGAGTTTGCCAAGAGGAACGCCATCATAAGAAGACTTTCCTCGGCCGAGACCTTGGGCTCCACAACGATCATTTGCTCCGATAAGACTGGGACTCTTACGAGGGGTGAGATGACGGTTCGAAGGCTCTACATGAACGGATCCTTCATAGAGGTTACAGGAGTTGGCTATGAGCCCAAGGGCGAGTTCCGAAAGGATGGCGAAACGATCGATCCCAAGAAAGATCAGGGTTTGGAGCTCCTCTTGAGGATAGGACTTCTTTGCAACAACGCAGGGCTTCATCAGGAGGATAATAATTGGCGCATCACGGGGGATCCTACGGAGGCAGCCCTCATCGTTTCAGCCATGAAATACGGGATGGACCAGAAGGAGGTGGAGAGCCTTTACAGGCGCATTGCTGAGATCCCCTTCACATCGGAAAGGAAGCGTATGACAACCGTCCATGAAACTCCGGAGGGATCGAAGGTTGCCTACATGAAGGGAGCTCCGGAGGTTGTCCTAGAACGCTGCAACCGTATCCTTCGAAACGGAAGAGAAGTCCGTCTTACAGAGGCCCAGAGGAAAAGAATCCTCCAAGCCAACGATGAGATGGCGGAGGGAGCCCTCAGAGTCCTTGGGATGGCCTACAGAAGGCTTCCTGAGGGCCTTGAGAAGTTCGATGAGGAAGCCATCGAGACCGATATGGTATTCGTTGGGCTTCAGGGGATGATAGATCCTCCGAGGGAGGAAGCCATAGAAGCCTACAAACTCTGCCAAAAGGCCGGCGTTGAGACCGTCATGATCACAGGCGATCACAAGCTTACGGCCGTGGCCATAGCCAAGGAAATCGGGCTCATGAAGCCCGACAGCCTTGTCCTAACAGGAGCGGAGCTAGACAAGCTTAGCGATGAGGAGTTCCTAGCTATCGTAGAGAAGGTTGCCGTTTATGCTAGGGTATCCCCTGAGCACAAGCTCAGGATTGTCGAAGCTTTGAAGAAAAAGGGACATATTGTAGCCATGACTGGGGATGGGGTCAACGATGCACCAGCGATAAAGAGGGCAGACATAGGAATAGCCATGGGAATCACCGGGACTGACGTGACTAGGGAAGCCTCCGCCATGGTCCTAGCTGACGACAACTATGCAACGATTGTAAGGGCAGTGGAGAGGGGCCGCATTATCTACGATAACATAAGGAAATATGCGAGGTTCCTCCTAGCCTGCAACTTCGACGAACTTCTCGTCATAGGGACCTTCGCCCTCTTAGGGGGGATCTTCGGGGAGGAAGCCTTTCCTCTTCCCCTATTGGCTCCTATGATTCTATGGATTAACCTCGTCACGGATGGGGCTCCAGCCATAGCATTAAGCGTCGATCCCCCTGAGGAGGATGTCATGAATAGACCTCCGAGGAAACCGGAGGAAGGCATCCTTCATGGAATGATATCCTTCGTAATAGCATCCTTTATATTGCAATTCACCGGAACCGTCGTAACCTTCGGCTTTGAGTACTGGGTTCAAGGTCATGGTCTCGATAAGGCGAGGACCGTTGCCTTCATGCAAGCTTCCCTCTTCGAACTCTTCGTCGTCTGGAACTGCCGATCTGAGAAGCATAGCGTTTTCAGGATGAAGTTCTGGAAGAACAGATTCTTCGTCATAGCGGATCTGGCTTCAATAGCCCTTACGGTGATGATTCCCTACGTTCCCGTGTTTCAGGTTATGTTCCATACGGTCCCCCTCCTTTGGGACGATTGGATTGTGGTCCTTGGGACCGCAAGCTGGGGCCTCTTGGTACTTCCTGAGGTCTTCATGGGAAGGAAGGTGCTGCGGTGGCGTTAGCGACGGATAGACTACTTTATGGAAGGAATGCTATAAGCCTCTTGCTAAAATATTGCTCTTAATCATAGAGCGACAAACATAAAAAAAGAAAATAAAAAGAGAAGAGGACCTATAGAAAAAATGCCTTTTTCTTCTCTTCATTTCATTTCATTTCATTATTTATTTTTCTTCTTAATTATTTTCGGTTTCTAACCTCCTCCAAAGCCCTATCCACATCTTCCAAGCCCAGCTTCCTAAGGACCTCTGACCTCGGTATGCCCCTCTCATCCCATCCTATCGCCTTGTAGAAGTTCTGTCTCATCTCTTCGAAGGCCTTCCTATCCGTCGTCTTTCCGGCATAGGGTCCTGAGGGAAGGGGCTCGTAGAACCTCGGGGGATTATCATCGTCCTTCGGAGGATGCCATGAGACGTCTGGTCCTCCGATGAGCTCCGCAGCTCTTTGGATGTGGATGATCCTAGGTCCATGGATCCTATACCATTCGTCCCTCGTCGTTTCAAGGCCCGTAACGGCTCTATAGAACTGGAAGACCCTATCATAGCCAGGCCTCCAAGCGTTCATGCTGCAAATAACGGCAGAGTCAGCAAAGACCATCCCCATATCCTCATAGGCATCATGGACTCCTGATGTATGGTCCCCTCCCTGGGGGGAGCAGGCATAGGCTATGGGATTAAAGTCCAAACCGCTCCTCGTTCCATGGGCTCCAACCTCCACCCCCTTCACATGGACGGCATACCTGAGGCAGTCGACACCCTTCATCCTTCCGATTTTGATGGCAGCCCTGTATGTTCCTTCCGCTAGGATATCGCCTATCCCTTCCCTCTTCACGATCTTCCAGGCAAGCCTTTCGAAGGCCCTGGCATCGCCCCACTTAAGCTCGAAGCCCAGGTTCTCCTTCGTGAGGATGCCGCGCTCATAAAGCTCGGCTGTGAAGGCTAGGAGGTTTCCGCCGTTGATGCCTGAAAGCCCCAGGTAGTCCATGAGGGCTGAAAGGTATATGCAGGCTCCTGGGTCGAAGATGCCCAGGTTCGGTCCTAGGTAGGCCTGCATCTCATAGTCCGGATTGTCTGTGATGGCTCCCTTGTAGGGCCCTGCCTTTATGACGGCAAGCTTCATGCATGCCGTCGGACAGCCAAAGTCACTCCAGTACCGCTTAACCCAGTACCGAAAATCAAACTTATCGCCCCCAAAGCCCTTCTCATCGTGCCATTCCTCCTGCCAGTTCCTGACGGGCTCCGAGCTGCTCCGGGCTCCTACCTCATAGCCCCCATAGCCCGTTCCCCAGCGTCTGATCCGATCGCTTCCCCACATGAACCTGCATACTTCTTCCCTAAGCTTCTTCGCCTCCTCGGGGTTAGCTGCTGGGGGCATAGGGCCTCTTCCCTTCGCCACAATCGCCTTCAGGTTCTTCGAGCCCATAACGGCTCCATAGCCTCCATAGCCGGCAGCATGGCTTATCTTCTGCATGACACAGGCTACGCGGACCCTGCTTTCGCCACCAGGACCTATGTATATGATGCCCGGCTCCCGCCAAAGGCCGGGATTTCGTCTTTGCTTCGATAGTTCATCCCTAACCTCCTTGTTGATAGCCATGATCGTCTCCAGACCTCTCTTTCCCCATAGGTGGCTGGCATCCCTGATCTCCCCACCCTCATCCGTCACGAGGATGTAAACGGGTCGTTCAGCCTTTCCTGATACGATGACACCATCGTAACCGGCGCACTTCAGCTCGCTCGGGAATTCGCCGCTCGTCGTAGAGCCTATGATACCGTTGCTTAGGGGAGATTTTCCCGATATGCAGACCCTAGCTCCAGGATACCATCCTGTTAAGGGTCCTGTGAGGGCTAAGAGGAGGTTCTCGGGACCTAGGGGATCCACGGTCTTCCATCGCTCCCCTAGGCGATCCCATAGAATCCTGGCAGCCAGGCCTCTACCGCCTACGTACAGCCTCAGCACTTCCTCGGGAAGCCTTACATCCCTAATGCTTCCGCTCGAAAGGTCAACCTCGAGGAGCTTACCTGCATAGCCTCCAATCATATCAGATCACCTCCTCAGCCTTTTCTCCCAAAAGGTTTGCAGCGACATCCCTAGTTATTTCTTCAGGCTTCCTTGCGAAGAGCTTCCTAGATACAGAAGGCGGTTCCTGAACCGACCAGATGGCGAAGAACCTTCCTTCTTGGCAGACCTTCGCGCACTGGGGATCCCCGCCGCATAGGTCGCATATGGTAGCCTTTCCATCGCCTGGATGGAGGAAGGGGATGTTTCCAGGGCAGGCTTCTATGCATCGCCTGCAGGCTGTGCATAGGCTTCTGTTGACGAGGACGGCTCCTGTCTTTTCGTCTATGGATAGGGCTTTGGGCTTCGTGGGACAGGCCTCTACGCAGGGATAGTCGTGGCATTGGGCGCAGAGGTGGGGGATCTCCAAGCCGGGCACTGGCATGAAGATCCGAATCCTAGAGGCTTCTGGCCATATCTTTCCCTCATGAGTGAGGCTACAGACAATCTCGCACCTTCGACATCCAGAGCAGTTGAAGTAATCTCGGGCAATCCATATTTTTGAGGACATAAAGCCTCGAATTGTTATTTTTCAATTCAATTAGTTTTTAAGTCTTTTGATCAAGAAAAAAAATGAAAAAATGTGAGCCCCCTTCCCTTATCCGCCAGCAAGGGTTGGTAGGAAAGATATTTCATCGCCGTCTTTAAGCCTAGTAGAGGGTTCTGGGGACCTTCCGTTAAGGAGTATTACGAGGTAGCCCCTATTCCCCCCACCCTCAATGTCGATGGGACCAAAACCATACTTTTCGGATATATGCCTTACAGCTGAGGCAAGGTTTGTGCCATTCATAAGTTCTACTGTAGCCTCCCTTCCAATCTTACGGGCCAAGGAACCAACAAACCTGACCTTGATCCTCAAGCTCCATCCCGCACCAAAGAATAATCTTCAGGATATTTATGCTTTAATTTATGGTCTACTTCTTCCAATATGGCGTAATCCCAAGGAATTGATGGAGTCTTCAAACCTTTTTGGAATAAAAATCTGCCAACAATTTTTTTCCTATTTATAAATCATGAGTTCAGAAATAAAGGGGCGTGACAGAAGGGTTGGCTAAAGCTCTTTTAGAGCTCAAAGCAAGGGTCGAATGTCTTGAGGATATCAGGGAAAGGCTATGGAACCTTGGAGCTAAGCCCTTAGGCTCCTTCCTACAAACAGATACTTACTTCAAGACCTCGAAAGGAAGGCTAAAGCTAAGGGAAGTTCAAGGATCCAAGTCAGCTATCCTCATCTACTATGAAAGGGAGGATTCGGCAGAGCCCAAAAGAAGCTTTGTGTGGCTAGCTGAAGTTTCGGATCCGGAAAATATCAAGGCAGTATTAAAAGAAGCTCTAGGAATAAGGATCGTCGTTGAAAAGGTCAGGGATGTCTTTACATGGAAAGGCGTCCAAATTCACTTGGATCGAGTTGAAGGCTTGGGATCCTTTATAGAGTTTGAGAAGCCAACGGGCTCGAGCTATGAAAATTTTGCTAAGGATCGTGAGCTTCTGAAGATCCTTATGAGGCATCTATCGATTAAAGACCATGAACTGATAAGGCTTTCCTATGCCGATTTACTATCAAGGATAGAATCCTAGCACCCGGCTGTTCCCTCTGTTCGGGCGATCTCCTCCAAAGGAAGGACCTGCTGGGGTTCATGGACGACAAGGCCTTGGGCAAGCCTTCGAAGGATTGGTAAAAGCCTCAGAAAGTCCTCCCTGTCTATGACAGTATTTACGCTGAACCAATCTTGTCCCGCTAAAGGGCTTATTGTGGGGCTCTTAAGGGCTGGAAGATTGGCTAAGAGGGCTTCTAGATTCGTCTTTTGAACGTTCAAAAAGATATGAAGTTTCTTCTTGGCATCTATCGTTCCTTTCAAGAGGGTTAGGATATCATAGATCTTAAGGCGCTTCATAGAATCCGAAAGGCTTTCCTTATTAGCTATGAGAACAGCTGTGGATTCGTAGAGCTCCTCTATAGCCTTCAGGTTGTTCTGCTCTAAAGTTGTGCCAGTTTCCGTTAGGTCTATGATGGCATCGGCATTCTCGGGAGGCTTTGCCTCTGTAGCTCCAAAGGAAAGGATAAGACAAACCTTCGCATTAGAACCCTTACGCCACCATGGAGTGATCGTTAATGGAGCCTCATTCCCATAGAGCTCTTTATAAGTAGGGTTTTCCATAATCCGCATTGAAGAAAGGTTAAGATATTCTGTGCATATTCTAAGAACCCTTCCTTCTTCATGAAAAGCCTTTATCAGGTCTGATAGGCAATGGATCTTATCCCATTCTTTAGGAACGGCTGCCACAAGCTTTACATGTCCATAACCAAGGTTCAGGAGAGTCTCTACGGAGGCACCCGTTTCCTTCACCCAATCGGAACCCGTTATTCCTAGGTCCTGCAAACCTTCCGCTACGGCAATAGGAATCTCTTGGGGTCTTAGCATCTTCAACTCAATCTGTGGGTCATTAATGAAGGGTCTGTAGGTCCTCTCATGACCACGAATGACGTATCCAGAAAGGGTAAGGATGTCCAAAGTAGGTTTTTCCAAAGAACCTTTGGGTAAAGCGAATTTCAACCTCAAGATGATCCTTTCCTCTTGGCTGATTTCGGAATAATTTCTTATCCATCATCCCTTTAAACTTTCCCAAGGGCTCATCTGGTCCATTTCAATTTCATAGAATTTCCTAAGTCACTGATCCTTATGCACGACCAAGCCAAGGAATTATAATCCTATAATAGATAAGATTACAGTGCCTTTGGAAAATGTTCTCATGAAAAGCCTTAAGGGAGCCTCATCTCCTTCGATAGATTCAGATGGGAATATTCTCAAAGAGAAATAGAGCTTCTGAAAGGATAGATTTAATACTTTTAAGCCCTTGATATGCCTTATCTCTGAAGGCCGCCGCCGGGATTTGAACCCGGCCTCCAGGCTCCACAGGCCTCTACCGCCCTTAGGGCGTCTGTACGCTACCAGGCTCCGCGAAGCCAATGCGAGCTCCTCTACGTTACGGCGGCCATTCTTCACCCTTCATCCTTCAGAGGAAAAAGGATCATTCCTTTTCTCTTAAACCTTTCCCCCTCGCTCCCTTTTCTTCCTAGCAAGCCTGAGGACCTCTTGGAGGCCCTCAGATTCCTCGGATAACTCCTTTGCCTCTATTATGCCGGCTTTCAGAGCTTCCTTTAAGATTTCCTCGCCCTTATCCGTCCTTATTATGACAAGGCTCCAGCCATCGGGGGCACCAACCCCTCCCACTGAAACATCCGCCAGTTCTGCCGTGAAGTCTTGGCATACTTTGCAGGAGTCTCGTGTAAGGGCTTCCATTTCTTTTAAGGGCTCCGAGAGGACTTCCCTTTCCCCTTCATATACTCTGAACCTTCCCCTCTTTATGTCGAAGCGTTTGACCCTCGAGGGTTCTATGCCCTTCTCCTTGATAAATGCAATGAGTTTGTCATGCCAGAAACTTTCGGAGCAGAAAAGCCCTATAACCGCAAATATGGATTCTGCAACCTTGTGACGGGAGAAGGGATTCACCTGCATACGCCTCAAGGCTTGGACTTCGCAAGGAACGCCAACGATTAGAACTCTTCTCTTGGCAAACTCGAAAAAGGCGGAACTTAAACCCGTGATAAGGGGACCTAAGGTATACTTTGTCCCTGAAGCTTCGAAAAGCTCCTTTGGATCCGTAAAGACCTTAGGGAGAGGCTTCCAGGCTTGGGCTGGATCGATGCCAGTAGCGACAACCCCATCAACAGTCCCAGATTGAAGAGCCTGTAAGGCTAAGGCTGTGACGGCCCCTCCATCCTGGCATCGAAGCCTAAGGCTTTCATCCGTTATCCTGGCGGCGTAGAGAGACCTATAAACTCCGATGAGGGCTTCGACACCAGAGCCTTCCCTAGACCTTCCGAAGACGTATTTTTCGAATTCCTCCATGGGGAAAGGTATGAGGCCTGGGGTTCTTGGGCACTGGTAATAGCAGAGCTGGCATGCTATGCAGGCACCCTTAAGGGAGGGCTCCTCTCCAGAGGGGAGGATGACCCCTACTGGACAGGTGGCTATGCAAGCTCCGCAGTAGACGCATAGCCTCTGCCTTACGACTTCCGTGAGAAGGTTTCCAAAGGTTTTAGGTCTGGCAATCATTTTATCCTCCATCCTTCCATCTAGGAAAGATTCTAGATCCGGTTAATGAAGGCTTTCTTGGCATCTTTAAAGGCTTATCAAATCAAATTTCAAGGAAGTTGAGGGCTAAGGCTCCATAAAGCCCTACATCTTCCCCAAGCCTTGTTAGCTCTATGATTGGGACCCTGTTTACGGTGTGGTTTCCTACAAGCCTCCTGATAGGAGGAAGGACAAGTTCCTCATTCTTTAGGGCTATGGGTCCCCCAACCGTTATGAGCTCCGGGTCGTAGGCATTTATGGCGTCTCCAAAACCTATGGCGTTGAGCATGCCGAGGCGTTCAACGATCTTTAATGCCAGAGAATCCCCCGCCTTAGCCATGTTGAAGACTCCCTCTGCGGTAAGGCTCCCCCTTCGGACTTCCGCTACGAGAGGACTTCCAGACATTTCCTTGGGACTGAGCTCCTCACCCTCTTCTATGAGATATTTCACGTATTTCGGGATGTTCTTCCCTGAGCAATAGGCTTCCCAATGCCCCCTCCTTCCGCAGCCGCACAAAAGCTTTCCCTCAAAATCTATGGTAAAATGACCGACTTCATGGGCATTCCCGTCTTTTCCCATAATGAGCCTTCCATCGATGAAGACACCGGCCCCTATGCCTGTGCTAAGGGTAATATAAAGGAGGTTCTGAGCCTTGGATCCCGATCCGAAGACCTTTTCTCCGAGGACTGCCGCAGCACAATCGTTCAGAAGCCTTACGGGAACCCCAAAGGCTTCCTGGAGGGGCTCCACGAGGGGTATAAAATCCCAAGGAAGGTTGCTGGCTTTAACAACAGCCCCCCTCTTCAGGTCCAGGGGTCCTGTAGAGCCTATCCCTATTCCCCTCAGTTCTTTAGGGCTTATCTTGGAGCCCAGGATCCTTCTTATCATAGCCTCTATCTGGCGGCTAACTCCTTCAGCCCCTCCCTTCACATTCGTAGGCTCCGTTTGTTTTGCGAGTAATCGTCCATCCTTGGTCCCAAGGGCAACCCTCAAGTTTGTTGCCCCAATATCGACGCCTATGGCTAGGCGCTTAGGCCCTTCCATAATAATAATTCCACCCCCTCCTCTCGGAATGCATCTATGGCTTCTTTGTCCTTAAATTCTTCGCTCAACCGCCATCCTATCTTCTGAAAGCCTTCCATAACTTTTTAAAAGAGCTTCAAGGGCTTTCGGGGCCACCATTCTTCCTTAAGCTCGATAAGTCCCCTGAGGAGCAAGGGAAGCCCAATCGTGGCATCGAGATAGACTGTCGCATAGCGGGCTCCTAGGGAAATCTTTCCCCAAGAAACGGCCTCTTCGAAGGTACATCCGGAAAGGCCTCCCCATTTAGGATCGTCCGTCGTGATCTGGATAGCATAATCGTGGCCCGGAACCTCTTTACCAATTATCGAGGCGGCAATCTTCAATTGCTGTATGTAGTTTTTCGGGACTCCTCCTCCTACATATATGGCGCCCGTCCTTGGCGATTTGAGCTTAATCTCGAGGATCTCCAGATTATCCTTTAAAGGATCTAGGATAAGGGGCTTCTTTCCCATCTCCTCTTGCCTCTGCCTTAAGGCTGCTAGGGCCATCCCGATGGAGCTGTCGTTGATGGCAGGACAGAAGATGGGAATCCCTTCCTTGGCTGCCGTGGCGAGGATGGAATCCGGATCCTTAAGGGTTCTTCCAAGAAGTCCTAGGAACTCTCTTGTAGAGTAGGATCGGGGTTCCAATTCCTCGGCGAATTCCATGACAAACTTGTCAGCTTCCATAAAATGGCTTTCATAAACATACGTGTCGTAGATCCTGTCAATACCGAGCCTTAGGAGTTCCTTATCTGGAAGGGATTTTTTGGGAATGTAGTGATGAAATCCTAAGGCTTCCAGAAGATCATGGGATAGGTTGGCACCCGTAGAAACAAGGACATCTACGACATGAAGCTCCATGAAATCCTTTAGGACCTTCCTCATGCCGGCTGGAACCATGGCTCCTGCAAGGCCCATGAAGACCGTAGGCCTTTCAGGATCCTTCATCATCGCCATAAGGACTTGGAAGCAATGGGCAAGGCTTCGGCTCTGGAAGGAGGTTTGGCTGAAGGCTTTTAGGGTATCACTAACGGATAGAACAGCGAAGGCATCGAAGGGCTTTATGGGGATTCCTACGATTTCCTTGGATTTTTCCCCTGAAGGATTATGGCTAGTACGCTTGTCCTTTAGGAAAGAATTATTTCTTCGCATAGCTACCTTAGCTATGGCTTCCAAACCATATAAAAGGATTTCAACATCACAAATCAAAATGAATCGTTTTATTCAAAGAACTTCAATACAGGATTTTTAGGCTTCAATATGGAGCGGGAAAGCCTTCAATGGAAAGGCTTTTAATCCTTCATTACCTTCTTTCTGAAGAAAAAATTCTATCATCGTTAAAAAGCCTTTATTTTTCCCTTAGCAATTATTGATGTGGCGGCGGGTGGACTGGGGAGCTAGCCCTGCCCTATACCCGAAAAGGGCTACATGCGGGGGTCCGTCAACCTGCGAGGGCGCCGACCTGAAGGGCTGTAGGCCCCAAGCCACGGACTGTGAGGTCTCGTCCCACAGGGTTGGGTGGAGGAGGGGGCATCTTCGAAGGAAGATGCCAACCTCCCTAACTGCCGAACCGGGCTAGGCCGGGAACGGAGCAACCCTAAGGCAGACATTCCAACGTTTGTGGGGCAACGGGGCGGAGGAAGGGTTTGGGAAACCGCAGCCTGGAGGGCGGCCACCTCGGGGGATGCCGCCGCCCAAGCTTTCCTTTTTATTTCCCTTCACCAAAGAGAGTTATGTCTGAAGAATACGGGGTTGAAGTCCTCGAAACCGGTGCCCGGATAGACCTTGACCCTTAAGTTGGGAATCCTTACACGAAACGAAAAGGCCTGGTGTTCCATGCAACTGAAACAGGCTGCCATAAGGTTCGGTCTTGAACCCTTCTGCTTCAGCTTCTCTGACATTGGTGCTAGCGTTTCCTTCCAAGAAAAGCCAGCTGTGGAGGCTATGGGAACGCCCTTGGATAGAGGCTTCGCTGCCGTTATCGTAAGACCCATCAGGGGGGGATCCGTGGAGGAGATCTTCTTCAGGCTTGACCTCCTCCATAGAATCGAGAACCTCGGAATCCCTGTTATAAATCCGCCCCTGGCCATCGAAAAAGCGGCCGATAAATACAGGGCGCTAGCCCTCCTAGAGGAGGCTGGCCTTCCTGTCCCAAAAACCTTCGCAACGGAGGATCCGAGGAAAGCTATGGAGGCCTTCGATGCCCTAGGTGGAGACGTCGTCTTAAAGCCCATCTTTGGCTCCAGGGGGATCGGAATAGCACGCATAAATAACAGGGATGTGCTATTAAGGATTTGCCGCAGCCTGAAATACTTTAGGCACGTGATCTATCTTCAGGAATTTGTGGAGCATGGTACATCAGACATAAGGGCTTTTGTCCTTGGAGAAAGGGTCATAGCCAGTATGCGGAGGATGGCTCGTGGATGGAAGACGAACATAGCCCAGGGAGCTACTCCCGCTCCATGCAGGCTTCCTAAAAATTGTGAGGAAATTGCCGTGAAGGCAGCAAAGGTTTTGGGATGCCACCTAGCGGGAGTGGACATACTAGAAACACGGGAGAAGAAATGGTTTATAAACGAAGTGAATAGCCAGCCTGATTGGAGGGGCCTCCAGAGAGTTACGACCTTTTCCATAGCCGATGCCATCGTTAAGCATGTCCTTGATCTCTCTCATCTTTAGGCAGAGCATTTATGGAGTTATAGTATCTAGCCTCCTTTTATGAGGGCTTGAGGAAATGCTGTTATCAGTTTCTAAGTGTGACCAGGATATACCTGATGCCTTAATATGTGCTGGGCCCTTGGATCTTTTCATCGCTAAGGAAGGGCTGCAAGGGAAGATATTGATACTGAATTTTTCCTAGGCTAGGAAGAGGACGGCTAGCCGTGAAGCTGAAATACGATGCATTGCAAGAGAGATATTCTTAAATCATAGAAGAAAGGGGGATTCGATTACAGGAGGTTCTGAAAGCATACCTTAAATTATTTAAAAGCTAATCATGGATCCTTAAGCCTTTCGCCAGTCATAATTTCTACGCTTTAAATCAGAGAGTTTGTTGGTAATGGAAAAAGCCTCTTTGCGTTTCATGGGCACAAACAATTTTACGATTAAGAGCGATTTTTCAATATCGACCCAACCATTTTGCTCAGATAAACTGACTAGATCTCATAAAGATGCTCTTTAAAAAAGTATAGTCGCTTCGAATAGCAAGAGGCGATCCTATGACAAAGGCATGAAACCCGGCACTTTTGTACTCGAATAAACATTGGAAAACCATAAACAAGTTGGAATATATGCAAATGAGCATAAGTCTTCCGATCAATTTTCTCTGATCAGATACTTCACTGTACCAAGCTCATGATCCAGCTTACTTTATAACTGAAGCCCGATTTTCTTCTTGGAGATTAGACTTTTACCATCTAAGATAACAAGCTTGGAAAAGCGAGGGAAATAGTAGAAGAAGGGGCTTTAGAAAATGATTAGAAGGAGATAAAAGAGACTACGAGTCCTCCCTCTTAAGGGTGATCTCGATGGTTGAAACGGCCCTTGTGCCGCCCCCCTCAAGCTTGATTTCCTCCGTCCCTATGACGATATCTTTTACATCGAGTTGTTTCATGAACTGTCGCTTGGTTACTTCAGCCACATCGACAGCTGTTGTTATAGAACGTCCCCTCGCTTTGAGGACGACTTCCTTTACATCAGGAGAACTGAAGCTCCTGATGATGGTTAGGACGTAGTTCATAATAGGCTTGTTGCCTATAAAGACAACTTTGGGTTCACTCGACATATCGATTCCCCTTGTCTATTTTTACTCTCTATGTTTAATAGACTTCCAAGGCTCGCTATTAAAAGATAACGGTCCCTTCTAATCCCCAAGGCCTATCTTAGGGGGGCAAGATTTTATTCGTATTCGCCTATTCCCCCGAAGGAATCTGCCCCCTCTTTCTTCTTTTCATCCTGCGCTTAAGGAGATCCTCAGGGAAGGTTTCGAGGGCCTTAGGCTCCTTCATAAGGCGAAGTAAAAGATCCGTCGTGTCATGAACTTGATTCATAGGTTCGGAAGCCTCTTTGAAAACTTTCCATTTAGGAAAAGCCGGGGCTTCCGCTGTGGATGGGGTAGGATACCCTCTGGACATAAAGGGGTTCCTCCCTTCATGTAAGAGGACATTGGTGGGGAAAAATAATGCCTAGAGTTTTCAGTTTTCGTTTAAAGGAACAAGGGATTCGCCAGCTCTAATATGGAGCGGATAAACCGCTCTGAGACCTAATCCTTGCCCACAATCTTCTGAAAAATTGCTTAATTACCTTGGTTGCTGAATTTGATTTAAATGGATAAAGCATATATGTTTGTGCCTCTCAATCTTTTTTTGTGGTCTATAGGTGACTGATGCACCATGTATTCAAGCGATTAGTTTTTCCCTCCTTGGGCTTCTATTAATTATAAATGGACTCATGAGTAATGACATTGCTAATATGGTATTTGAGCTTTCGCTAATTTCTGCCGCCATCTCAATTACCCTAACAACCTGCGTGATGAGTGATTCAAGAATTAAGCGCTACATTGAGGTAATAATCGCCACATTCTCTCTTGGAATAATTATTTACGGGTATTTATTAAGTAGCTCACTAATCCTTATGATCTCCACATTCATAATAGCCGGTCTTCTAACACTAGCTTTCATTCTCTCATACCTCCTTCCAAGGATTCGGTAAGAAATATAGGAAGAAGTATATTTTATGCGGCCTCTATTCTTTGTCTAGGGCTTTTAGGCTCTAAGCTATCCATATTAACCTATACCATGTCTAGGCTTCTATGCACTGTATACGAGGGAAAGTGTGATTCGTAATCCATGCCTCCTTTGCGCCTCTCCTTCGCATAGGCACACGCCGAGAAAGATTTAATATGAAAAAACAGATATTCTATCTAGGATGAATTTATGAAAATCGTTAATGTGGAACCAATCCGAATCGTAAAACATCTTAAAGAAACTGCAAGATGGCCCACCGGCTCATCCGAAGTTAGTGTGCACAATTTAATCAAGGTTACTACCGACGATGGCATAGTTGGTTGGGGAAGAGCGAGCAATATTGACTTCGCCAAGCAAGTTCTTATGGGTCAAGATCCCTTTGACAGAGAAGCCTTATGGGAGAAAATAGGATGGAGAAACACTTTCCAAGATAAGGAGACGATCATAAATCTGAGCGGAATCAGCATTGCCCTATACGACATCGTCGGAAAAGCGGTCAATAAACCTATCTACAAGATCCTAGGAGGAGCTCAGCATCGTAGAATTAAGACCTACATGAATGGTCTCTACTTTAATCCTACAGAGAAAATAATCAAAATAGCAGAGGAACAGATTGATTATGGCTTCACAGCCCTCAAGCTCAAGATAGGATACCCGGAAGGCATCAAAGAGGATGCCGAAAAAGTCAAGGCGTTAAGAAAATCCTTTGGATACGACATAGACATTCTATGCGACGCATGCCGAATCAACTGGAATGCTAAGACGGCGATAAAGCTTGGAAGGGAACTTGAAAGATATGATGTTTATTGGCTCGAGGAGCCCCTTCCTCCTGATGATCTTGATGGCTATGAAGAGATATCCAGAACTCTGGATCTGAAGATAGCGGGATTTGAAGGAAGAAGCACAAGATATGAATTCAGAGATGTCATAGCTAGACGAGTTGCAGATGTCATTATGCCTGACCTGAACATTTGCGGCGGAATAGATGAAGCGAAGAAGATAGCAGCAATGGCAAGCGCATATACGATATGGTTTTCTCCACATTGTGCCGATATTATAGGCACGGCAGCATCAATTCATGTTTCAGCGACAACTTCAAACTTTCTAATAATGGAGTATACAAGATGGCCGCCAGAATGGTTGCTAGAAGAATTGCTCACCGAGCCTCTGAAATTCAAAAATGGCTATCTGGAACTGCCCGAAAAGCCAGGTCTCGGAATAGAAATAAACGAAGAATTTCTCAAAAAGCTGGCTCCTACGTGAGTTCTCCTATCCACATCCCTATTCATCCTATATATCTTATCCTTTTCTTCTCTTTTAAGAGTGGGCACCTTCGAACCTTTCTGCGCCATCTAGTCTTTGATAGACATGGTAGCTATGGCGATTCATCAGCCTTGAGCTTCCCTCGAGTCTATCGAAGCCGGCCAAAGCTCAAGCCCCGATAAGGACTATGCGGATTCATAATCCTAACCGCTCGATATGACTTTTATTAGGCATAGTTCGTCTCCATCATTGAGCTTTAAGTCCATGTCCCTTATACTTAGAACCTTGTTGTTGAGGAGAAGGAGAACATCGTCCTGAAGGTTTCCATTCTCATTGAGAAGGAGCGCCTCAAATTTCTCCCCCAGCGATTGCCTCAATAATTCTAAGAGAGCCCTTAGGCTGGAAAGTCTTGGGCAGCTGATCCTCAATTCTCCCTTTCCTACCGCTTCCAAAAAGGGGCCATAAAGCCTCACAAGGATCTCGACTTCGCCAGCCATAGTGAATTGCCTCATCTCTGTTTTTCTTACTAATTTAGAGGAAAAATAACTTTTTGGCATGCTGCAGCGGCTTAAGGTTCGGGAAGATTCCGAAAAATTCCCGTAAGCTCCTGTTGTAAGAGAGGGATGGAAAAGGCTTGGTTAGCCGAAACCTATCATTCTTCCAAGCCTCTTTAAGGAGATGGGCTTTAAGTTCAAAATCCATTACCCACTTTAAGAAACAAAAGCCTCTCTACGCTAAAACTTTCAAAGATTCTTTTATAAAACTCATTAAAACCTTTTTCATGCATCAAAAATACCTCTACCTATTAAAGCAAAATATGTCTTTTGGGATTTTCTGTCAAACCATTCGGAAAGAAAAATTTAATACAAACTTCGAGAAGAATTGTACGGATATCTATGGAACCAGCAAAGTTTCGTGAGTTTATGAGGAAGGGTGCAGTTATATGCGTTCAGCTTACACCGTTTAAGGAGAATGAAGATGTTGACTATGAGGGTTTAAGGGAGAACACTCGCTGGTTGGTCGAAGAGAGTAAAGGTGAGCCTCTTGTCCTTGTCCCCGTCGGAAGTACTGGAGAAAAGTATGCTCTAACAGATGAGGAATGGAAGAAGATTGTGAAGACCGTTATTGATGCAGCTAACGGCAAGGTTCCTGTGATGCCTGGAGCATCCCATTCCGGTACAAGAGTGGCAATCGAGCGCGCGAAATATGCTCAAGATGTTGGTGCTGATGGAGTAATGGTTGTGCTACCATACTATCATGTTCCAGAAGAGGAAGGGCTGTATCTACATTATAAGAGGATCTGTGATGCTATAGAGATTGGAGTCATGCCATACAATAATCCTGATGTATCAAAGGTATACATGAAGCCCCATGTCCTAAAAAGGCTTGTTGATAATACGGACAAGATTGTTGGAGTAAAAGAGAACACGCCATTCATTCCGACATTGTATGAGCATATAAAAACAATCGGTGATAAGGTGCCCATAATGCAGGGTAGAGGAGAATGGTGGTTTGCCGCAACGGTATTCTTGGGAGTAAGGGGATACATTTCAGGATATGCGAACTTTATGCCTAAAGTCTGCTTCGACCTACTAAAGGCGGGATTGAATGGGGATTACAGAAGGCTTAAACTTCTTATGGAAAAACTTGATCCCTACGAAGAATTTATCGCTAAAATGTGCAAAAAATATGGTCCATCTACAACCATACTACCTTATCCTTATGTGAGCTCTTACATGACATATTCTGTAATGAACTAAACTTTGGCAAATTTAACCGTTATTTTTCGAATCCATTTACCATGTTATATACGCATGCTAGAAGCGCTTATTCCCTCCTGCCCCATTCCATATTTTGGTGTTTCGATGCTCCCGATT
>Ga0080004_1115454_pt1 | contig 22913 bp, 26 predicted proteins | sample WasSprMetagenome_FD_69207 | JGI IMG/M metagenome (GOLD analysis project Ga0080004, IMG submission 69207) | Sulfidic aquatic microbial communities from Washburn Spring, Yellowstone National Park, USA - WS (SPADES assembly) (version 2) | ecosystem: Environmental > Aquatic > Thermal springs > Hot...
CCTGAAGGCTGTCCATGACGAGCCTATACAGCGCCTCGGCGCTCAGCTTTTCCAACTCATCGATACGCAAGTTATATCGCCCTATGATGGTCGCCCTGATGGAATCCATTGTAACCGCCCCGTCCAATAGGGTGAATCCGTCGCATCTTAGAATATGGTTTACTACCGCATCAGCCACAAAGTTGTAAATCATCTTATCCTCGACAGCCTTCGATCTCTCGCCATGTCGGAGCGCCAGATGCAACGCCTCGTGGGCCAAGACAGTTAGTAGGTCTTTTTTACTAATACTACCGGCCCATTGGGGATTAACGTATATGGTGTTTCCCCCGTCCACCGCCGCCGTCGGCACCGCTTCCGTGAACTTGATTCGACAGCGCATTAAGAGACTCCCAATGAACGGATGTGTCAGCATTAGCGCAGATCTCGCCGACGAGATTTGCCTCATCAGGCTCTCCATAAACCCCACCTAGAAAAAAGATATGTTATCTTAATGCGCCTCCACCATGCTCAGCGCTATGTAGTTTCCGACCTCTCTGAGGGCCATCCACGTCCTCGACTGCCTATTCTCCAGCACATAGTGGTAGAACTTCATCCGCTTATCTCCCAATGCTATTAAGAACAGCATTATAAAGTCCTGTTGAATGTCCGCCACGACATCTAGAAAGTCCAAGACCCTCTTGGCGATCTCTTTCTTTGCCTCATTGCGCTTATAGTATTCAGCAACAGCTATGATTGCGAGATATTTCGCATCTAAGCCAAGCTCTTTGAACATATTTGGATTGTTGAGCAACTCTTCCGGCTCTGGGGTCGGCGTCGTGATGAACGCATATAATTTTCCTCCTACGGCTTTGCCAATGTATCCGTATATCTTTTCCCTTAGGAACTGCGTCGGCGTATTCTTGAGCTCCAGCGATAAATTAGTCCAAGTCCTTGGCGTTGGATAATTCTCCAGCGTCTCAGCGTCGCTTGGAAGGGTAATGAAGTCCTCTGGGAACCTTGAAAGGTAGGCCAGGATGCGTCTATCCCAATCCTTATAGTGGGCATCCATCCATCCAGCCCACTCCTCAACCTTTGGCGCATCTACTTCGATAATATGAAACCTTGACATCAATGGAGTTGGTAATTTTCTGGCGACAATGCTATGCTCTGGAGAATTTCCGAGCGCCACGATCCTAATGTTATCGCCGAATTTTACGAATCCTGCTTTCCTATCTAGAACAATTTTGTAAGCCGCCGACAGTATGTCAAGCCTTTGTATGTTGGTGAACTCATCAAGCAGTAACATTCCGCCGCCAGCCCTGCTTAAGACAGTCGCCCAAGTCAGCGGTTTGTAGGCTATGCAGGAATCAACGTCCCTCGGAATACCGACCAAATCTGATGGCTCCACTTCGCTTAGCCGGATGTCCATGAACACGTAGTAGTCTTGCGGGCTCTTCATAATCTCATTGAAGTAACTATCGTCATAATCTATGAATCGTAGATTCATCTCCTCCGCCTCTTCCTCAGCGATTTCCTTAATACATACCGATTTCCCAATACCTGGAGGCCCAATTATTAGAACGCTTACATCCTTTCTGATGGTCTTTAGATAACTTTTAAGCTGTGGTATCCTCATAACCCCACCTATGAAAAAAGGTTCATGGAAGTTGTTTAAGCTGATACTCGAGGATCAGGGCATCGATATCAAGTGGCTTCCACCACTCCTTCGGTATTAGCTCCAAGATAAATTTGATTAGCCAATGGGTATTAGTTGGTTCATAGCATTCCTCGCCCAGTAGGCGTTTAATACTCCTAACGTCATGTCTTAGCTCTGGTAAAATGTCGGCGAGTATTATGGGCATGCAACCAAAGTAACCAAACCTAACAAAGTGATACCCGTCATCTTGCTTAATACATGCATATGCGGCCTCACGTGATAAATCAACAACAATCCATCCATTTCTACAAAGGAATGCAAGTAGCTTTTTGTGAATAAGGTCGGCTTGATTCCTTAGATAGGCGCCGGGCCTCATACCTATCCACTTCTTAACATTTGCCCCGATATACGTCAAAGCCTTTACGTATTTAGTGCGAGTCCTTGCATCCTTATACGTCGAAGCAATAAGCTTGAGACAATCTATGACATCATCGTCAACGAGACCATTCACTAGTGGGGTAACGATGCGCTCATATATCCTGTTTGAACCATATAACGATATTACTTTATCATCGATATAAATAATGAAACGACTACTATATTCACTATTCCACATGATACAAATAACGTGGTTATTACACTTAGCGGCGATTTTTCTCTCACCAACGGAAATCCACGGCCTCTCTTCTGTCATATCCTCCCACCTAAAGAAAAATAATAGGGCTCGGAAATATTTGTTTAGGCGAGCTGTTTAAGCTGGTGCTCAAGGATCAAGTCCTCGATATTCAGTGGCCTCCACCACTCCTTAGGTATTGTCTCCAATATGATCTTGATCATCCAATAGTTGGGTCTTTCTTGGTATTCATCGCTTAAGAATTGAATGATTCTTAGATCATGCTTCAATGCTGGTAACTTATCGGCGAGCGTTATGGGGGCGTAGTCAAGCTTGGCAATGCTATGCTCGCCATTTTGCCTTATACACGCATACGCGTCCTTATACCTTACATCTACAACGATCCAGCCATTATTACAGAAGAATCCGAGTAACTTCTTTGACTCACCCTCATAAACGAGATCGGCTTGATGCTTTAAATAGGCGCCGGGCCTCCTCCCTATCCACTTCTTAACATTAATGCCAATATTTGCCAACGCTTCCACGTATTTTGTCCGCGTCCTTATATCCCTATACCTCAATGCAATAAGCTTTAGACAGTCTAAGACGTCTTCGTTGCCGTTGATCAAGGGGTTAATGACATTATCGTATATCTTGTATGAGGCATATATCGCCATCAAGAATTTGTCATCAATGTAAATATCGAGTATGCTACCCCAGCCACTCCATACAATCCCAATGATGTGGCCATTGCACTTAATTGAAACTCTCTTATGGCCAATAGTAATCAATCGCTCCATTTCCCCACCTAAAGAAAAATAAAGGGGGTTAGAGGCGTAGCGGAATAGATAGCGGGTGGCCGAAGACGATCTTCAGATGACTGAGGATATGCTCGACAGCTTTATCAACACCTAAGTCTCTGATAGTCCTTTCTATGTCCTCGAGATACCACTCCCCCTCTAACCAATCAGCTTTGATGATGACATCCTCCAACAGCTTTCGGTAGCTTCCAGTCCAATCATCTCTATCTTCATATCTCCTGATCTTTAGCTCCTTTTCGGAAAACAGTAGCTTCCAAACGAATCCATGCCTATCCCCGGAAGCGTGTTTGCGATAAATCTCGACCTCTAACTCCCTTAACAACCTCTTGTCGTCGGCCCTTGGTCTTAAGGTTATTGCGTAGGTTAAACCATCATGTCGTCGCTCGAATCTCATTTCTCCTCACCCCACCTAGAAAAATAAGGGGAGTTTAGGGAGACTGCGCCTCGACCTCAGAGAGCACCAGCCAATAGTCTAGCTTCCTTAACTCGTCTTCGCTCAAAATGGCACCCTCTGGCAACCTCACTTTCAAAAAGAAGTGTATTGCACGGTCACCTGGTTTTAGAAATATCGTCCTTCGCTCCATCGGCACCTGAATACCCAGAAGCTGTGATAACACTTTAGCAGTAGCTTCATGGCCGACAGCGGAAACAAAGCCGCCAGCTAAAATTTCCTTGGCCTCCTCGACTGAAATCCTCCTCAACTTTATTTTGGCCTGCGGCGTTTCATCAAAGTTGATGGGGACAATCAACGTATTTAGAACGTATAACACCATCGCTAAACCACCTCCCCACCTACATAAAAAAGAAGGGGGTTACTTGACTGGAACTTCGAATTGCTCTCTGCCAATTTTGACTTTTATTCGTCCCAGAAATTCGTAAACTTCAATGTCATTAAGGCCATCAAAGTAAATATACATTGGATTCTTTGTAGGTGAAATGCTTCTTAGCCACTCAATTTCTTCCTTAGTAAAGAACGAACCTTTTTTGCTTAGTAAAATTTGCTCAAGATCTTCTTGTCGCTTTTGAGCTTCCTCGAATTCCCGACGCCATTCTTCTCTTTGTGTTCTCCATTCTTCAGCTTGTTTTTTGTAAAACCTTTCAATAGCAGTCTTATATAACCGTTCAGCATAAACTTCGCCTAAAACGTTGCAAATAATAGTATAAATGCCACTAACATTTAAGAATTTCAATATAGGCACTTCGTAAGATTCGCCAGACTCATAGGCATAACCGAAGTTCGGCTCCAGCTCGCCCCCTTCTTCATGAACTATCTTGTATCCGTAGAATCCTAGCACCGTTCCATCATTGAAAATATATAATTTCCGCAAATAGTTAGACAAATAATCATCTTTTCTTAGTGTAGGAACATCAACCTCCCGTATGACATAGATTCCAAGGTATTCGACTATTTCTTCATCAGAGCTTAACTTTTGTCCGTTTTCTGTTTCAAAGACTTCATTGATTCGTAAGAAAACTTTCTCCTGCCTCTCCACGATGTTTGTGAATAAGTTGACGTAGCGGAATATCTTATACACTTTTTCTGTTTTTCTTAGCAGAATTTTGCCAACACCTTGTATTTTCTTTACGTCTATAATCTCTCTTTCTTCATCTGTGTAAATTAGGAAAATATTTATTATTACCTCGCCCCCCTCAATCTTAACATCTATTAGTTTATCAACAAGTGGCGGAATAGCTAATATTTTATTGATTTGTTCATCGGTAAGTCTAAGTCTATATTGACGATCAAAAACAGATACTGTCTTATTTTTTATGTCTTGTAAGAATCTTTGTTGCCAGCTCGAATCCATTATCCCATTAATAAACCACCGAAAATAATTTCGAATCCACTCCTCGTCCATATATCGCCCCACCTACATAAAAAAGAGGGGGTTAGGGGGTTTACTTTAGTAGGCTAAGTGGATATGGTGGATTTCGGGGTCTAAGCTTAGCTCCGAACGTCAATAGCATTGGCTCTCCCAGCACATTTGCGACATATCGGCCATCTACCTTATCGATAGTCACGCCATTCTCGAAAGTCAGCCTGCTTTTATTGATGGCGACCTTCTGCCCCTTGATTTTAATGGCGAAGTTGCCTGAGAACAATATCAAATGCTTGACAAAGCCGATTAACGATCGCTGGCCACAGCTTAAACATAGGATATTTTCTCTCTCCCCCGTTGGTGCTATATAGACAGTTTTTGTCACGTTTTTGCTTCCACAAACTGGACACGCTAACATTCTCCCCACCTTCCTCGAGCCCCCGCCCGGGCCGCAGGGGATTATCCCCTATTCCCCCTGCGACTTTTCCCCTCGAGGGGCGCCCCGCAAAAGGGGGCCGCTGGGCGTGGTTCGGCTGAGGGATTACACCCCTCAGGCCTTACCCGCCCTACTGGGGCGGAAAAGCCGCCCCTCAGCCCCACCCCTCCCCCTCCCCCTTAGAGGGGGGATAGGAGAGGGTGTAGCTCCAGGTGGGTGGAGTTCCTCCCGCCCCCTTGCGGGAGCGGAAGGGGGGCTCACGGCCATTTGCTCTTGTTGCCGGGGCGCCCCCCTCGGGGGCCGGACGGGGGCTTACTCAGCTCCTCTAGACCCGCCGGAAGGCTCTCCTCCGGAGACAGGTTTCAGGCGGGGGAGATACCCCGCCCTCCCCCTACCTCCTTCATCGTCGGGCGGTGGGGGAACCCCCGGGGGTCTAGACCCCCGGGTCGCCTCCGGCGACGCCCTGTCCCGCCCTCGGGCGGGTTACCCCTACCCTCGAGCGGGTGGGCGGCCTAGAGGAGCTTATTGTGCCCCCCGGCCCTCTCCCCAAAAAAGAAAAGGGGTTTCAAAAAAGAAAAAGGAGGGTTTTACTCTACCAGCTCGTTGGCGAATTCCTGCTCCAGTTGCCTCGCAAGCTCTGTCACTTCGTTCAATGTGTTGTAGAACGCCCTTGCTATTTTACTGACAATCTCTCTCTGTTCCCTAGTTGTAGCTCTCCACGAGCGAAGTTCCTGCTGTTTTTGGACTGCCAACTCCCCGAGAACACGAAGGTTCTCGGGGCTCGGCTCTTGGATTGCCTTTCTTAAAGTCGCCGCATACTTAGCTATTATAGCTCTTGTTTCTTTTGGCATGGTTTTTGCTAGTGCTCTTAACACCTCCTTGTATCGCTCTCGGTCACGAGCCATTCTTGCCGCTGTTTTTGCTAGCCTCAAAAGCTTTTTCGCCTTCTCATCCACTACTATCTGGACTTGCTCACTCATCTTTCCTCTCCTCCTTAGAGTGCCCCTACCCGCCCGGCTAGAGCCGAGCGAGTAGGGGCTTAGGGGGGCCGGGAGGGCCGTTAGCGTCCGCGAAATCCGCGAAGATCCGCGCGCCCTGCCCAACCGGGATCTTTGCCCGGAGGGGCTTTTAGACTAACCCTCCCCCCGTGCGTTAGCTCCCGAAAAAGCCCCGGAAAGGGCTAAGCCCTTTTCAGGGCCTTTTCGGGCCGCCCGGGCTCGCCTCATCGCCCCGCCCGTTGGGGGCTTTGCGACCACCCGGGGGCGCACGAAGGCGGGCCGCCCGGGCCTCTAGGCCGCAGGCGTTTGCCTGCTTCCCCAGCCCGGCCCGCCCGGGCCGGGAGGATAAGCGAGTTCTTAGCTCGCTTACCCCGGGAGCGCGCCCCGCGCGCGCCCCCGGTAAAAAGCCCGGCTTTGGCCAAATATAAAATTTTTGCAAAAGGGGTGGTGGTGGTATTACCATAACATACCTTATTATAATATAATGTATTTTTGGCGCTATCGGGCGGTTTTCGGGCGATTTTTAGCCCCCCGGGTTTTCGGGCGCTTTGCGGGCTTGGTTGTGTGGTCGGTAATAAACATTACCGAACACCGTATGCGGCGGGGGGCGCGGGCGGGGGCATTATGGGGGTATCTTAGCCGGGTCGGGGGTTTAGGTAAGAGTAATACCAACACCAAACCCCCCGGCTTCAGAAATGCCTAAGGCCTTAATAAGGTTTAGGGGTTTTAAGCGATACTATAAGCCGGGCGGCCTCAAGGGTTTAAGGGTAAGGGTTGAGGAGGAGGCCGGGGCTAGAGGAGTCTGAAGGGCTGAGGGCGCTAAGCGTAAAAGCGTAATTTCCTATTATAATAAAAATATGTATGATACTTGAGTATCAGGATAAATAACTAAGGGACAAATGCTAGCTTTATATATCACATTTGCGAAATATAGCCGGGCTTCAGAGGTTTAAGGGGGATAGGGGGAGAGGGGAAGGGGGTTAAATGATAGACTTTGAACCGCCGCATATGCAAACCTTTTTCGCATACCTGCGCGCCAGTTGGTTGTTATCGCTTTGTTTGTGCGGCATAGATGTGCGCATGAGTGATCGCCGCGATTCGGAATTTATCCGCGAGGCCGTAACCCGGCTGGAAACACTCATCAATAATCCAAAAGAAAGCGAAGAAATCCTGATGCTTGAAGACTACATGCCAAGAAGCGAATTGCTTGATTTCCTCAAAAACACGTTAAACGCGCTTAAGGGCGATGCCGATTTTTCGAAGGAACAATACCAGGCAATTTACCAACGTTTGCTACAACTCCTAGACTCAATCAGACAAAGATACAGGGGTCTTGAGAGGGCGGTCTTATCCAGATACAGGGCCAAGCTTCCAGCACCTCTTTCAACGCCTTGGCTCTAGTAGGTAATAGTAGGTAATGCCCCCACCACACCCCACATGGCCGCGTCTGGCCCCCTTCCGGGCTAAACCCCGCCTCCAGGGCCTGGCGAGGCGGTTTAGGCGGGACAAGCTATATATAGCAGTCATACCAAGGTATTACGCGTGAGGCAACCCCCGGCGGGGCGTTATGCCCTCAAGGCCCCCGCCCGAGCCACCGCGTTTTTGCTCGGGCGTGAAGGGCGCGTGGGGCGGGTTTCTGGCCGGTTTCCTGGGAAGCCGATCCCGGGTGGGCTGACCCGCCGGCCCACATGCCTTCTTTTTTCCGGGATCGGGGCCGGTATACTCCCGGGGAGCTGGCCGCCTGCGCCATGCGCCGAATAAGCCTCCCCGCGCTGGCGGGGCCTCCGGCGTGGGGGGCCGCGCCCCCTCCTTCGCGCGGCTGAGGGGCTCCAGGGGCTGGCGCCGGCCCCTGGGGAGGGGTTGCCTAAACGGGCTCCCCGTGGCGGGGGAGCACAGCCAACTTCAGCCAATTACTGCCATGTGTCCGCTTGGGAAGCGGCTTCGTCCCCCATCTCCCCCGCGCTGGCGGGGCGTGGGGGGTGGGGGAGACCAGACCCCCACCCAGGGTCTACCCCCAGAGGGGCCCCAGGTTGGGCGACGCCTGGGGCTGGCACCCCGCGCCAGGAGCTCCTGGCGTGGGGCTGGGGGGCGCCGTAGCTAGCCTCTAAGGCCGCGTGCCCGGGCACACGGCCAGTATGGCCGGGGAACCCCCTGACCCCCGCCCGGAGCCCCAGGCCCCGGGGGCATTGAGGGGCGGGAGGAGGGTCGCAAGGCGTGATGGGGGAGACCCGGTTCCTGCGCCCGTCGGGGCTCAGGGCGCGGGCGTAGGCGGGAGAAAGGTTCGGGGGGTTCGCCCCGCACCGTAAACCCCCTACCAAGCGGGCACACGTTGACGTGGGGGCAAGGGAGGCAAGGGCGGAGTACCCCGCGGGCGCATGCCAGCCCATGCCCCGCGGGGGAAGAGGCGCCGAGAGCCCGGCCCGAAGGGGGCGAGATGACGCCTCCTCCCGCCTTCCCTACCCCCACACCCGGCGATTGGGTATTACCGCCTGGCGGGCCGGGGTGGGAACGGTTATTTATTTGATACTCGTGTATCATGTGATGCTCTTTTTGGGTGATACCAATGTATTACATCGTTGAGGTGAGGATGACCGGCTTAGGGGTCTCGCTATCATACACCGACAAGGTCACCAAGCATGTGGTTACGAGCATTTTCAGGCTCAGCAAGCATGAGCGCTCCCAGCTGCAATACCTGAAGGTGAAGCTATACCGCGAGCTCGCCAGGCTCGCGAGCTTCCAGCTCGATGACAGCTATGTTTTACACGCCAGAAAGCTCCGGGAGTTCGAGGAGGCGTTCAGGGAGGTTTACGAGGAGTTCAAGGAGATCAGGAGGAGGGTTTACGCGGAGATAGTCCAGAACTGGCCAGCCATAAGGCAGGGCATCATCGAGTACATCTCCAAGACCGGGGACCCTGGGCCGAACATGGAGGAGAAGCTGAGGAGGATCGACCCGCCCGAGAGCGAGGAGGGGCTGGCGGAGCTCAGCTACCGCCTGATACCCCTGAACTTCCTCCTCAAGCTCGAGGAGATGGGCGTGATAGATGACGAGGCCGTGAGGGAGAGGGTGAAAGCCGAGGCCGAGAAGATAAGGAAGGAGATCGAGAGGCAGTATGAGCTGAAGATACGGGAGCTCGAGAAGGCGATAGCGGAGTTCCAGAGGAGGGTGGCGGAGCAGGAGGAGAAGATCAAGAAGCTCAGGGGGATACTGCGTAGCAGGGAATACTACCTGGCGAAGCTGGACGGCCTCATAAGGGAGGCGGAGGATGCTGAGGAGATACTGGGGGAGGAGACCGCGGAGGAGCTGAAGAACAGGGTTGAGGCCCTGAAGCTGAGGCTGCTCGGCGCCTCCAATATCGAAGTTCGATAATTTTTATTGGGTTTATTCAAAGCTCCAGGACGCATGCATCATATTCCGCGTCCCTGCTAGCCTTCCGCAGCTCATCCATCTTCTGCCTCAGCCTCTTCTTCAGGTCCCTCATCTTCTCCAGGATCTTCTCCTCCTCGCTATTCGCCCTTGATATGAAGTCGTTTACCGCCTCCTGGTAGTCGTTGAACAGGTCCCTGACCTCGGCCTCCCTGGAGCTTACCTCCGCGACCTTCCACAGCCACCTATTGGTGTCCTTCGGCCTGTGGATGCACCTGACATAATGCTTGCCCCCCTCCTCATACGCCACGCACATGAAGTCCTCCGAGCCGTTCGCGAAGACGTAGTAGTCGATGCTCGAGAAGAAGTCTATGTTTCCATGCGTGTGGACCGAGCCCACGAACTTCATATCCTTCGGGCATGGGGGCACCTCGACGAACAGCTCCTCGCCCACGCTCGTGTACCCGGACTCCTGCCCGTCCTTGACGCAGATCGAGAAGCTCAGCTCGCGGCCCGTATCGGAGCTTATCTTAATCAGGTTCTTCACGAAGTCCTTATGCCTCTTGACGACCTCGCACCCGTTAGCCATCCAGTCCCACCACCTGCGCGGATGCGGCTAGAGCGCGCCTAATCCCCTGATGCCCTTACGCCTTCCCTTATCCACCCTGACCACGGCCCTGCCGCCCCTCATCAAAACATCGGAGCCCTTGACCTTAACCCTCTTCCTGACGAGCTCTGGCATGGTTCTCGCGTCGGTGAGGGCGCGCACCATATTTAAGCGTTCTACACCCGGGCTCCCCGCCGCAAATGCTTATAGGTTGGCGCCAGCCCGTATGCGCGGTGATGGAATTACCAAAACAAAGGAGGTGGCTTTGGGATGAGCGAACCGGTCGAGCTTAAATGCCCTAGATGCGGGCATGCGTGGAAGTACTCGGGCAGCCTATCCAGGTACGGCACCGTCTGCCCATCCTGCAAGAGCTGGGTGCCCATACCAAGAGACCTGCGGAGGATCCCGCCGAGCCAGAGGATCAGGAGGGGGGTCTCGGTCTCATGCCCCCGCTGTGGGCACGAGTGGGTCTACAGCGGCGCATACCTTCCCCTGATATACTCCGGCAAGGTCGTCATGATAATGTGCCCGGCCTGCGGGAAGAAGATAAGGGTCAAAATCAAGCAACAGGCCCAAACGACTGCATCCCCTTAACATTTTTTGGGGAAGATCCTCAAAGCGTCATAATGCGCCAGATAGAGCTCTCTCAGGACCTCCGGTGGGGGTATGAAGTACGCCTTCTCAACCCTGGACCTGGAATGCTCGCACATGTACTCCACCAGGTTGGCCCACACGTCCATGTAGACCCTATAGCCCTGCTGGAGGCTCACGTTCTCGAGCATCGCGGGCGCGAGCTTCATCCTGGTGTTGAAGAACTTTCTAAGCATCTGGGGTCCGAAGGGCTCGACCCTCGCGAGCTTGCAGGCCCTAGCAAGCCTGCCCCTTATATAGGCGTCCCGGAGGGGTATCAGCAACCCCCTCCCGCCATGCTTCTCATACAGTACCCTCAGCGCCGCGACCGACTCCTCGCCCATAAAGGTGTCGTGCTTGACGCCGGTCTTCCTCCTCACCACCCTGACGTGTATCGGGTTTGCGCCGGTCTCCAACTGCTGGGCTATGCTCGGGTATGGCCTCTCGCCCCAGGCCGACTGCGGCGCCTCCCACCTGAGGCTGAGGATCGTGCTGAGGCTAAGCCCGCTGTCCTTGGCCACGAGGATGAACGCCTTGAGCTCCTCACAATGCTTCTCCGACACCTTGTCCAGCGCGTTGTAGACCGCGAGTATCTCTTCCGGCGTCGGCAGCCTCCCGCCGACGCCCTCTTCGAAGCTGAACGTGTACTTGACCGGGAGCCCGTTATGCGCTAGGAAGCTCTTGACGGCGTAGACGGCCTGGGCTATGCTGTTCCTCCTAAGCCCCCTCCTCTCCTCCAGGTGTATCACGAAGCTGTCCAGCATCGACTTGAGCTTCTGCATCGCCATGAGGTCCCCTGAGGCCATGCTCCTGAGCCTCTCCTGGATGATCGTGTCCGGGTCGGTGTTGTGGAGGTCGCAGAAGGCGCCGAGCCAGAACAAGTACTTCCTCAGGGTCTCGCCGGAGCCCCTGCCGGAGGCCTTCAAGCTATTCAGCCAGCTTTTAACGGACTCGTACCCGAGCAGGTCAGCTATCTCCATCAACCAGCCCCAAGTCCCGGAAAAATATATCAATTTTCCCAGATCACGCGGATTGGGATGCAGAAAACGTGGGGAGGCAGGGCGGCGGGGTCGATTGGGGGGCTCAAGACACGGGGAAACAAAGTTGGAGCAAGGGCCAAGACGTTGGGTGATCTACGTGGATCGTAGGGCTCAGTCCAGGGTCGCGGCGGTCTTCGTCCTAGTCTTCATCATAGGCGGGATTATGGGCGCTGCCATCGTGGGGCCGATGCTAGCCCCAACCCAAACCCTGGAGAAGACGTATGAGAGGACGATTGTTTACACGAGGGAGCTCACGGTCACAGAGACCGCCGTACGGGCCTCGACTACAACTGCAACGATCACGGAGACGGTTCCTCTGACGCATACCTCCGAGAAGACGGTAACCGAGACGATGACCGCGCTCACCACACTGTACGGCACCACGACGGTTGAGAGGACGGTTTACGTTAATTACTTCAACACCTCCTGGTGCAATGTTACAACAACCACGGTGACTTTGACCAGCACCGTATATAATGCGACTCAAACAGCTACAGTTACTCAGACAGCCCAGCAGGTTAGGAAGGTATGCTTCTCCCGCGTGAGCGACTGCAGTAGCATAATCATAAACCTGATAAACAGGGCGAACCGGTCGATCCACGTCATGGTTTACAGCTTCACCTATGATCCACTGGCCGATGCCCTGATAATGGCCCACAAGAGGAACGTCTCTGTAACGGTCATAATCGAACGCCAGCAGGCAAACGTGACCGGAAGCGTATACTACAAGTTGCTGAACGCGAGCGTGGACGTGAGGCTGGACTCGAACCCATATCTCATGCACCATAAGGTTGCCATAATAGATGGCTGGATAGTCGTAACCGGGAGCTTCAACTGGTCCAAGTCCGCCGAGGAGAGGAATGACGAGAACATAGTCGTCATATACGATGAGGCCGTCGCGGGGATGTATGAACAGGAGTTCCAGAGGATACTCGCATCAACGTGATGTCTCGCGAAAAGATTATCTTAGCGCCGAGCCAGCATGCTAGCATGGCCTTCAAGGATAGGCTTCTCAGGTGGTGGACGTACTTCGGGCGAGGCCATAAAAACTTACGTTTCAGCCCACTCTGTCAAAAAGTAGACACTCAAGAGGCTTCCAATCCTTAATATTTTCTCGGCTTTAAAGCCATTGCTTGTCATAACATCCACTATCGGCAACTGCATTTTTTGCCCAACTCTTAATAATGGTGGCGATCCACCTCATTTTTGGGATGAGGCTCTGGTATAGGCATGGGGATGTCGTGCCGTGCGAGGTGACGGATACTCTAGCCACCTCGGTCATAGCGGTGATGGGTAAGCGCGGCTCGGGCAAGACCTACTTCGCCGGCGTCTTGGAGGAAGAGCTTGCGGAGAAGTGCATACCATTCATAGTCCTGGATCCAATGAGGGCCCACTACACCATCAGGGAGAAGTATAACGTCCTCATAGCCGGGGGCGTGGACACGCCCTTCGTGGACGCCGTGATAGACCATAGGGTAGGCGGGGAGTTCGCGGAGCTGGTGTGCCAGGGCAACCTGAGCGCCGTCGTGGACCTGTCGTGGATGCCCAGGGGGAAGCAGGAGATCTTCGTGAGGGACCTATGCTGGAAGCTCCTGGAGGTCTCTAGGACGCCTAGGATGATAATACTCGAGGAGGCGGACGCGTTCGCCCCCCAGATGAGGGGCTCCGAGTCGAGGGAGGCCGTCGAGACGCTGATCAGGCGTGGGAGGGCGTTCGGGCTAGGGGCGACGATAATATCCCAGAGGCCCGCGATAGTGTCAAAGGACGCGCTCTCCCAGGCGGACGTGTACCTATTCTTCAGGCTCATAGCCCCGAGGGACATAGAGGCGGTCAAGGAGACGCTTTCCTACGCCGGCGCGTCGCAGGATGATGTGAAGACGATACTGAGCCTACTGCCGCGGCTCTACTCCGGCGAGGCGATACTCTACAGCCCTGAGAAGCTCGAGACGCTGGAGCTCGTGAGGGTCAGGGAGAGGGTGACGACCCACGCCGCCGAGACCCCTAGCCCAGCGTCCATAAAGCCCGCGCCGTCGGCCTTCTCCGACATAGCCGCCAGGATACAGGAGATAATCAGGGCCAAGGCTGAGGAGGAGACCGAGATGGATAGGCTGAGGAAGCTGGTGAGGGAATATGAGGAGAGGCTGAGGGTGATGGAGGAGGAGCTGAAGGAGTATAAGCGCCAGGTCGAGCTGCTCAAGGCCGTGAGGGAGATACCGGTGGAGATCAGGATCCCGTCCGGGGCGCTGGCCCAGCCGCAGCAGGTTTCGGCTCTCATCCAGATCCCGGAGGCGGTTCGCAGGTGCCCCTACAGGGGCGCGGTATCCGTCTACGAGTACCTGGTGAGGAGGGCGGACTATGCCACGCTTAAGGACATAAACGCGTCCACGGGCGTCGGGATGGAGACGGTTAAGAAGATAATACGCTACTTCAAGAAGAAGGGGCTTGTCCAGGTCAGGACGCGGTCGGTACACGGTAGGCAATACATACGCCAGGTCAGGCTAAAGCCCTCCTAATCATTTTTGGGCCGCGTTGGGGTGAGAAAGTGGGCGGGCATTATGAGAAGGGCCGGAGGTTCGAGTGGGCCGTGAGGAACTACTTGAGATCCATGGGGTTCCTGGTGATCAGGGCGGCGGCGAGCAAGCCGGTGGATCTAGTCGCGGTAAAGGATGGAAAAGTGTACCTGGTCGAGTGCAAGTATGACACGGGCATGACGAAGCATGAGAAGACACAGCTCATCGAGGAAGCTGAAAGGGCCGGGGCCATACCGTTGCTGGCCACAAAGCGCAAGGGCGAGTCGCGGATTAGGCTAATAAACCTCCTCCTGGAGGGGGTTGGGGGGGAAATGGGCGGAGAAGCCGAGAGGGCTAAGGGCGCCGGCCCCTTCATACTAGGGGTCTTGAAGGGGGCGGTGATAAACGGCTGGGTGGCCAAGAAGCTCCTAGCGGAGACGCCTCCGTCGGATGTGGAGAGGAGGAAATATCTGGAGCACGTAATCAGGGAGGGGGAGAGCGCCGAGAGGGCGCTGGAGAGGATGCTCGGGAAGCCTATAAGGGAGATAATGAAGCCCCATCTCTCCCTCCTCGGGGAAGGCGACTGAGACAGAGTGCGGAAAGGATATATGCCCCTCTCCATCAGCTAGATGCGGTTATGGCAACCGTTAAGATGCCCCGCGAGGACGAGGTGAAGGCCAAGAAGTTCAGGGACGCGCTAGAGGAATGGCTGGACCAGGTCACGAGGGAAAGAGGGGGCATATGCTTCACCGAGACCATAAAGTTCTATCTACCAACGTGTGAGGGCTGGTGCGAGGACGCGGTCTCCAGGTTTATTGACGCGGTAAACCGGGTCTTCGGCGGGTCCACCAATTACAGGGCCGAGGGTTGCTGGGTCAGCCCGGAGGGAAAGACCATGTGCGAGCCCGTAGTGGTCGTCGAGTCCTCCCACCACTGCACAGACGAGCGCGAGGCCAGGGAGATCGCCGACGCCCTGCTGAGGTATGCTGAGGAGGCGAACCAGCAGTGGCTGGCGGTGAGCCAGGGCAAGTTCTACAGCTTCCCAGCCAAACCGGGTAAGTGAAAAACTAGGCAAGTGTGGAAGCCCGACCTCCTTTTTCTTTTCCTTTTGGGCATTGGGCATGTTCATCGAGACTCATGGGGAAGTGTATAGGCTGGGGTATCTGAAGTTAGCGCTGGCGGCTGAGGAGGCTCTAGGCGGAAGGCCAAGGTCTAGGAATTTCAAGGCGGCGATCGCCAGGGCGATGATGGGCTTCCTCAAGTGGTTGCCCGTCGGCTGTGAGGGCGGGAGCAGGAACGGCGTGGTCTCGGCGAGGTCGTCGTTCCAGACCGTGAGGAGCTACGTGATCCTGTCTGAGCAGGTCCTGACGCCCACCCTCAGGCGCGCGCTCAAGTCCCTCTCAGCATATTCATCGCTTGTGGAGGAATTCCTCCGCTTCAACAACGGCCTCCGCCCAACCATGACCCATATGAAGATCCTGAACCTGACCGCCGCTGAGAGGATGCTATACACCTACGCCCTATCCACCTCGGACCCGCTGTTCGTTGAGGTGGTCAGGTGGGTTGCCGGGAGGGGCGAGTTCAAGCGAACTGAATACTTCCATGAAGCCCTTTCGAGGATAGTGCCGGAGGCGGCGGCAAAGTATGCGGAGCCGGCGATGGGGGAGCGCATAGCGGAGAAGGCCAGGAGGTTCCTGGAGGAGTACCGGTCCCTATGCCCGGACGGCAGGACTAGCGTGGCGTGGATACGCTCAAGGGCCTACAACTTCTGCAGGCACGTACTCTCGCCGAGGGTCGAGTGGCTCGTGGACCTAGGCCTGCTCGCGAAAAAACTTGGAAGGAGGAGGCGCAAGGCCTACGAGCCCACCAGCAAGCTCAGATACTGCGCGGACGCGATATTGAAGCTGGCCGCCGGCGACGCGGCAGGCTATGCCGACAGCATCGGTAGGATCGCCCACGCCTTCAGCAGAAACTGCACGCCCTTGACGACATCCTTCCCCCTGCTCTCGAGCCATCAGGACTACGCGTCAGTGCTATCCGAGGCGTATAACGCGCTATCGGAGAACGGCTTGGAGATGGTGGCGGAGGCCGACCTGATTCTCGCCGCCGCGGCAAAGCTCGCGGACGCCGGGCTCAGGGTCAGCGTCAAGGATGTTAAGGGCTTGGAGGACGCGCTAAAAATAATGTATATGGCCAACCAGGCCTACGTGAAGCCCACCGACAGGGGCAAGCTCGTGGCGATAGCGGGCGTCAACTGGTAGCTTTAACAGCCTCAGACAACAAATTGATACTCAAGTATCACAACAATCTTGAAAAATATAAAAACCCCTAAAAACAATCAATAGATATGCAGTCGCAGAAGCTCGCAGAAAAGGCGAAAAAGTTTCTCAAAGACCTGGAATCACTTTACAGGAAGATCAAGGAGCTGATGGAGCAGAAGAAACAGCTTGTCGAGGAATACCAGGAGAAGCTCAAGCAGATAGAGTCCCAGATAGTCGAATGCTTCATCGAGGCCGGCAGGATACTGGATAGGCTGGAGAAGGAGGAGGGCATCTCGCCCAGGGAGGTACAGGTGCTACTGCCCGACATACCAAAGACATTCTTCGAGAACGCGTTAAGGATCTACAGGAAGAACCTGCCGAAGCCGGCCATATCCACCGCCGTCGAGAGGGCTTACAAGGAGCTCGCGAGGGAGGAGGAGCCGTCCTCGCCGGCGATACTCAGGGTCCTGAGGGCCGTGGCGGCCACGGCGCCCCCGGCGGGGCAGAGGGCCCTCGGGAGGCTTGAGAGGCCGAGGCCCGAGGAGCAGAAGGCCACCTTCATATGCCCGCTCTGCCAGGAGGAGCATGACAGGGATACCGAGCTCGTGACGATACAGGTCTGCAGGCCATGCAGGCAGCTCATGGAGTCTTACCTCATACCGATGGGGATCTTCAAGAACCACGGCATAACCTTCGTGAAGCAGTGGAAGAACACCGCCGACGTGTACAAGAGATACCTCAAGCTGAAGAACTGCTACAAGAGGCTCCTAGACTACCTCAAGAGCGCCGACGTCGAGGTCCCGAAGGAGTACCAGGCGGCCCTGTCGGAAGTGGAGTCCGCCTAGAGGCTGATGGGGGATGGGGGGCTGGGCGGGCAACTCCAGCATCCTAGGCAGGCACCTGGACAAGGTTACCCCGCCCCACAGGGGCTTCGAGCCCTTCCACAGGTACTTCTCGCCCGAGTCCTCCCAGTACCCCTTCAAGCCCAACATGAAGCTCCTCTTCGCCCTAATGCCCATCCTAGCCGGCAGGAAGCGCTACCCGAGGCTGGTCCTATGCCCGAAGGCCGGGGTTGGAGCCGCGCCCATCATGGTCCTGGCCTACTACAGGCCGCCAGAAACCCCTACGAGGGTCGTCGCATACGAGGATGACGAGCGCTGGAGGAGGATCCTCGTGGAGAACCTTGAGGCGAACTACTTCTGCAGGGGCAGGTTCGAGGTAAAGCCCATCGAGGAGGTTGAGGACGGGGCGGGCGACGCCTCCATAATATGCGTCCCGCCGATGGAGGACGAGCTGGAGCTCTCCAGGCAGGTCTCCGCGCTCCTTGACGCCCTGCACGGCAAGCTTGCCGCGGGCTCGAAGGTAATCCTCGTCTCCAGGAGGCTTGAGGTCGGCTTCGACGCCCTCTACACGGAGGGCGTGCTCGAGTTCGCGGCGGACGCTAGGAAATACGCCGTCGAGGAGGTGTCCACGGTCAGGGGGAGGAGGCCCCAGAGGAGGCTATACAACGAGGAGGCCTGGAGGGACGTCTTCGTCATACTGCGCAGAAAGTGACGTTCGGCAAACTTTTTCTTCAACCCCCTTATTTTTTTGGGTGAGCGCGATGTTCCAGCCGTTCAGGAAGCTCCCCGTGACGAGCATTAGGAGGCCGAGCCTGGAGGAATGCTTCTCCGAGATATACGACCACGAGAAGGCCAAGCGCATCCTCATGGACGCCTGCCTGTCCAGGGACCCGGTGTCGATCCTCCTGCACGGCCCGCCCCAGTCCGCGAAGACGCTCTTTCTGGAGGCGATCGCGAGGTACTTCGACTTCTTCGGCGGCAGGCCGGTAACGCTTGACAGGGCCACCCCGGCTGGCCTAGCGGAGCTCTTCGCCCAGAGGTACAGGGTCTACGTCTTCGACGAGATAGACAAGGCGAAGACCGAGACCCTCAGGGTCTTCAACGAGGCCGTGGAGTCCAGGAGGGTCTCGTTCGTGAAGCATGGGCAGGCGGTGGTCATCGAGCTGCCCAAGGACTCCAAGTTCTTCGTGGGGTGCAACAGCGTCTCGGCCCTGAGGGAGAAGGTCCCGGAGGTGGTCACGAGGTTCCTGGACATACCCCTCCCCCCGATGACATACGACATGTTCAGGGAGATAGTCTGGCTACAGCTGTCAAGGCGGGGGTACAATAGACAGCAGAGCGACCTGATCAGCAAGTACGCGTGGGCCTATGGGCTGAGGGACGTCAGGAAGGTGCGGGAGCTGGGGAAGATATACCCGGACGGCAGGGTCAGGGAGATAATAGAGTTCATCAAGTACAGGCGCGAGGCGATTGAGCGGCTGAAGTCCGAGATGAGCAGGGGGCGCTGGCTCTGAGGCTGAGGGGAGAACGCTTAATAGGGTGATCTGCCAGCGGTGCGGGGGAGGAGGATTGAGGAGGCGCGCCCTCAGGAGGCTTGAGGAAGAGGAGGGCCAGTACCTGCAGATACCCTTCGTCGTCCCAACCGTGGTTAAGCAGGTGAGGGAGAAGACATCCCCAATAGCGTCCCTCGTGTTCGCCATCGGGGCCCTGCTCCTCTTCGTGGCATTCATGCTCCAGTTCGTGAGCTGGGTCTCCCTGAAGATACCGTCCTTCATCCCGTTCCCCATAACGCCCATAACGATCCCAGCCGAGGTCATGGCGTGGGTGCCCATAATATTCGCCGCGGGCGCCGCGTTGTCCATAATATCCATAATAATCAACCCCAGCGCCGGGAAGTTCCTGGTGACGATAATATTCATCATAGGGTACCTGGCCCTAGCGTTGGGCTGGATCTGAGTCTAGGTGTGTAAAGCTTATAAGCGATCCTTCGGGCATAGAGGCCGATGGCTCACCCGGTTAGGGATGAGACGCCCGTGCCGGCGGCGTTCCTGACAGCCGTCTTCCACCTAATGTTCCTAGCGATGTTCATCGTGCTGCTGTTCCCGAGCTGGGCCTCCCTGCCGAACACGATCTGGATCACGGTGTTCATATTATCCATCGCCGTCTCCGCCGCCGTATACTACCTCACGGAGAGGAAGTTCGGCGGCATGTTGCTCTACTCCATAGCCATGCCCATGGCCCTGCTCCTGATAATCTCCGCGTTCGGCTCCCAGCTGGGGTACTCGCCAAGCCTCCAGGAGGCTGGCCAGCTACTGCTACTGCTAGCCTGCTCCGGCGCGCTGGCCTCCTGGTTCGGGGTAACGCTGACCGGGAGGCCGCGCGTCGGCGGAGGTATGCTGGAGTCGCTGACGGGCAATAAGAAGAGGAGAAGGGTCCTGGAGGAGGATTAAGCAACACCATCCCATCAGGCGCCCTTCCTCTCACCGCGGCCTTGGCTACCCTGATTTATAGCTTGCCCTCCCCCTTTCTCCCCTTTATCGCGAAGCTATACCCCTCCTCACCCATGTATATTGCCTGCCTGCATTCGACCTCAGCGCCCACCTCGCTCTCAATCCTCTTACGTATGTACGTGATGTTCTTGTTGGATATGCCGGAGCCGCTTAGGAACACCACCTTCCCCTCCCTCAGCATCTTGGCGATATGCGAGTATGGGAGGGAGCCGGCCCTGCTGGCCCCCCTCAGTATCAGCCCCCTCATGTCCTCCAGCGCCTTCACCTTGACCTCGTTGCCGCCCCTCGTGTAGCACACCATCTCCTCGCATTCCTCGTATTTGCCGGACTCCAGCCCCAGGAGCCCCCTGAAGCGGTCCACGGCCATCAGGATGCTCTCGGCGGCATCCCTGAGCAGGTTCCAGGAGAGGACGGGGGAGCCCAGGTCATTGACGTTGTAGACCGCCCACTCGACGCCGTCTGTGCAGACTAGGTGGGAGACCCCTAGGCCACCGCACTCAGCCGCGAGGCCTGCGATCCTCCTGCGGGCGGCGTCTAGGGAGCCGAGCTTTGATACCAGAACCATTGATACTGGAGCATCGCCATAATCGCCCATAAGGGCGTAGTCGAAGATCGCCAGGCCGGACGCGTACATGGGCTTGACGTCCTCCGGGTCCTCCGGGTTCCAGCCCATGATCCTCAGGAAGGGCTGTACCAGCGAGAGCTTCACGAGCTCGACGTTCTCGGCGAGCTCGTCCCGGTAGCTGTTCGCCCTGGAAGCGAGCTCCCTGAGTAGCTCGGCTATCTCAAGGATGCTCGGCAACTCGGCCATACTCTATAATGCGGCCATGCTAGTCCATTATTTATATACTTGCTAGCCCGACTAGACAGCGACCATGCCCGCGAAGCTAGGAGAGACAAGGGGGAAGGTAATAAACACGCCATACGGCACCAGGGTATACTTCAAGCCAACCCTCAGAAAGGTGGTCTTCAGGAAGCCCGGAGTACACCGGAGGAGCACGAAGGTCATAGAGAGGAACCAGAAGGTGGCAGCCACAAAGCCAGCCGCCAAATGCAAAGGCCTACCATGGGAGAAGTTCGTCGCCTGCCTCAGCGAGCAGATGAAGAAGGCATAAAAGCCTAGGCAACCCCCAATCAGAGCTCCCCCAACCCCCCACCTATTTTTTTCTCGTTTTTCAACCCAAATGGTAGCGGTCCATATCGCCGCATCTTCAACAGGATGCGCGTACATTCTCCACTCAAGCTACACAAACTTTTTAAACAAGAATCCCAGAAACGAGGTGCAGAGGCCTATGAGCAGGAATAGGCCCACCTTGGGCGCTATAACAAAGGCGCAAACCCTAGTCTTGATCGCCGCCCTCATGCTCTCAGCCCTCCTCCTAGCCTACACGGCGGCATACCACGGCAACGCCAAGACGATCGAGGAGAAGAGGGAAGGCGTAGCAGAGATCCCGCTACATAACACGGTAATCATAACTGTGCAGAGGACAACGGGCGAGACCGAGACATACGTGAAACAGGGAGACCCGTGGACCCAGAACCTAATAAACCTCATAGCAAACCACATGCTCGGCAGAGGCTCCGCCTCACCCCTCAACATATACGGGACCGACGGCACCGCCTTCAACTACATTGAGACAGGAATTAATTATGCCCTCAAAAATTCACCAGACCCTATGCTGGCGATACAGATCGGGCAATCCAACTACAGCTTCTCCCCCTTACAGTACTCTCTCCTATCGCCTATCGCAACCTTCGACGTACCCTCCTCTGGAGTCTCGGTATCTGATGACGGGATCACCATTACGGCAACCTTCACTTCTTCGTGGACGGCTAGTAGTAACGTAACGGTGTGGGAGGTAGGTTTAATACTAAAAGTCTGTACATATGGAACCGACACTTACTCTAGTGTCTTGCTTGCGAGGGACGTGCTATCAACCCCAGTATCGCTGGCCAGCGGGGATGTGATATCCGTATCATACCGGGTCTCACTCACCTACGGCAACCCGCCGTTCCTCAAGAACTTCGCCGCAGTACTCTTCGACTACATGTTCGGCCTCAAATACTATGGTAAAGCTATACCTATCATTACTACGGACGGAAGTTCCGCGTTCATAGACTATGGATATGATGCCTCCCCCTCTGGTGACACAATAAAAGAATCCGCATCCCTCATATATGATGGTACAGACATGGCTTCCTACATCCCTAGCAAATCATCGATATCCGCCATAGCCGCAAGGGTAGACAACATAATGGTGAACGTACAAGTCGTGAACAGCACCCACGCCAAGATATCCTACACCGGCGCCACCGGCTTCTCATCCCCCTCCACGGTCTCAGGCGTAGGCTTGTCGTTCAAGACGGACACCGATACTGGTACTCTTGTTAACTGTAAAGATATCTTAGTCTTATACTTCCCCCTCAACAATCCACTGAATGTTCCAGCAGGCTCATCCGTCAGGTTCACGTTCACGATATGGCTGAGGCTGGTGCCATCCTAGTAGACGGTGGAGGGGAAGCATGAGGAAGAGTTTGCTGACACTCCTACTGGTCTCCGTCCTCGCCTCGATGCTACTCGCAGTCTTCGCCGCCACCTACAACGTATCCATATCCCAGCCGTTGAAGTGGCTTGCTACATGGTCAGTCTACGTTAGCCCGGGCGTCTCCATATCCATGCCCATCCGACCCGTGACGATGTGGAGCGCCTGGGTCAAGCCCCCAACCACGGTCACGTTAACCCTAGCCACAGTCCCCCTATGGAAAGCGGTCACGGTCTTCACGTTCCAGGACTACATGAACAAGACTAGGGTGCTGGAGTTCTA
>Ga0080004_1212140_pt1 | contig 22888 bp, 21 predicted proteins | sample WasSprMetagenome_FD_69207 | JGI IMG/M metagenome (GOLD analysis project Ga0080004, IMG submission 69207) | Sulfidic aquatic microbial communities from Washburn Spring, Yellowstone National Park, USA - WS (SPADES assembly) (version 2) | ecosystem: Environmental > Aquatic > Thermal springs > Hot...
CGGAAATCCTGAAGAGTACTCGACGCTTCGGGGTCGGCCACTTAGCCGTCCATGGCGCTGGACTTTACGTGCGCAGGAGCTCCTTGGCTGCCTTATCCGCCTTAGCTCCGTAGGCCGGTGACGGCCCCCCCCCCATGGCCACCCCGCCGGCCGCATCGCCGCCAGCCGCCGGACGATCTGCTGCACGGCATCGCTTTGCATATCACGGAAGAGCAAGGCCTCCTCCGCCTCCTTGGCCAGGGCCTTGGAGGCATCAAAGGTGAGCTCGCGCCTGAGCTCGATGGGACTTGGCGGCAGCAATTCCCGGCCCGCCGCGTCGCGCACACGGAAACTCACGCGGTAGAGCAACCGGTATTCGCTGACGCGGCCGGCGCCACTCAAGCTCAGAATCTGCTTTTCCCGCTGCTGGGAAAGAATCTGCAGCACGGCCTGCGCCTGCGCCGGATCCTCCACCACCCGTGTTTGCGTGGTGCGCACCGCCCGCGCGAGCTCCACCCCCATTTCCGGGCCAGCGTTCTCGATGTAGAGGGTGGTGAAGGGCAGACTCAGGGCGCCGCGCAACTGGAAGCCACAAGCGGAGAGGGTGAGGAGGAGGGCAAGCCAGATCAGGCGCATCGCCAGCCCGCCACGATGTTCCCCAGCCGGCCGGGCACGACGACGATGCGGCGGATACTCTGGCCGGCGATGAATTTCTGCACGTTGGGGTTGCTGCGCGCCAGGCTTTCGATGGTCTGTCGGTCCGCATCCCGGGGCACGCGCACCGCGCCACGCACCTTGCCGTTGACCTGCACCACCAGCTCGATCTCCTCCTCCACGAGCGCAGTGGCATCGACTTCCGGCCAGCGCGCATCGGTGAGGGTGGCCCCCGGCTTCAGGGCGCGGTAGAGGGCCTCACAGATGTGGGGCACGATGGGATAGAGCATGTGGGCGATGAGTTCCAGCGCCTCCTGCATCACCGCCCGCGCCGGGGCCGAGGTGTCGGTGAGCCTGCCCAGCGCATTGGTGAGTTCCATCACCGCGGCGATGGCGGTGTTGAAGGTCTTGCGGCGGCCAATGTCATCCGTCACCTTCTTCAGCGTCCCATGCACTTCGCGGCGCAGCGCACGCAGTTCGGGCGAAAGCTCGCCCCCCGCGTAGGGGGCGACGACACCCTTTTCCACGTGGGCATGGGTGAGCTTCCACAGCCGGTTGAGGAAGCGCCAGGCGCCTTCCACCCCGGCATCGGACCACTCCAGCGTATTCTCTGGCGGTGCGGCAAACATCATGAAAAGCCGCGCCGTATCCGCTCCGTAACGTTCGATGAGGGCTTGCGGGTCAACCCCGTTTTTCTTCGATTTGGACATGGTGCCGATACCACCGTATTCCACCGGCTGGCCATCGGCCCGCAACACGCCGCCGGTAATGGCGCCTTTTTCGTCGCGACGCACTTCGACCTCTTCCGGCGCGAAATAGGTGATGCTCCCCTTCTCGCCGCGGCGGAAGAAAATGTGGTTGAGCACCATGCCCTGGGTGAGCAGGTTGGCGAAGGGCTCATCGATGCGGATGAGTCCGACATCCCGCATCACCCGCGTCCAGAAACGCGAATAGAGGAGATGCAGGATGGCATGCTCAATGCCGCCGATGTACTGATCCACGGGCATCCAGTAATCCACCCGCGCATCCACCATGCTCTCGGCATCGGGGCTGCAATAGCGCAGGAAATACCAGGAGGAATCGACGAAGGTGTCCATGGTATCCGTCTCCCGCCGCGCCGGCTGGCCGCAGCGGGGACAGGTGCAGCGGAGGAAGGCTTCACATTTGGCCAAGGGGTTGCCGGAGCCGTCGGGTACGAGGTCTTCCGGCAACACCACGGGCAACTGCTCGTCAGGCACGGGCACCTGGCCGCAGTGGGGGCAATGGATGATGGGGATGGGCGTGCCCCAGTAGCGCTGGCGGGAAATCGCCCAGTCGCGCAGGCGCCAAGTGACCTTCTTCTCGCCGAGGCCCTTGGCGGCAAGATCCGCGGCGATGGCCTCCACCGCTTCCTCGAAATTGAGGCCATCGTATTTGCCCGAATTGATGCACACCCCATACTCGGCGTAGGCCTCCCGCCACGGGGCCGGCGTGGTATCGCCAGCAGAGGTGCGGATCACGGGTTTGACCGGCAGCCCGTATTTGTGGGCGAAGGCGAAGTCCCGCTCGTCGTGGGCGGGCACGGCCATCACCGCACCTTCGCCGTAGCCCATCAGGACATAATTGGCCACCCACACGGGCAGGGCCTCCCCGGTGAGCGGATGGGTCACGAAAAGCCCCGTGGGCATGCCCTTTTTTTCCTGGGTGGCAATTTCCGCTTCGGTGACGCCGCCCTTGCGGCATTCCTCGAGGAAGGCGGCAAGCTCGGGATGGTGGCGCGCCGCATGGAGCGCCAGGGGATGCTCTGCCGCCACCGCGACATAGGTGGCGCCAAGGAGGGTGTCGGCGCGCGTGGTGAAGACCCAGAGGATGCCGGAAGTGCCATCGTCAAGGCGGTAGGGGAAACCCACCCGCACGCCATGGCTCTTGCCAATCCAGTTTTTCTGCATCAGCTTGACCTGCTCCGGCCAGCCGGGCAGCGCATCGAGGCCGGCGAGCAATTCCTCCGCGTAGCGAGTGATGGCCAGGTAATACATGGGGATTTCCCGCTTTTCCACCACCGCGCCGGTGCGCCAGCCCCGGCCTTCGATTACCTGTTCGTTGGCCAGCACCGTCTGGTCCACCGGGTCCCAGTTGACCACACCGGTTTTCTGGTAAGCGATGCCCTTTTCCAGCATGCGCAGGAAGAGCCACTGGTTCCAGCGGTAATAGTCGGGACGACAGGTGGTGACCTCCCGCGTCCAGTCGATGGCAAAGCCCAGCCGCTTCAGCTGGCCCTTCATGTAGGCGATGTTGTCATAGGTCCAGCGGGCAGGCGCCACGCCGCTGGCCATGGCGGCGTTTTCCGCCGGCAGCCCGAAGGCATCCCAGCCCATGGGCTGCAGCACGTTATAGCCCCGCATGCGGTGGAAGCGGGCGAGCACATCACCGATGGTGTAGTTGCGCACATGGCCCATGTGCAGCTTGCCCGAAGGGTAGGGGAACATGGACAGGCAGTAGTACTTGGGCCTGGCCGGGTCCTCGCGGGCGACGAAGGCCCCCGCCGCCTCCCATTCCGCTTGCAGTTGAGTTTCGATTTCGTGGGGGGAATAATGGGGCTGCATCTTTCTTAAGCGACAGAGAAAACGGGATTATAGGCCATGACCACGCAAGCGCTGCAGAATCTGGAGAAAATGCTGGCGAGCGGCAAGGACAACGCGCTTTTGCGTTTCGGCCTAGGCAACGAATACCTCAAGCTGGGGGAAGCGGAAAAAGCCATCGCCCATCTTCAGGCGGCACTTGCCTTCGATGCCGCTTACTCCGCGGCCTGGAAGCTCTTGGGGCGGGCACTCACCGAAGCGGGACGGCTTGAGGAAGCCCTCAGCGCCTACCGGCAGGGCATCGGCGCGGCCGAGCGCAAAGGGGACAAACAGGCCGCCCGGGAAATGACCGTCTTCGCCCGCCGCCTGGAAAAACGCCTGGACCGCTGACCCGACAGGCGCGGCCACCCCACCGTAAGCGGCTTTCAGCCACATCAAAACGGCGCCCCGGTGTGGGTCCGCAGGCGCGCCGGAAACAAAAACGCCGGGGTGAGAAGCCCCGGCGTTGTACCACGGGAAGCTCCGCCTCAAACCATGTCTTTGAGGGATTTCAGGGCCTGCACCTTGACGACCTTCCGCGCCGGTTTGGCCTTGATCATGATTTCTTCCTTGGTGAAGGGATTGATGCCCTTGCGCGCCTTGGTGGCGGGCTTCACCACCACCTTCGCCTTGACGAAGCCCGGGATCACGAACACACCGCCCTTTTTCAGGGCCTTGCCCGCCATGTTCTGCAGCGCGGTGAGCGCGGCGGCGGCCTGCTTCTTGGTGATGCCTGCCTCCTCGGCCATCTGGGCGACGATTTCGGTCTTGGTGGGTGCTTTTGCAGTTGCAGCGGCCTTGGCCATAGTCTCTCCTTTGGGTTGAGGGAAAAAACGCTGCGCCAATGCTAGCACAGCGGATTGGGGAGACAAGGCCCCACCGCGGAAAAATTGGCCTTTTACATGAGCCCGGCAAACGGCGGGAAGCGCCCGCCTGCATCTTTCATGCCAGCAACAACGGCGCCTCGCCCCTTGAAGCACTTGCCCGGATGTCCCGCGATGGGGTCACGCACCGGTCCTGCTTGGCCGTCTTAAGGTGAGGATTGCTGAGTGCGGGGCTGCAGTTGGAGACGGCGTTCTCCACGGGGGCGGTCGTCAGGCCGCTTCGGCCCCCACGGCTCACCTTCGCGAGCAGGGCAACAGGCCGGGGCAGGTTTGGAATTGGTGGAGCGGAGGAGGATCGAACTCCCGACCTTCGCATTGCGAACGCGACGCTCTCCCAGCTGAGCTACCGCCCCGAAGAGGCGCTATTGTATGGCCAAAGCCGGCTGGCGTAAATGCCGGCTGGATTGCTATGATGCTTTCACGCCAATGGAGGCGGTTTTGATCGACAAGGAGACAGACCATGCATCACACCCGGCATTTCCTCAACATGCTTTTCCTCGCCCTGGCCGTGCTCACCTTCGCCGGTTGCGCCCAGCAGGCGCCCCGGCCGGAGAAGGCGAGTTTCGTCATCCAGGTGAGCGACAACGATCCCGCGAAATGGAACCTGGCCCTCAACAATGCCAAGAACGTGCAGAAGGACCTGGGCGCCGACAAGAGCCAGGTGGAGATCGTCGCCTACGGGCCCGGGCTCAACATGCTCAAGGCCGAGTCCGAAGTGGCCAACCGGATCCAGGACGCGATGAAGGACGGGGTCAAGGTGGTGGCCTGCGGCAACACCATGCGCGGCATGAAGGTGAACAAGGAAGACCTGGTGCCGGGCGTGGAGGTGGTCAAGGCCGGGGTCCTGGAAATCGGCGAGAAGCAACGCGCCGGCTGGACCTATATCCGTCCCTGATCGCAACGCGCCGCAGAAAGCCGGCCCGCGGGCCGGCTTTTTTCATGGGCGGCGTAACCAGAACAAAAGCAGGCCGGCGACGATCATGGGCAGCGACAGCCACTGGCCCATGCTCAAGCCGAAGGCGAGCGTGCCCAGAAAGCGGTCGGGCTCCCGGGTGAACTCGACGAGGAAGCGGAAGCTGCCATAGCCCACGAGGAAGGCGGCGGAGAGGAAACCCTGGGGCCGCGGTTTGCGCGCGAGCCACCAGAGGATGACAAACAGCGCCATCCCCTCCAGGGCGAACTCATAGAGCTGCGAAGGGTGGCGGGGAATGGCATCCACCTGGGGGAAGATCATCCCCCAGGGCACGCTGGTGGGGCGTCCCCACAGTTCGCCATTGATGAAGTTGCCGATGCGGCCCGCCCCCAGCCCCAGTGGCACCAGGGGCGCGATGAAATCGGTCACCGAAAGCCAGGGCAGGTGGTGGCGGCGGGCAAAGAAAATCATGGCGATCACCACGCCGAGGAAGCCGCCGTGGAAGCTCATCCCCCCTTCCCAGACGCGGAGGATGGCCAGGGGATCGGCGAGGTAGTCGGCAGGCTTGTAGAAGAACACATAGCCCAGACGCCCGCCCAGGATCACCCCCAGCACCCCGTAGAACAGCACGTCGTCCAGCATGCGGGGGTTCCACCCCGTCCACGGCTGGTGCTGGATGCGCCAGCGCCCCAACACCAGCACCAGCAGGAAGGCAAGGAGATACATGAGCCCGTACCAGCGGATGGCAAGGGGTCCCAGATGGAGGGCGACGGGGTCGAACTGGGGATGAACGAGCATGGGGGCCGAGGGCTTAACGATAGGGGCGTGATTTTACCCGCCCCGCCGGCGCTGAGGTAAACTCTGGCTTGCCCGTTTGTCGCCTGTGAGGCAAAACCATGCCGCGCTATCGTTCCTGGACCACCACCCACGGCCGCAACATGGCAGGGGCGCGCGCCCTCTGGCGCGCCACCGGCATGAAGGAAACCGACTGGGACAAGCCCATCATCGCCATTGCCAACTCCTTCACCCAGTTCGTCCCCGGTCACGTGCATCTGCGCGATCTGGGACAACTCGTCGCCCAGGAGATCGAGAAAGCGGGCGGGGTGGCCAAGGAGTTCAACACCATCGCCGTCGATGATGGCATTGCCATGGGCCACGGTGGCATGCTCTATTCCCTGCCCAGCCGGGAGCTGATTGCGGACAGCGTGGAATACATGGTGAATGCCCATTGTGCCGATGCCCTGGTGTGCATCTCCAACTGCGACAAGATCACGCCGGGGATGCTCATGGCCGCCCTGCGCCTCAACATCCCCACCGTCTTCGTTTCCGGGGGTCCCATGGAAGCGGGCAAGGCCGTTGTCCACGGCAAAACGGTCAAGCTGGATCTGGTGGATGCCATGGTGGCAGCGGCCGACCCGCAGGAAACCGACGAGGACGTGGCCCTCTTCGAGCGCTCGGCCTGCCCCACCTGTGGCTCCTGTTCCGGCATGTTCACCGCCAATTCCATGAACTGCCTCACCGAGGCCCTCGGCCTTGCGCTGCCCGGCAATGGTTCCCTGGTGGCCACCCATGGCGACCGCAAGCGCTTGTTCATCGAGGCGGGGCGCCTCATCGTCGCCCTTGCCCGCAGTTACTACGAGCGTGGCGACGAGGCCGTGCTGCCCCGTTCCATGGCCACCTTTGAAGCCTTCGAAAACGCCATCGCCCTCGACATCGCCATGGGCGGCTCCACCAACACCGTGTTGCACCTCCTTGCCGCAGCCCGGGAAGCGGGGGTGGATTTCACCATGAAGGACATCGACCGCATGTCGCGCAAGGTGCCCAATCTGTGCAAGGTGGCCCCCTCCACGCCCCTCTACCACATGGAGGACGTCCACCGCGCGGGAGGGGTGATGCGCATCCTCGGTGAACTGGACCGCGCCGGTCTCATCCACCGCGACGTGCCCACCATCCACAGTGCCACCCTGGGCGAGGCGCTGGAGCACTGGGACATCCGCCGCACCCGCGACGAAAAAGTCCTGGAATTCTTCCGCGCCGCCCCCGGCAACGTGCCCACCACCGTCGCCTTCTCCCAGAACAAACGCTATGAGAGCCTCGACACCGACGTGGCCAACGGCTGCGTGCGGGACGTGGCCCACGCCTATTCCCGCGATGGCGGGCTCGCGGTGCTCTATGGCAACCTGGCCCCGGAAGGCTGCATCGTGAAGACTGCAGGCGTGGATGAAAGCATCCTGCGCTTTTCCGGCCCGGCGCGCATTTTCGAAAGCCAGGAGGAAGCGGTGGAGGCCATCCTCGGCGACAAAATCAAACCGGGTGACGTGGTGCTGATCCGCTACGAGGGACCCAAAGGCGGGCCGGGCATGCAGGAGATGCTCTATCCCACGAGTTACCTCAAATCCAAGGGGCTGGGCAAGCTGTGTGCCCTCATCACCGATGGCCGCTTCTCCGGCGGTACCTCGGGGCTTTCCATCGGTCACGTCTCACCGGAGGCGGCGGCGAAGGGTCCCATCGCCCTGGTCGAGGAGGGCGATGTCATCGACATCGACATCCCCAACCGCAGCATCACCCTCAGGGTGAGCGACGAGGAGCTTGCGCGCCGGCGCGCCGCCATGGAAAGTCGTGGCGCCAAGGCGTGGCAGCCCGTGGCGCGCACCCGCATCGTCTCCGCCGCCCTACAGGCCTATGCGGCGCTCACCACTTCGGCATCAACGGGAGCGGTCCGGGATGTGAGCCAACTGGAGCGAAAATGACGTTGTGGAACGGGATGAACCTTCGCCTTTTTCCGCTTGCCGCGGGGCTCAAGGGGCGACGTTTGCTGTGGGCGCTTTTGTGCCTTTCGCCTTTCCTCGCCCATGCCGAAGGGCAGGTGGAGATGGTCAATCCGGAAACCGGGCTCAAGAGCTGGAGAAAGCTGGACCGGGGTTTCAGCATCGAGTTGGTGCAGCTTCTGCCGGAATTCGTCGAGGCGACCTATGCTTCCCGGGATCTGCCGCCGGCACTCTATGCCAGCATGAAAGGCTTCTGCATTTTCGGCACGGTGGTGCGCAATGAAAGCAACGCGCCCCTTTCCTACCGCGTGGCGGAGTGGCGCTATGTCACCGCGGACGGCAAGCGTCACCGCCTGCGCACCAAATCCGAGTGGATCGCCGTATGGAAGAAGCTGGGCGCCGATTTCAGCTATTCCATCCTGCCCGAAGACATCGAGTTCGACGTGGGGGATTGGGCCCAGGGTTTCACCACGCCCCGCGTCGCCCCCGGCACCCGTTTCGATCTCATCTACACCTGGAGACAGCATGGCAAACGCTACACCGGTCGGTTGGAAAATCTGGAGTGCCCGACAGGCTCCGGCCTGCGCTAGGGCGAAAGACCGCAGCAAACTTGAGGCAGCAGGTTGGCCAGCGCGGCTTTTCGCCTTCCTCGTTTTTGTGTTGCCCTTCGCTAGCGCAACGCCGGCCGGGGCACAGACGCAACTGCCGGAGCTCACGTTTCACCTGACGCCCGTCAAGCCCCGCGCCCAGGCGAAGGATTTCGCCTTCAAGGACCTGGACGGCAAACTGCAGCGCCTGTCGGACTACCGGGGCAAAGTGGTGCTGGTGAATTTCTGGGCCACCTGGTGCCCGCCCTGCCGCCGGGAAATGCCGTCCATGGAGCGGCTGCACCAGAAACTGAAGGATCAGCCCTTCGCCATCCTCGCCGTGAACCAGGTGGAAAACTTCGATCTCGTCTTCAGCTTCACCGGCCAGCTCGAACCCGCGCCCACCTTCCCCATCCTCCTCGATGGCGAAGGCAAAAGCGCCAAGGCATGGGGCGTGAAGGGCCTGCCCGCCAGTTTCATCGTGGACAAACAGGGCCGCATCGCCTATCGCGCCATGGGCGGGCGGGAGTTCGATCATCCCGAAATGGAAAAGGTCCTGCGTGCCCTGATCCAGGAATGATGGCCCCCGAGGCGTCAAACACCCTCGTAAGTTACGACGCCATCCCCTACGAAAGCCTGCCCATCCCCGCCACGCATCCGGATGCGCTGGCGGCGGCAGCGCACCTTGCCGGCCTCACGCCGCCGCCGGTGGAAGGCTGCCGGGTACTGGAACTGGGCGCCGCCAGTGGCGGCAATCTCATTCCCATGGCCTTCTACCGTCCCGGCAACGAGTACGTGGGCATCGATCTTTCCCGGCAGCAGGTAGAAGCCGGCTGCGCCATCATCGAGGCGCTGTCCCTCGCCAACGTGCGGCTTCTCCATCGCGACGTGGCAAACGGCGTGGCGGACCTGGGCCGCTTCGACTATGTAATTGCCCACGGCCTCTATTCCTGGGTGCCGCCTGCGGTGCGGGATGGGCTTCTGCCAGTCATCGCCGAAGCGCTGCGGCCCGGCGGCATTGCCTATGTGAGTTACAACACCCTGCCCGGCTGGCGCGCTCGCGCCATGGTGCGGGACATGCTGGCAGCCCACGTGGGGGAGACCAGCCATCCCCGGGCGCGGCTTGCCCTGGCGCAGGAATTCCTTGCCCGCATGGCCCCCGCCTATACCGCCCTCGACGCCCCCGAGACTGGGCCCATTGCGCGGGAGCTCGACTATCTCCTCAAGGCGCCGCCGGGCTACCTCTACCACGAGTATCTGGACGAGTACAACGAGCCGCTCCTGGTGAGCGATTTCCTCGCTGCGGCGCGGGCCGCCGGCCTCACCTACGTGGGCGATGCAGAAGCCGCCGCCGATCTGGGTCAGGGGTTGCCCGGGAAAGCGCGGGCGGCGGTGGAGGAGTTTCCCCTGCCCCGGCGCATCCAGTATTACGACTTTCTCACCCTGCGCCCCTTCCGCCGCAGTCTGCTCACCCCCGGCACGGGCGAGGCCCTGGCTTTTGAGCCCCACAGACTTTCCACCCTGGCCCTGTTTGCCGACGTCACCTCGGAGGAGGAAATCGATCTCGCCGCGGACACCCCCCAGACTTTCCACACCAGCACCCGTTCCGCCTTTCAGGCGCGCCACCCCCTGACCAAGGCCGCCCTCATGACGTTATCGGCGCGCTTCCCCGCCGCGGTGGCCTACGACGATCTCCTCAAGGCCGCCCGCGCCCTGGTGGAACAACATGGCGGACACCCGCGCGCGGCCGAATCCGAGCGCTGCCTCACCGAGCTCACCGCCCTGGTGAGCTGGCGTTTTCTGGGGATTGCCCCCGCGCCCCAGGCGTGGACGTTGACCCCCTCTCCACGGCCGCGGCTCCATGCCCTCGCCCGCTTACAGATCAGCCGGGGCGAAGCCCCGGCGGGAATCCGCCACAGCGCCCTCGCCCTGGACGAGGCGGCGCAGACTTTGGCCCTGGCCTGCGATGGCAGCCGGGATCTGGCACAACTTGCCCGGTTGATGCAGGCGCGCTGGCCGGAATTCGACGCCGATGAAACCCGGGTTGCCTGCGCGCAGCTTCTGTGGACCTTCGCCCGGAACGGCCTCTTTGTCCCCGAATGAACCGGCGCCTGTCAACGGCGGCCCCTCGTGGACGTTAAAAGATTAAGCCCGTGTGCTCCAACGCCCCGGTGGGGCACACTAGGCAAGACGGAAACCCTCGGCTAAGATTGGCCGGACTTTTTCCCTGACCTGACAAGGAGACCGCCATGAAACCCACCATCCTCGCCCTTGCCGCTGTCGGCCTTCTGGCCGGCGCCCCCGCTTTCGCCGCCGATGGCCAGGCCCTGGCGCAAAAATACGCCTGCATGAGCTGCCACCAGGTGGACAAGAAGGTGGTCGGCCCCGCCTACAAGGACGTGGCGGCCAAATACCGCGGTGACAAAAACGCCGAAGCCCACCTGATCGAGAAAGTGAAGAAGGGCGGCTCCGGCGTCTGGGGGACCGTCCCCATGCCGCCCAACCCCCAGGTGCCCGACGCGGATCTCAAAGCCATCGTGAGCTGGGTGCTGTCCCTCAAATAAGGCACCGCGACCTCTCAAAAAAGCCGGCTTGAAGCCGGCTTTTTTGTGCCCCGAAGGCGGGGCATCTCCGCCACGGCCGCCCTGCGGGAGCCGCGGGACGAAGAGACGGGCAACCCCCCGGACGTTTTGCGGGGCACCCCACATGCGGCTACCATGAAGCAAAGGCAAGCCGGTATACAGCCCCGAAGAATCCATGCCCACCCGTCGCGATGTCCTCGCCTCGCTCCTCACCCTACCCCTTTGGGCCGGCTGTCAGCCGGCGCGGCCCCTGGTGCGCGTGGCGGGCATCGTCTGGGTGGGCTACGAGCTCCTGTTCCTCGCCCGCGAACTGGGGCTAATGGATGAGGCCGTGGTGCGTCTGGTGGAAATGCCTTCCAACACGGCAAGCCTCATGGCTCTCGCCAGCAAAGAGGTGGAAGCGGCCTGCCTCACCCTGGACGAGTGTCTGCTGGCACGGGAGGGCGGCCTCGATGTGCGGGTAATCCTAGTCTTCGACGATTCGGCCGGGGCGGACGTGGTGATGGCGCGCCCGCCCCTCCGCACGCCGCGCGATCTTGCCGGACGGCGCATCGGGGTGGAGGAGACCGCGGCCGGGGCCCTCATGTTGAGCAAAAGCCTGGAAATCGCCGGCCTTGCTCCGGGGGATGTGGTCAAGGTGCCCGTCACCGGCGACCGCCACCTCGCCGCCTATCAGGCCGGCGAGGTGGACGCGCTGGTCAGCTGGGAGCCGCACGCCACCCAGCTCGAAGCCTTGGGCGCGCGCCGCATCATCGACAGCCGTGCCTTTCCCGGCCTCATCGTGGACGTGCTGGTGGCCCATGCTTCCGCCCTGGCGGCGACAGCGGAATCCTTCCGTCAGCTCACCGCGGCTTACTTTGCCGCCCTGGATCACTTCCTGCAGAAACCAGCGGATGCCGCCCGTCGCATGGCGCCGCGGCTGGGCATTCCCCCCGAGGCGGTGGCGCGCGCCTACGCCGGCGTGCGCATGATGGATCGGCGCGCCAATCGGGCGTGGCTGGGCGAAGGGGGAGAGCGGCTTACGGCCGCGGCCACCCAGGTGCAGACCCTCATGCTGCAAAACGGCCTTCTGCGACGGCCCGTGGCCCTTGCGGGACTCGCCGATGCCCGTTTCCTGCCGGAGGCCGCTTGATGCGCGCCCCGCTGCGCTTGCTGCTGCCCCTGGGGCTCACCCTGCTTTTGCTTCTGATCGGCGGGATTTCCTTTATCACCGCCCTCAACGACGAGCAGGCGGACATCAAGACCTCGGCCCGCCAGGACGCCCTGGCCGCTGCCGCTCATCTCGCCCGCATGGCCGAATACGGGCTTGCCTCCGCCCGCAGCCTGGTGGAGGCGGATCTCGCCCATGTGTCGACCGACCCCCGGGTGGCGGCGGTGCTCATCCTCGACGAAGCCAACAGGGTGATAAGCGCCCATCGTTACGCCTGGCGGGACAGACCCGTGGCGGCGGTGATGCCCGGCTTCCCCCTGGAGCATGCGCGCGCGGCGGGCGAGCGCCGGCTGCCCCTGCTCATCGAGCATATAGACGGCAACCGGCTGGAGGTCTTCCATCCCTTCGATTTTCCCGCCGCGCCCACGGAGGTCCGCAGCTCCCGCCGGGGCGTGGTCTATGTCCGCTTCGATGTGAGCCGGCAGCGGGCGGCGGCCCTGCGGGCGGCGTTCGCCGCGCGCCTGCCGGACCTGGTGGGGCTGGTTCTCCTCATCGGCGGGCTTGCTTTTTACCTGGTCTATCAGGTAAGCCGCCCCTTGAACCGGCTCGCCGGTGTCGCGGAACGCTTCGGCCACGGTGAGCTCGAGGCACGATCGCCGTCCGAAGGACCGGAGGAGATCCAACGCCTGGCGCAGGCCTTCAACCACATGGCGGAGGCGGTGGCGCAAGCCCAGGCGCGGCTGGCGGAGAGCGAGACACGGCTGGCCATCACCCTCCAGTCCATCGGCGATGCCCTCATCGCCACCGATGCCGCCCAGCGCGTCACCCTAATGAACCCGGTGGCGGAAGCCCTCACCGGCTGGCCCCTGGCCGAAGCCCGGGGGCGGGAGCTTGGCGAAGGCTTCGTCATCGAAAATGCCCCCACCGGTCAACCCCAGGAAAGCCCGGTGGATCGGGTGCTCGCCGAGGGCATCGTGGTGGGCCTGGCCAATCACACCGTGCTCGTGGCGCGGGACGGGAACCGGCGTCATATCGCCGATTCGGCCGCGCCCATCCGCGGGGCGTCCGGCGAAGTGGAAGGCGTGGTGCTGGTCTTCCGCGACGTGACGGAGGAATACCGGCTGCGGCGCCGGCTGGCAAACAGCGAACGGCATTTCCGCACCCTCGCCGATGCCGGCCAGGCGCTCATCTGGACCTCGGGTCCCGACAAGCTCTGCGACTACTTCAACCGGGTGTGGCTGGAATTCACCGGCCGCCGCCTGGAAGACGAACTGGGCATGGGCTGGACCGCCAGCGTACACCCGGAAGACCTGCCGCGGGTCTTGGAAATGTACGAGCGCGCCTTCGACGCCCGCCAGCCCTTCCGCATGGAATACCGCCTGCGCCACCACAGCGGCGAATACCGCTGGATCGTCGATCAGGGCAGCCCGCGCTATGACAGCGAAGGCGGCTTTCTCGGCTATGTGGGCCATTGCCTGGACATCACCGACAGCAAGCGCGCCGAGGCCGAGATCGAGCGCCTGGCCTTTCACGATCCCCTCACCGGGCTGCCCAACCGGACGCTTTTGCGCGACCGGCTCGCGCAGGCCGTCGCCGCCGCTTCCCGCAACCGCCGTCGCGGCGCCTTGATGTTCGTCGATCTCGACCATTTCAAGCGCATCAACGACGTCTATGGGCACGAGATCGGCGACAGCCTGCTTAAGGAGGTGGCGCAGCGCATCAGCCTTCACCTGCGCCAAACCGATACCGTGGCGCGGCTGGGGGGTGACGAGTTCGTCGTCCTCGTCCCGGACCTCGCCCCCTCCCTGCAGGATGCCGCCACGCTCGCCCTGGCACTCGCGGAAAAAATCCGACTGTCCCTCACCCAGCCGGTGCGGGTGGGAGAAATGGATTTCATCTCCGGCGCCAGTATCGGCATCACCCTCTTCCCCAAGGGTCACGAGAACATCGACGATCTCATGCGGGAGGCGGACATCGCCATGTATCGCGCCAAGGAGGCGGGGCGCAATGCAGTGGCCTATTTCGAGCCGGCGCTGCAGGAGGCGGTCAGCCAGCGCTACGCCCTGGAGCAGGCGCTGCGCGAAGCGGTGCGCACCCAGACCTTCGCCGTCTACCTGCAATCCCAGCTGGATGCAGCGGGTCGCCTGACCGGCGCCGAGGTGCTGCTGCGCTGGCCCCATCCGGAACGGGGCCTGGTGCCGCCCGCCACCTTCATCCCGATCGCGGAGGAAAGCGGGCTCATCGTGCCCATTGGCGAGTGGGTGCTCACCCAGGCCTGCCGCCTCATCGCCCGCCTCGATGGCGAGGGCCGCGGCCTGCGCATCGCGGTGAACATGAGTCCCCGTCAGTTCCGCCAGCCCGATCTGGTGCGCCGGGTGCGGGAGATCCTCACCACCACCGGGGCCGATCCCGGCTATCTGGTGCTGGAGATCACGGAGAGCCTCTTGCTGGAACACACCGCCGAGGTGCTCGCCCACATGACGGAGCTTTCCAATCTGGGCGTGCGCTTTTCCATCGATGACTTCGGCACCGGCTATTCATCCCTTGCCTATCTGAAGCGGCTGCCCTTGGCGGAGCTCAAGATCGACAAGAGTTTCGTCCAGGATGTGCCCCACGACCGCAACGACGTGGCGCTGGTGGAAACTATCCTCGCCATGGCCACCCATCTCGGCCTGGAAGTGGTCGCGGAAGGGGTGGAGAACACCGCCCAGTACGATTTCCTCAGGCGCCAGGGTTGTGAACGCTTCCAGGGCTATCATTTCCACCGCCCCGAACCCCTCGACGACTGGTTAGCGCGGCTGTCGCCGTGACGCCTCCGCCGCCGCGCGGCGGCCCCACAGCAGCACATACTGGGTGCCGCTCGCCACGGTTAGGATCAACACGAGGAGAAAGAAAGGCTCCCGCACTGCATCGAGCTCCAGATAACCCGCGGCATCGGCCAGCACACCGGCGAAGAGGGCGAAGGCGAGCAGGGTGTGCGCCTTGCCCAGCCGCGTGGGCCGGATCTGCACTTCACCGAAGACGCGGTGATAGGCGAAGGCGCCGCCGACGATGATGGTATCCCGCACCACCAGGGCGAGCGTCAGCCACAAGGGCACCATGCTGAGCCAGGTGAGGAGGACCACGCACACCAGGGTAACCAGCTTGTCGGCCAGCGGATCCATCACCGCACCGTAGGGCGTCGTGAGATGGAAGCGGCGGGCGATCCAGCCGTCCAGCGCATCGGTGAGCGCAGCGGCGAGGAAAATCCAGAAGGCCAGGGCAAAGTTGCCGGTAAAGAGCGCCCAGGCCAACACCGGCGCGGCCAGCACGCGCAGGGTGGTGAGCAGGTTGGGCAGCTGGTTGAACCCCATGCCCCCGCAGTATAAGCTGCGCAGGCGCGCTTCGGTGTTACACCCAGTCGCGGGCGATGAGGAAATCCGTATAGAGGCGCGCTTCCGGCGTGCCGGGCTCCGGCTTCCAGTCGTAGCGCCATTTCACCAGCGGCGGCAGGGACATGAGGATGGACTCGGTACGCCCGCCACTTTGCAGCCCGAACAACGTGCCGCGGTCATAGACCAGGTTGAACTCCACGTAACGACCCCGCCGGTAGGCCTGGAAATCCCGCTCCCGTTCCCCGTAAGGGGTGTTCATGCGCCGCTCCAGGATGGGGACATAGGCGGGCAGAAAATGATCCCCCACACTTTCGGTGAGATTGAAGGCGTGCTCGAAGCCCCCCTCGCTGAAATCGTCGAAGAAGATGCCCCCCACGCCCCGCGGCTCGCCCCGATGCCGGAGGTAGAAATACTCATCGCACCATTTCTTGAAGCGGGGGTAGTAGTCGGCGCCGAAGGGGGTCAGGGCATTGCGGCAGAGGGTGTGGAAATGCACCGCATCCTCCTCGAAGCCGTAATAGGGGGTGAGGTCCATGCCGCCGCCAAACCACCACACCGGCGCCTCACCAGGCTTTTCCGCGACGAAGAAGCGCACGTTCATGTGCACCGTGGGCGCGTAGGGATTGCGGGGATGCAAAACCAGGGACACGCCCATGGCCTCGAACCGGCGGCCGGCAAGCTGGGGCCGGCTGGCCGTGGCCGAGGGCGGCAGGTTTTCGCCCATGACATGGGAGAAGTTCACCCCGCCGCGCTCCAGCACATTGCCTTCTTCGATGACGCAGGTCACCCCGCCGCCCCCTTCCGCGCGGCTCCACTCATCGCGGCGGAAACGCTTACCGTCCACCTGTTGCAGACGCTCGACGATGAGTTCCTGTAATTCCTTCAGGAACTCCCGGACACGCTTGGTTTCCATCGGGCTTACTCCTCGGTTTCTTTTGCGTCTTCAGGGCTGCACTTGAAAACTCCCCCGCCCGCCGGGGAAGCCGGATGCTGGCCTGCCTTTTGCGCAAAGGGGGACGATTCGCCGGGCGTGGCGAGAAGATCCCGGCCAGTCGCTAGCGCCGCAGGGCACGGTGGCCGATGTCGTGGCGCATCTGCATGCCGGCGAAATGAATCCGGCTGGCGGCTTCGTAGGCGCGGCGTTGGGCCATTCTCACCGTATCGCCCAGCGCAGTGACACACAGCACCCGGCCGCCGCTGGTCACCACCTGGCCGTCGCGCAGGGCAGTGCCGGCGTGAAAGACCATGTAATCCTCCCCGGGCGCAGGCAGACCGGTGATCACATCATTGGTGCGGGGCGCCTCCGGGTAGCCAGCGGCGGCCAGCACCACGCCAAGCGCCGTGCGTCGGTCCCACTCGGCTTCCACCTGGTGCAGCGTACCGGAGACGGCATGTTCCAGGAGGGCGAGGAAGTCGCTTTTCAGCCGCATCATGATGGGCTGGGTTTCCGGGTCGCCCATGCGGCAGTTGTATTCCAGCACACGCGGATTGCCGGCGGCATCGATCATCAGCCCCGCATAGAGAAAACCCGTGTAGGGCACCCCCTCGGCACGCAGACCGGCCACCGTCGGCTGTATGATCTCCCGCATGATGCGCCCATGGAGCTCCGGGGTGATGGGGGGCGCGGGGGAATAGGCGCCCATGCCGCCCGTATTGGGTCCGCGGTCGCCATCGAGCAGGCGCTTGTGATCCTGGCTGGTGGCGAGCGGCAGCACATGCTCGCCATCCACCATGACGATGAAGCTTGCCTCCTCGCCGGTGAGATATTCCTCGATCACCACCCGCGCGCCGGCGGCGCCCAGTTTGTTTTCGCCGAGCATCATGTCCACCGCCGCATGGGCTTCAGCCACAGTAGCTGCCACCACCACGCCCTTGCCCGCCGCCAGGCCATCGGCCTTGATGACGATGGGCGCCCCCTTTGCCTCCACATGGGCATGGGCGGCCGCCGCATCGGTGAAGGTGGCATAGGCCGCGGTGGGAATGCCGTGGCGCCCCATGAAGGCCTTGGCATAGTCCTTGGAGGCTTCCAGCTGCGCCGCCTTCCGCGTCGGCCCGAAGATCTTCAGGCCGGCGGCGCGGAAAGCGTCGACGATGCCAGCGGCGAGCGGCGCTTCCGGGCCGACCACGGTGAGATGAACCTGTTCGCGCTGGGCGAAGTCCACCAGCTCGGGGATGGCGGTGAGGGGGACGTTTTCCATGTCCGGGTCCAGCGCCGTGCCGGCGTTGCCTGGGGCCACGAAGATTTTCTGGATGCGCGGCGATTGCGCGAGTTTCCAGGCCAAGGCGTGCTCACGCCCCCCAGAACCGATCACGAGTAGTTTCATGCTGCAGCCCTATTTCCTGTCTAGTTCGATGCGCGCCCAGAAGAACAGCAGATTGCCCGCGCCGCGCCCGCCGGGCACATAGGCCGTTTCCACCGAGACGTGGCGATAGCCCACCGAGGCCGTCGGCAGGATGCCGGGAAACGGCGTGTAGTGGCCGATGTCGGCGCGGGTCATGAGAAACGCCGTCAGCCCGCCGCCCACGTGCCACTCCGGCGTCGGTTGCCACAGCCAGTGATGGGCATAGCCCAGCAAGTAGCTGGGCTTGAAGTGGGAATCCTGAAAGCCCATGAGGTACACGCCGCGCCAAACGCCGTCTTCGTACAGGCTGCGCCCGAAGCCGAGACCGAAAGGGTGCTCCTGATAGCTGTCGATCTTCTCGCGGCTGTAGGCGTAGCGCATGTGATGGGTATGGAAGGGCAGATAGAAGTCATTGCTGCCCTCGTTCCAGATCTGGGCCAGGCCGTGGCGCGCCTTGGTCCAGGCGGATGCATCCTCGTCCGCGCGCGCCATCTGGGGCGCTGCGAGGCAAGTCAGAATCAGTGCGATGCCGGCCGGCCAGCGCATGCCCGGCTCAGTGGCGGAAATGGCGCATGCCGGTGAAGACCATCGCCATGCCGTGCTCATCGGCGGCGGCGATCACATCCTCATCCCGCAGGGAGCCGCCGGGCTGGATCACCGCGCTGATGCCCACCGCCGCCGCCTGGTCGATGCCATCGCGGAAGGGGAAGAAGGCATCGGAGGCCATCACCGCACCGGCGAGGGACAGCCCGGCCTGCTCGGCCTTGATCGCGGCAATGCGGGCGGAATTGACGCGGCTCATCTGACCGGCGCCCACCCCGACCGTCATCGCCTCCCGGGCATAGACGATGGCATTGGATTTGACGAACTTGGCCACTTTCCAGGCGAACAGCAGATCCGCCATTTCCTGCTCCGTGGGGGCACGCCGGGTCACCACCTTGAGCTCGGCGAAAAGCGCCAGGTCTGCCTCCTGCACCAGCACCCCGCCGGTGACTTTTTTGAAGTCGAGCCGCGGCGCCGGCTCCTCCGGCCACATGCCGCATTCCAGCACGCGCACGTTCTTTTTGCTCGCCGCCACTTGCAGCGCTGCGGGTGAGACCTTGGGGGCGATGATCACCTCCACGAACTGGCGCTCGAGGATGGTTTGCAGGGTGGCGGCATCGAGCTCTCGGTTGAAGGCAATGATGCCGCCGAAGGCGGACTCGGGGTCGGTGCGCCAGGCGCGATCGTACGCCTCCCCCAGGCTGGCGGCCACCGCCACGCCGCAGGGATTGGCATGCTTGACGATGACACAGGCGGGCGCATCCGTGAACTGTTTGACGCACTCCAGGGCGGCATCGGCATCGGCGATGTTGTTGTAGGACAGTTCCTTGCCCTGCAACTGGCGCGCTGTGGCGATGGAGGCTTCCTTCTCCTGGCCCCAGGTGTAGAAGGCGGCCCGCTGGTGGGGGTTTTCACCATAGCGCAGGCTCATGCGGCGGGCCAGGTTGAGATTGAGCCGCTCTGGGAACCCCTCGCGCCGCCCTTGGGAATCCACCGAGGTGAGATAGTTGCTGATCATGGAATCGTACTCGGCGGTGTGGGAGAAGGCCTTGCGCGCGAGGTTGAAGCGTGTCTCGCCGGCGATGAGCCCACCCGTCATTTCCATTTCGGACAGCAGCGGTTTGTAATCGTGGGGGTCCACCACCACCACCACGTGCTGGTAATTTTTCGCCGCCGCACGCAGGAGAGCCGGCCCACCGATGTCGATGTTCTCAATGGCTTCCGCCAGCGGGCAGTTGGGACGGGCCACCGTGGCGGCGAAGGGATAGAGATTCACCACCACCATGTCGATGGGGGGAATCCCCGCCTGGCGCATGGCCTGAACGTGTTCCGGAGAATCCCGTCGGCCCAGGATGCCGCCGTGGACTTTGGGATGCAGGGTCTTCACCCGCCCATCCAGCATTTCCGGGAAGCCCGTGTATTCCCCCACTTCGATGACCTGCACGCCCTGCTCGGTAAGGAGCTTGGCGGTGCCGCCGGTGGAGAGGATTTCCACGCCGAATTTGGCCAGCCCCCGCGCGAATTCGACGAGGCCGGCCTTGTCCGAAACACTGATGAGGGCGCGTCTGATCGGGGTCATGATGGGGAATCACTTGATCTTGTAGGCGAGCATCTTTTTGCGCAGGGTGTTGCGGTTGATGCCGAGAAGCTCCGCCGCCCGGGTCTGGTTGCCCTGCGCATACTGCAGCACGGTTTCGATGAGGGGCTTTTCCACACAGGCAAGAACCATGTCATAGATGCCGCCCGGCTCCTCGCCATCCAGGTGCTTGAAATAGTCATGCACCGCTTTCCGCACGCAGGCGGAAAGCTCCGTCTCCTTGGATGCCATCCCTGTTCTCCTTTGCCCGCTGGCCGTCAGGCGGCTGCGAGTTCTGTTGTGACCTGCTCCGTTTCGTACACCAGGCGCCGGCTGCGGCTCAAAAGCCCCTCGAAGAAGGCATTCACGGCGGTCAACTGTTCCCGCGTGGATTCCAGACGGTTCATGTGATGGCGGAAAGCCGCCGAACCGGCGAGCCCGCGGGTGTACCAGGAAATGTGCTTGCGTGCCATGCGCACGCCGGTGTATTCACCGTAAAAGCTGTACAGGGCGTCCAGGTGTTCCAGAAGCACGGCGTGGATTTCCGTCACCTCCGGCTCCGGCAGTTTTTCGCCCGTGGCAAGATAGTGCTCGATTTCGCGGAAAATCCATGGCCGTCCCTGGGCGGCGCGGCCGATCATCACCGCATCGGCACCGGTGTAGTCCAAAACGAACCTGGCTTTTTCCGGCGAGGTGATGTCGCCATTGGCGATGATGGGAATGCGGGCCTCCCGCTTTACGGCGGCGATGGTGTCGTATTCTGCCTCGCCGGAGAAGCCGCAGGCGCGGGTGCGGCCGTGGATGGCCAGGGCCTGGATGCCCGCCGCCTCGGCAATTTTGAGGATGTTCAAGGCGTTCTTATGTTCCCGGTCCCAGCCGGTGCGGATTTTCAGGGTGACCGGCACGTCAACCGCCTTCACCACCGCCTCGAGGATGCGGGCCACCAGAAGCTCGTCCCTGAGCAGCGCGGAACCCGCCGCCACGTTGCAGATTTTCTTTGCCGGGCAGCCCATGTTGATGTCGATGATCTGCGCACCGCGATCCACGTTGTAGCGGGCGGCTTCCGCCATCATGCGCGGGTCGGCGCCGACGATCTGCACCGAAATGGGCTCCACCTCTCCCTCGTGATTCGCCCGGCGCTGGGTCTTGGCCGAGCCCCAGAGTAGGGAGTTGGACGCCACCATCTCCGAGACCGCCATGCCGGCGCCCATTTTCTTGCACAGCTGACGGAAGGGACGATCGGTCACCCCCGCCATGGGAGCGACGATCAGGTTGTTGCGCAGCTTGTAGGGTCCGATGTGCATGCGGCCGGGGGCGCGGATGGCAGGAGAAAAGGGCTGCTTATTTTATACGCAGCCGCCGGCTTTCTCAACGCAAACCGACTTGAGTACGGGGATTGCCGTTCCTGCCCGACCTGCACCCTCACGGTGCGCAGCCGCCCCACAAAAGCCTTGGCACCCGCCGGAGCGCACCGATGGCGGCGCGCAAGCGGTCGTTCCGTCTGCTGCCCCTTTTGGGGTGCAAGGCGTGGGGTCACCCATTGGCTGAAATACAGGCATCCTTATGGAAAAAGCGGGAACGGCAGAAGGCCTGGCGCAGACATTACATCAAGCCTTGGAAGACCCATCGCTCACTGCCGCCGCCCGTAACTTTGCTAAGCGATATGCGAATTGTAAAGCTGACCAAGTAGCTGCCAAAGTTGCGCAAATCGCCGAACAGCATGCGTCACGAGCAGCGCGCGAACCCGGGCAAGCGCCGATGCATGAATCCGGCTTGGTGCATTAAGGGGGGGCCCTATGGCCAGAACCTGCGGCAAGCCTTCCTTGTATGTGACCCGAACGGTCTATGCTCGGCTATTTCCACATTCGGAAAAAGCGCTGTGAACAAGCCGCGAAAATATGGTGGGAGAAATTCTTTCCGCCGCATGACAATGAGTAACGACCTCATCGGGAGTACCGCCATATGGCGGGCGGCCCCCGCGATCGGCGCCGCATCAACGCATGTAGGCGAAGCCTTCTTCCTGCTGCAGCCGTGCGATTTCGGCTTCCGCCATCGGCACCATGGTGACGAAGCCGTGGATGTCGCTCGGCTTTAGACCACGCAGGCGGGCGGCGGGCTTGCAGATTCTGAACTCGATGATGTTGCCGAGCGAAGCGCTGTAGGCGCGCCGCATCAGCGTCTGGTACTTGGAATAGTTCTTGATCGCGAAAAACGGAATGGCGTCGCCGTGGACCACGAGCACAATCCGCACCGCAAAGGGGTCGTCGCCGTTCATCTGGCTGAGATAGCCGGCCCGGTCGAGCACGCTGTTCAGACTTGCCAAGTTGTCCGCGGTGACGTCGAAGACGACCTTCTGGCCTTGATAGACGGGCGTGATTTCGGTTGCGTGGCCCCAAGGTGCTTCGCTGGCCAAACTGAGCACGGGGCAAAGCGCCAACAACAGGGAAGCGGCGAAGTTGCGGAAATGGCGGCTGATGGTGTCACTCCGAATATGAGCACGGCGGCAGAGGAAGTGCAACCGGATTGCGGTCGCCCCACCTCGCCGGGTCTGCTTATTTTTTAAGTTGTGGCTGATCGATATAGCGGATGTCTTTCACCGGCAAGGGCACCGGATTGATGTATTTGTAGCCCTTACCCTGCCAGTAGGCCACTTCCGGGAAGCCGGCCGGCACCACGGTGATGAAGCCGTGCATGTCCTCCGGTTCGTAGCCGGCGGCCTTCATGGCGTTGAAGCACATCTTGAACTCGACGCCGTCCTTGGCCAGCTCCGCCATCTTGTCGACGATGCCCTGGTACTTCTCGTAGTTCTCCTTGGCGAAGGCGCGCAGCTCCGGGCCGTGCGTCACCACCACGACCTTACCCTTGGTCACTTTTTTGGTGTTTTTGATGAAGTTGTATAGGAGGTTGAGTTTTTGCGGGTCGTCATCGTTGACATCGAA
>Ga0080004_1088845_pt1 | contig 22873 bp, 24 predicted proteins | sample WasSprMetagenome_FD_69207 | JGI IMG/M metagenome (GOLD analysis project Ga0080004, IMG submission 69207) | Sulfidic aquatic microbial communities from Washburn Spring, Yellowstone National Park, USA - WS (SPADES assembly) (version 2) | ecosystem: Environmental > Aquatic > Thermal springs > Hot...
CTAGAGAAATATTCGAAGAAAAGAAATTTCAAACAAGAGCAAGAGAAGCTTATCTAAAGATTGCTTCAGAGTTTGAGAATGTAAAGGTTATAAACGCAGAAAGAAGCATAGAGGAAGTTAAAAAAGAGATAATAAAGCATACTCTTAAAATTTTGAAATAAATTTATTCTAAGGTTATTTTTGCTCTTTTATTATGCTTACCTTTGCTTTCATAAGAACTTAAAACAATTTTTCCAATCTCTTTTGTATTTTTAACATGAGTTCCAGCATCCATTTGTTCGTCTAAACCAACAATTTCTATTACTCTAACCTTTTCAAGTTTTTCAATAAGTTTTCTTCCAGGAACTGTTCTAACAAGATTTGGATTTTTCAACGCTTCTTCTCTAGACAAAACCTTAGCTTTTATCTCAAGAGATTGTTGGGCTATTTCGTTTGATTTATCTATTATTTTTTGAATAAGCTCTCTTGTACCATTTTCAAAATCGAAATCGATTCTTGCATAATCATCAAAAATCGCAGAACCAGTTATGAAAGCATTTAAATCTTTAAAATATTTTACTATTACTCCATCAATCAAATGTAAGGCAGAATGAAGGCGCATATGCATGTAACGTTTTTCCCAGTCAATCTTGCACTCTACTTCTTTAGAAATCAATCTTTCATTAGAATTAACAAAATGGAAAACTTCTTCATCGATTTTTCTTACATCATAAACTTGGATTTCTTTTCCTTCAACAAAAATTTTTCCAGTATCGTTTGGTTGTCCCCCACCAGTTGGATAAAAAATTGTTTTATCCAAAACAATCGCTTTCTTTCCTTCTATCTCTTTTTCATCAACAACCTTTGCTTTTATTTCTTTTAGATAGCTATCTTCAAGGTAAAGAAGCTGAGTCATAAAATTTTTTCTATTTTTATGTTTTTATCTTTTTGCAACAATTTTTATTATATCATTATTCTTAAGCAACTCGTCCTTTCCAATTCTTTTCTTTGTTTTTGCATCTATAGCATAAAGAAAGTTCTTAGCAAGTTCAGAATGAATTTTTTCAGCGAGGTCGATAACTTTTGAACCTTTTGGCATTAACAACGCATCTGGTAGCACGTTTCCATAGTGATCAGTAAACTTATTTTCATCTTCGACAGGATAAACAACTATTGCATTTAAAACATTGAAAACAACCTCATTCAAAATCTCAATAACTCCGGTTGTTTTTATTCTTTTAAGTATCTCTTTAATCTTATTCAATGCTTTAACTTGTTCCTCATTACCACCTTTTATCTCAAAATCTCCCTCGCCAGGAACATAGTTTATTATTCCTTTTTCGTTTGCTCTTCTAAGAGCAAGCTCTATTTCGGCAGAAGTAGGAATTGCTTTTACTCCAATCTTTTTAGCTTCTTCAATTAGCTTTGGAATATTCTTTTGAGATTCTTCAAGGTCAGCTTTATTCAAAGCAACAACAATTGGTTTATTAAGCTTTATAAAACTCTTTACAAATTCTCTAAGCTCTTCATCACTCCACGAGCTTGAATAAACTAGCTTAGCATCTTCTATAGCTTTTTCTATTGTTTCTCTTTTAGCTCTTGTAAAGCTTAGCACCTGAGCAAATTCTTCAAAATCCTTAGCTTTCATGTTTCTTTTTAAGATTCTAAATAGCCATTCTTCGATTTCTTCTTTAACTATTTTTACTTCTTCGATAGCATTAAAATATTCGCAGGGATTTCCAAAAGCATCTGTTTTGCAACTTGCATCAACAACTTGAATAAGAGCGTCAGCTGTAGCAAGGTCATTCAAAAATTGATTTCCCATCCCTTTTCCAAGATGAGCACCGGGAACAAGACCAGCAACATCAATAACATTTACAGGAATAAGCCTTTTTCCATTTATGCAAATTGAATTCTTTGGATTGCACTTAACACCAAGTTCTTTATCAACACAATCAACCTTTACATAAGCAACCCCTTTGTTTGGATTAATCGTTGTAAAAGGTCTTGGAGAAATTTCAGCATACTTAAGAGTTAAAGCAGAAAAGAGAGTTGTTTTTCCTTTATTCGGAGCCCCAACAATTCCAATGAGCATAATTTATTTTAATTAGATAAGCATAAAAAAGTTGTGAAAAAAGAAAAAGAAAGGGAAATGAAAATAGAGATAGAAGAGAGAATCAAAAAAGATATAAAAAAATTCGAGCAAAACCAAAAGAAGTTAAAAGGAAAAAGATTAACAAAAAAGGAAAAAGAGGTTTTTGAGCTTTCAATACTTTACAAGGAGGATTCGATTTTTTACTTGAATAAAAAAGATTACTTTACCTCTTTTGCATGCATTTCTTATGCCCACGGTTTGCTTGATGCATTGTTAAAAATAAAAGAAAAAAGTATAATTGAAAACCATCATTAAAAATTGGATTTGCAATATCTCTTTTATTTAAGCGTCTCTACTTTGATGTTATCTTTTAGCTCACTCTTTTCCACTTCACTCCTTCTTTTGTATCTTCTAGCAAAATTCCATATTTTTCTCTTAGCTCTTTTCTTATTCTATCGCTTTCTTCAAATTTTCCTTCTTTTCTTAGCTTTTCTCTTAGCTCTATTAGCTCTTTTACTTCTTTTGGAAGCTCTTCTTCTTTTAGGAATTCATCTAGCTTTAATCCAAGAACTTTATCAAAGAAAAGAATAAGCTCGATTGCTTTTTTTGCATCATTTTTTGAAATATTGTTTTCTGCAATAAGCTTGTTGGTTTCATTTATAAACTCAAAGATAAAAGAAATTGCAAGTGGAGAATTGAAATCATCGCTAATTGCTTTTAAGAATTTTTTCCTAGTTTCTTTTAATATTTTTGTAAACTCTTTTGAATGCCTTCCTTTTGCATCTTTAAGTAAAAGCAAAAAGTTTTTGATCCTTTCAACACCTTTCTTCGCAGAATCTAATGCTTGAAATGTAAAGTTTTGCTCTGCTCTGTAATGAGCCAAAAGAAAAAGAAATCTAACTTCTCTCCAAGAATATCCTTTTTGGAGGATGTCTCTTAAAGTATAATAGTTTCCTAAACTTTTACTCATTTTTTGATTGTTTACAAGCAAAAAGTTGCAGTGAAGCCAATAATTAACAAACTTCTTCCCAGTTACTGCTTCGCTCTGAGCGATTTCGTTGGTATGATGAATTGGGATATGATCTATTCCACCCATGTGAATATCAAAAGTTTCACCAAGATATTTCATAGACATTGCCGAGCATTCAATATGCCAACCAGGAAATCCAACAAAATTGAATTTTACAATAAAATTGCCATTTTCTCTTTTTACTTCAAGAATTTTTATGTTTGGGTTTTCTTTTGAAAATTCTTCAACTTTTCTAAACTCCTCTTCGCTTAGCTTCCAAGTAGTAAAGTAATCCCATTCCATATCTCTTTTTGCGTCTTTTGGTGAAAACTTCCAAAGTGCAAAATCAGTTATATTTCTTTTTCCTTCAACAGGCTCAACTCTCGCACCCTCTTTTAAGTATTTGTTTAATTCTTTAAAGCTCATTCCAGTAAGCTTACCATAATCTTTGAATTTCGAAGTATCGTAGTAGATCCCGTCTTTTAGAATATAAGCATAATCTTTCTCTTTTAATTTCTCTACCAATTCTTGCATTTCTTTTATATGCTCTGTAGCTTTAGGAACAAAATCAGCTTTTTCAATGTTTAATGTTTCTATATCTTTGAAGAATTCATCTGTAAAAAATTTTGCAATTTCCCAAGCAGTTTTTCTTTTTTCTCTTGCTGTTTTTTGTATCTTATCCTCACCGGTATCTGCTTGACTTGTTAAATGTCCAACATCTGTTATATTCATTACATGGATTACTTTGTAGCCAAATAGCTTAAACACTCTTTTTATCATGTCTTCATTTACATAAGTTCTTAAATTGCCAATATGAGCGTAATCATAAACAGTAGGGCCACAAGTATAAATTCTAACCTCTTTATCTTTTAGAGGTTTAAAAACCTCTTTTTTTCTTGTTAATGTGTTGAAAACCTTTATTTTCATAAATAGATTTAGTTTTGTTTGTTAAAAAATTTTTATGTTACTCTTTGAAATCTTCTATAAGCTCAATAGTTGCTCTTTCAACTGCTTGCCTGCTACTTAAGCTTGGTTTCCAACCTAAGGAAAGAAGTTTTGAAATGTCTAGTTGCATGAACTTTACATCTCCAATCCAGCCCCTTCCTTCTTTTCCGCCCAAAATCCTTTTTTCAACATTGCTGAGATTGAGCTTTTTTATAACAATATCTGCAATTTCTAAAACGGTTATCGAATCAAAATTTCCAACATTAAAAACATTATAACCTTTTTTTATTTTTTCCTTAACAAACAAAAACGCAGAGATGCAATCGCTTACATGAATATAAGATTTTCTTTGTGTTCCATCTCCAAGAATTTCAAGAACTTTTGGGTTTGTTTTTAATTTTTTTATAAAATCAAAGATTACTCCGTGATTAGAGCGTTTTCCAATAACGTTTGCTAATCTAAAAACATAAGCATCAAAACCATAGGTATGAGCATAACTTGAGATCAAAGCTTCTGCTGCAAGTTTTGCAGCACCATAAAGAGAAATTGGCTTTAGCGGAGCTTCTTCCGGTGTTGGGATTGTTTCAGAATCTCCATAAACAGTTGAAGAAGAAGTGAAAACTATATTTGCAACATCATTCTTTCTCATCGCTTCAAGAACATTAAAAGTTGCTATTATATTACTAAAGTGAACATTTGGCTCAAGTAGCCTCACCTCCGGGTTTGCAGCAAGATGATAAACTGTTTCAGCATCTTTGAATTTTTCAACTAGGTCATCTTTTGTTAAATCGCACCTTTCAACTTTTAGGTTTCTTCTCTCTCTTATTTGATTAAGGTTTTCTATTCTTCCTGTTGAAAAGTTATCTAAAACTAAAACCTCCTTGTTTTCTTCTATAAGCTTCTCAACCAAATGACTACCTATAAAACCCGCACCACCGGTTACTATTTCCATATTTTTTTATTCTATTTGTACTTAAAAAGCTTCCAATAGCAAAAATTATTAAAATTCTCTTCTAATTAAAATTATGCGTTACAAAATTCTTCCACACGATGAACTAAGGTTTGTAGCTTATGGAAAAACCTTAGAAGAAGCTATACAAAATTCTGCTTTTGCTTTATTCGATACCATTGCAGCTACAAAAAAACTAAAAAACGAAAAAAGCTTCGAAATAAGCATAAAAGAGCAAAGCTTAGAAGAGCTTGTTTGGTCTTTGCTGAGTGAGCTCCTTTGGATAATAGATGCAAAGCAAGTTTTTTTAAAAGAGCTAAAGATAGAAGAGTTTAAAAAGAATAAAGAATTTGAGATAAAAGCAAAAGCTTTTGGTTGTGATGCTTCTCAAGAGCTCGGAAAGAGAGATGTAAAAGGAGTTTCAAAAAACCAGCTTGAAATAAAAAAGAATAGGAATTGGGAGATTTTTGTTACCCTTGATATATAAAAGTGGGCCGGGAGAGATTTGAACTCTCGACCTCTTGCTTATCAGACAAGCGCTCTAACCAGGCTGAGCTACCGGCCCTTAAAATTCTTTCGCAAAAGAAATTTAAAATTGTTTTTTCTAATAAAAATGTGATCAATTGGAAGATAAAGAGATAAAGGAGAAGGTTGTTAAGGAGTTAAAAGGAAAACTTTCACATCTTACCTCACAAGAAGAAATCGTTGAGGAAATTAAAAAAACAATAAAGTTAATGTTTATAGAGATTTCAGATGAAAAAGCAGAGAGCATTGCAAAAGAGCTTGCTTCTTTTGGGAGAATTCAAGAATTCTTAGACGATAATGAAGTAGAAGATATTGTAATAAACGATACAAAGAACATTTTTGTTTATAAAAAAGGGAAGATTCAAAAATTTGAAGGGATTTCCGAAGAAGAGCTTCAACTTTTAGCTTATAAAATGATGATGTATTCCCTTTCAGAAATAAAAGAAGGAATCTATGATGTTCACTTACCAAATGGTTCAAGAGCAAATATAACAAAATCCCCATATGGCTATGAAATAGCTATTAGAAACTTTAGAAAAATAACACCAAGCATAATAGATTTAATAAACATGGGAACTCTTGATTATTCTATTGCTGCAAAACTTTGGTTATATGCTGATGGGCTTGGAATAAGACCAGCAAACATTTTAATAGGGGGAATGCCTGGAAGTGGAAAAACAACATTACTAAATTCTATGTTTAGCTTCTTTAAGCCGGATGAAAGAGTTGTTGTTATAGAAGATACTCTTGAGCTAAACACTTCAATGCTTGAAAACTGTGCAAGATTAGAAACAACAAGAGAGCTTACACTTGAAGATCTAGTAAAAAATGTTCTTAGAATGAGACCAGATAGAATAATAATCGGCGAAGTTAGAGGAAGAGAAGCGATAGATATGATGACAGCAATGAACATTGGAAAAATTGGAATGTGCACGATTCATGGAAGCAGTGCAAGAGATGTTGTTGTAAGGCTTCAAAATGCTCCAATGAATGTTCCAAAACAAATAATTCCTTTAATAGATGCAATAATAATAATTGGAAAAATTCTTGAAAAAGGAACAACAAAAAGAAAAATAATAGAAATCGCAGAAGTTAGCGGAATTGAAACAGAAGTTCTTCTCAATCCACTTTACAAATATGATTTTAAACAAATGAAAGCAATAGAAACGAGTCCAAGTGTGACCTATCGTGATACCTTGGCAAAAGTTACTGGAATAAGTACTTATGAAATATCAAAAGAGCTTGAAAGAAGAGAATTGATTCTTAGAACCTTGAATAAACTCGGTATTCACAAAATTGAGGAAATTTCAAAATTTGTTAAGGAGTATTATGAAGACCCATATAAGGCAATGAAGAAAATCGGTTTAGAGTTATAAAAATTAAAAACAAAAAATAAAATATAATATTAAGGCAAGGTAGCTCAGCCTGGTAGAGCGCCAGACTCATAAGCTTAGCTTATGAGTGATGAGCTATGCGATGATATCTGGTTGTCGTGGGTTCAAATCCCACCCTTGCCAAACTATTTTTAAATCAAAATTGAAAATCAATCATGCAACTCGAAGAAATTTTAAAAGAAATTGGTTTTACTGAATATAAAGCAAAAGTATATAAAACTCTTCTTTTTCTTGGAATTGCAAGCTCTGCGACTGTTGCAAAAGAATCTGGTGTTCCTCAAACAAAAGCTCATGGAATCTTAAATGAGCTTGCAAAAGAAGGTTTTGCAATAATGATTCCAGGCAGACCAACACGCTTCAAAGCAATTCCCCCTTCTTCGGCGGTTGTTCCGATAATTGAAGAAAAAATCAAGAAGGCAAATGAATTAAAAGAGGTAGTAAAGAAAGCGGAAGAGAATCTTGTTGCTAAGGAAATTCCAAAAAAAGAAATTCTTCTTTTCCAAGGTTGGAATATAATAAAGAAGATACATATTAATGCTATACTTGATTCAAAAAAAGAAATATCCTTCTTCATAAGATTTGGGAGGACCAATCCTGAAATTATTGCCGCGATTGAAAAAAGTATCAAAAAAGGAGTAAAAGTGAAAATCCTTGGGCCGTATATGAAAGAAAAAGAGACAACAATATTCTTTTATAAAAACCTTGGATGCGAAGTAAGAGTTTTAAAAGAGTTTACATTTCCTTTAATAACCTTTGGAGTTTATGACGAAAAAGTGTTACATTTAAGATTTTACACTCCTTCTGGAGAAGAAGAAGGACTTCTTGTAAGAATAGAAGATGAAGAAACTGCAAAATTAATGAAAGAAGTTTTCAATGAACTTTGGAAAAAAGCAGAAGCGATTGAGTAAAAATTTTCTTTACTCCGAGTTATAAAAAATTTTTATAAATAACTAATCTTTTAGCTTTTTATGAACTTTGAAAAAGTTATAAGAGAGGATTTTTCTGAAGTTCCTTTACTTTTTTATCTTGGGGGTAAAGGAACCAGAATGGAAAATCTTTCTTATAAGCAGGTTGTTCCAACAAAAGCTTGGCTTCCGGTAACTTTTGATGAAAACACCATCGATCCGGTTCCCTTGTTCTGGCCACTTTTTGAGATTTTTCTGGAGCTTGGCTTCAAAGAGGTCTATGTGGTGGTTAACAAGGGAGATGGAGAAAAATCAAAAAAATATTTTGAAAAAAAACTTAAAACAAAAAACGTAAATGTGCAACTTATTACTGCGGAGAATATTTCCGAAAGAATAAAAATCAACGGAGTGAACATTTATATTTTTGAAGACGAACTAAAAGGAACGGGCACCCCGATTATTGAAATAGAGGAAGCAATAAACAACAGAGCTTTTGTTAGAGTTTTTGGTGATAATTATTTTGGTTATAAGAAAGAGAAAAAGGAGGAGTTTAAAGAAGAAATAAAAAAATTTTTGGTTTTTGGTCTTAAGAAAGCAGAAGAAGATATTACTACTGCTGTTTTTGTTCCTATAGAAAAAGTGATTTCTGTTTCCAAAGAGGAGGAAGCGCTTACTAAATTTTCAATTAATGACAATGGAAAAGTTAATTTGTTAAAGGAACGTGGTAATATAGTAATTACATCTATCACAATAGAGCCACCAAGCATAATAAAAATGTTGAAAGAAATGAAAGAAAATCTCAACCCGTTGGATATTCATTCTAAGGTTGTTAGAGAAACTTTAATAGGAGAAGGAAAATTCTACGGAAAGATAATAAAAGAAATAGATTTCTTTTTAAATGTTAACACCCCAGAGGATTATTTCAAGCTCGTTTCATTAATAAATGTAAAAAGCGAAAGAAATAACACAAAAGAGAATGTGAAAATATGGTAGAGTATGGATATTATCCAGAAGTAATAAAACAGCAAATAAAAGAAGAATTAAAAAGAACGGGGATTAGAAACGAAAGCGCCCTCGATGATATGTCAAAAATAATTCTTCACACGATGGAAAATCAAGGGATGATAGGGCATTGGCAAGAACTAAGAAAAGCATTTGGATCGGAGTATGCTACTCGCCAGGTAATGAAAGAGCTAAAAGAGAAGAAAAAAGTCTAACAATTAAGAAATAAATATTTTAAAGCAGAATATTTATTGCGATGAAGATATGAACAACCGCTGAACAGTGAAGATACCAACAACGGCTGAGCAAAAAATTTATTTTTGTATTTCCACAAATTTTTATGAAAAATTCAAAAATCTTAATCTTTTTAATTCCCTTTTTATTCTTAGTAGCTTTTCTGAAAAATATTTCTGTTACAAGTTTTGATATAAAAGACAACGAATTTACTTCTTACATAATTGCTCCTATACTTTCTTTACCAATTTTTATAGTTTTTTCATTAAAAGAAGAAAAAACAAGAAAAAAGAAATTCTTTAGTGTTTTTGCAATTTGCTCTCTTTTTCTTTTAATTTCTTTACTTCTTCAAATATACTTAAAAATAAAATTCTCATATCTCTATTACTCTTTCAGACTTGACCTTCTTTCAATGGCGTTTTTTGTTGTTATCTTTTATCTTTTAATTTTTGGTGAAATAAACTTCAAAGCAGTTGTTTTTTCTCTTCTTTCAATACCTTTGTTTTTCCTTCCAATTTTTATGCTGAGAAGCTATTTTAACGATTTAAACGTTTTGCTTGTTTCTCCTTTTGGAAAGCTTTTTGGTTTAAAGCAGGAAGGCAATGTTTTCAGCAACGGTGAAATAAACATATCCATAAGTGAAGAGTGTACTTCTCCAGCAATATTCTTGGCTTTTTTCATTTTTATTCTTTTAATCTCCTACTTTTTTGATGGTGATAGAAAAAAGAAAATCTCGTTTGTAGTTTTTTCTTTCTTACTACTTTTCCTTTTAAATCTTGTTAGAATAGTTTTGATACTCTACCTTCTTTCTAAAAATCAGGTCCAGCATATTTCTGGTGTTCCTTTCTTTTATCTTGGTATTGCGATTTCAATTTTTTCTTATAAAAAATTTGGATTAAAAGAGCCCAGCATTAAAATAAGCGAAGTTGAATTCAAAAAGGTAATCTCGTTATTTGTTTTCTCGATACTTTTCTTCTTTATTCAGGATCCAAGAAAAGGCGCAACCTTTGAAGATTTGGAAAGGATCAATCTTGCTGAGAACTTTTCAAAGCCTTTCTTAAATTACAGTGGCTTCTTTACAAATAGAAGCTTTCAATTTTATTTCATAAATGAAAGTTATGTTATTCTAGCTCCCCATAAACTATTTGAATCAAAAATTCAAGAACTAAAATACCAATTTTTGAATATGTCAAATAATTCAAAGATAAATTCTTCTTGCTATTTGTTATTTGATAATTTTTCAGCAGAGATTATAGACTTTTCAATACAAAATAAAACATTTTGCTCAATTTTTGCGGAGAGCTATTCAAATAAAGGATTCTTTAGCATTGGTATTCTTAGTAACATCGAAACAAATCAAAGTATAAAAGTAAATGATGTTGCATGTAGTTTGCCAAAAGAATATGAAAAGATAAACAACAGGTGCGTAACCATGTTAAAAAGAATAGTGGAAGAATGAAGTTTAAGTTTTCAGCAGGTTATGTTGTCTTTAACAAAAATCTTAAAAAATTTCTTTTTCTAAGAAATCCGAAGGGTTGGCTTGATTTTCCAAAAGGAGAAATAGAAAAAACTGAAAATCCAAAAGAAGCAGCTATTAGAGAGCTTGAAGAAGAAACGGGATTAAAAAAAGAAGACATCTCAATAGACCCGTTCTTTGTTTATTCTATAAAATACTTCTTTTATGATGAGAATAAACAAATGGTAGCTAAGATTGTAAAACTGTTCTTATGCGAAACTGAAAAAGAGGAGATAAAAGTAAGCCAAGAACATGTTGGCTATACTTGGTTAAGCTACGAAGAAGCTATACAAAACCTTTCTTTTCCAACAACAAAGAAAGTTGTTGAGGTTGCTTTTAATTATTTAGATAAAAAACAAAAGATCGAAGAACTAAACAAAGAGTATGAAGAAAAAATAAAAAAGGAAATAGAAGAAAAGAAGCTTATGTTAAGCAAGAATTTTGTTCCAGGAGAAGGAAACTTAAATGCAAGAATATTTATAGTTGGTCAAGCACCAGGAGAAGAGGAGGATAAACAAAAAAGACCTTTTGTTGGAAAAGCTGGTAAGCTGCTTGATGAAGTTTTAAAAAAGAATAAGATAAAAAGAGAAGAGTGCTACATTACTAGCGTTGTTCAATTCTTTCCTTTTGAAAATAGAGTTCCAGAAGATTTTGAGATTCAAATGTGCCTACCATTCTTAAAAAAGCAAATAGAAATAGTTAAACCAGAGATTATTGTTCTTCTTGGAAATGTTGCAGCGAAAGCATTTGGTTTTTCTTTAAAGGACCGGGGTTTTCACTCCACTTCGGAAGGAAAGTTTTTTGTTACTTACCATCCGGCAGCAGCTTTAAGGGGTAACAAAGAAGCGAAACAAGCTTTAATTGAAGATTTCAAAAAAATAAAAGAGCTTTTGGGCCCGTAGCTCAGCTTGGATAGAGCGGCAGCCTCCTAAGCTGAAGGTCGTGGGTTCAAATCCCACCGGGCCCGAATAAAAGCTTTAGAAAATAGGGGAAGTGAAGAGTAGAAAGCTTTATAAATTTTATTGTTCATATAAAAATAGCAGTGGACTCACTGCTGCATCTGGTCGCCTTGCCAGCGTCAGGGGAAGCGCTGGCTTCTCTTTTTTTATAAAAAATTTAAAAAACCCAAGAGAAAACTTTTTATGGAAACAAAACATTTGCTTGCTTTAATCGTCCTTATAACCGTGTGCATTTACTCTTATTTAGCTTCTTTACCAGTTGTTGATGACGCGGGTCTTTATTCAGAGATAATACTAGAAGTTGAAAGAACTGGAAAGGCAACTTATCTAGGCTATAAAGAAACTTGGAAATCCCCAATATTCTTTTATATTTATTGCATTTTTTGATAGGTTTTTTAATTTTTTAAGTTTTAATCCGAGTTTAATGGTTTCTTTTCCTTGTGTTTTATTCTTTCTTATCTCTGTATTCTTCTTCTATAAAATTAGTAGGTTGTTCTTTGATGAAAAATTCTCCACAATCGCAACACTTATTTTCTCAATAAATCCTATCTCAGCATTTATTTTTTCAACCCCCCATATTGAAGCAGAGCTAATGGCCTTTCTTCTTCCAAGCATTTATTTTTATTTCTTAGCATTAAAGAAAAATTATTTCTTATTCCTGCGGGAATACTCTTTGCGATTTCTTTTGGAATAAAAACTTTTGAAGCAGCAATAGTTCCTATTTTGGCGATTTTTTACTTTATAGAGAAAAAAGCAAGTAAACAAAAAATTTTTCTTTTATTTTGTTCTTTTTCGTTTGTAATAGTTCCAATATTTTTAAATTCTTTTATCTTTTGGATTGGGGAGATGTTGTTTTACGATATAAAACACTTTTTTATAAACCCGCAAAACTTTATCACTTTTTATTACTACTTTATTTTAGTTTTCTTTCCTTACTCTATATTTTCGCTATTTGAATTTCTAAAAGAAAAATCCACAAGAATTTTTGATCTTTGGTTTAGTTTTATTTTTCTTATCTCAATTTCAGCTAACGTACTTTTATGGTACTACTCGCCGATTCTTCCAGCAATTGCTGTTCTTGCAACAAAATTCATTAGGAAAGGAAGCAAGCTTGATTATCTTCTAGTTTCTTTTCTATTAGTTTACTCTCTTTTTGTATCTTTTTATGTGGTAAAAGGAATAAAAACAACAAACATTAATCCAACTTCTCATTACGGCGGGGAAGAAGAGGTGAAAGCCGCGGAGACCTTAGCAAATAAAAGCAATGTTCTTCTCCTTTATTATTCACCAACTTTTGTTTATTATTACTCTTTTTATTCAAAATATCCTTTAAGTGTTTATTGGAATAGTAGAGCTTGCTGGTATGAAAGAGCATATTCACATGAACAACTTGAAGATGCGTTTTCTTTTAAAGGAGAAGACATAACAAGCGGAAACAAGATGTGGTTTAATGAAATTGAAAGCATATACACCAATCCGATACAAAACATTAGTTTCGTTGTAGTTCGTGATATAGATTATATGAATAATTCAAAATTCTTTTCAAGTAGAGGATATTATCCTTACATTATTTTCTCTAAGATTCTAATTCTTAAAAAATATTAAATTCTGTTAAACTGACGAAGATGAGAATACTTTTTTATTTTTATTTAAAAAAATAGAAAAGTGGTAAAATGGAACTTATAGACCTTTTTAAGATTCCCGGAAAGGATGAAGAAGAAAAAATAAAGAATAGAAAAAGATATCTCGAAGAGAATCTTGGGATAAGTCTTGAAAATGTTTCAAAATACAGCTTTCCTCTTCACGAGCTTGTTGGAAGAAACATAGAAAACCCGATAGGTGTTGTTCAAGTTCCTGTTGGAGTAGCTGGTCCATTGCTTGTCCATGGAAAATTTGCAAACGGTTACTTTTATATTCCTCTTGCTACTACAGAAGGGGCTCTAGTAGCTAGCATAAGTAGAGGATGCAAAGCAGTGACCAAAAGTGGTGGAGTAAAAGTGAGAATTCTAAAAAAAGGAATGGCAAGGTCAGTTGTATTTAAACTTAAATCTGTTGAAAATGTTGAAGAGTTTTTTGATTTTATAGATAAAAATTTTGAAAAAATAAAGGAAATCGCTAGCCAAGGAAGCAAGCATTTGAATTTGTTAAGAGTTGAGAAATTTGCAATAGGAAACAAAGCTTATCTTAGGTTTGTTGGTGATACTGGGGATGCGATGGGAATGAACATGCTAACAATCGCTGCTTCAAAAATTGCAGAGTTTATTCAACAAAATTTTGATGCAAAGCTCCTTTCAGTTTCAGCGAATCTTTGCACTGATAAGAAAAACTCAGCAATAAACCTTTTGCATGGAAGGGGAAGAAGCGTTACTGCAGAAGCACTTATTAAGAAAGAGGTTTTAGAAGAAGTTTTCAGAACAACAGCAAAAGAAATGGCTGAAACAGCTTATTCAAAAGTTTATTTGGGCTCCGCCCTTGCTTCAACAATCGGCGGCTTTAACGCCCACGTTGCAAACATTGTTGCTGCGATGTTTATAGCTCTTGGTCAGGACGTTGCTCAGGTTGTTGAAAGCTCAATGGCAATAACGAGCGTTGAAGCTTATGGCGATGATCTTTATGCTAGCATTTACATGCCAAGCTTAGAAGTTGCAACTGTCGGTGGAGGCACAGGAGTTGCAACTCAATCTGAGCTTCTTTCGATTCTTGGTTGCAAAGGTTCTGGAAACGCTGATAAGCTTGCAGAGATTATTGCTTCAGCCTGCTTAGCTGGAGAAGTAAACCTGCTTGCAGCTTTAGCAACAAACGAGCTCGCAAAAGCTCATGAAAAGCTAGGAAGAGGTAAGAAGTAGAAATCAATAAATTTGCCCCTTTCTAAATTTTTTTATGGAAATTGATTATGCTAAGCTTGGCTTTAAATGTGGCTTAGAAATTCATCAAAGATTACTAACGAAAGAAAAGCTATTTTGCTCCTGCTCAGCTTTGGAATCTGGTAATAAAATTGGAGAAATTGTAAGAAGGCAAAGGGCTGTTTCAAGTGAACTTGGAGAAATTGATAGGGCTGCTCTTGAAGAACAAGAAAAAAATCTTGTTTATGTTTATGAAATTTTCGACAAATCTACTTGCTTAGTTGAGCTCGATGAAGAACCACCTCACGAGATAAATAAAGAAGCATTAGAAATTTCGCTAAAACTTGCAAAAATTTTTGATGCAAAGTTTGTTGATGAGTTGCATGTAATGAGAAAAGAGGTTGTTGATGGAAGCAATACTTCTGGTTTTCAAAGAACAGCACTAGTTGCTTATAATGGCAAGATTTTTGTTTCTGGAAAAGAAATTCCAATAGAAACAATTTTCCTAGAAGAAGAATCAGCAGGCATTGTTTCTCAAGATTCTGAAAAAAGAGTTTTCAGGCTTGATAGGCTTGGAATACCATTGGTTGAAATAGATACTGCACCAGTTATTACTTCACCAAAAGAAGCAAAAGAGGTTGCGAAAAGGATTGGTTATGCTCTTAGAGTTACTGGTCTTGTACAAAGAGGAATAGGAACTATTAGGCAGGATGTTAATGTTTCAATAGCAAAAGGAGCAAGAGTTGAGATAAAAGGTTTGCAGGAAATAGATGACGTTGAGGAGGTTATAGAAAATGAAGTTATAAGGCAAATTTCTCTTATCGAGCTTAAAGAAGAGCTGAATAAAAGAAATTGTAAGATTGGTGAAGAAAAAAGAATTGAGGATATTCTTTCTGGTACCTCTTCGCGAATAATATCAAAAAACCTAGGAATAGCAATTGCTTTAAAGCTTGAAAACTTTAAAGGGCTTCTTGGAAAAAAGCTCGTTAAGCAAAAAAGCTTTGGAAAAGAGCTTAGTGAATATTGTGGAATGGGAATAATGCACAGCGATGAAAACCTTGAAGCTTATGGATTAGAAAAAGAAAGAATAGAAAGAATAAAAGAAAGGCTCAATTTAAAAGAAAATGATGCTTTTCTATTTGTTTTTGGAGAAAAAGAAAAGGTTGAAAGGGCTATAAAAAGAATAAAAGAAAGAATAAAAGTTGCTTTTGAAAGAGTTCCTGGTGAAACAAGAGGGGTAGCAAAAGATTTAACAACATTCTTTTTAAGACCATTACCAGGGAAAGCAAGAATGTATCCTGAAACAGACCTTGCACCGATAAATCTTCAACCTTATATCGAAAAGATAAAAAATGAGAAAATAAGAAGGTTGGAAGAAGTTGAAAAACAGCTTCTTTCTGAGCTTAAGGATGAAGAGAAAGTTAAGGAAATTCTATATTCAAGAGATTTCTTCCTTTATGAAAAGCTAAAAGAAATTTCTTCTCCACAAATTGCTTTTTCAACAATTCAAAAGATAAAAGCGTTGAGAAGAAAAGGAATAGAAGTAGAAGAAAATAAAGTTGAAGAAGTGCTTAAGCTTTATTCACAAGCAAAAATTTGTAAGCAAGCAATAGAAGTTTTACTTGAAAGGAATAGCTTGGAAATTACAGGAGATATAAGAAGAATGAGCAAAGAAGAGATAAAACAAAAAGTTGAAGAATTACTAAGAAAAAATTTTGATGAAAACAGAATAATAAGCGAAATAATGAAAAACTACCGCTTAAGAGTAGAAAGCGAAGATTTAAAAGAAGTGCTAAAGGAGCTAAAAGCAAATAAATAAAAGATTTAAATTCTAAAATAGTTGTGTATTTATGGAAGCTCTCGTACTTACAGCTGGTGCTGGAAAAAGAAACGAGCCAATAAGCTCAACAAAGCCAAAATGTCTCTTTCCAATTCTTGGAAAACCTTTATTGCACTATATCGCAAAATCTCTTTTTGAGAATGATATAAAAATGATAATAGTAGCAAATCCTTCTAATGTTAACATAATCAAAAAATACTTTCCAGATGCGGAGTATGTTATTCAAGAAAAACCTCTTGGAACAGCAAACGCAGTTGCTGTTGCAAAAGATAAGATAAAAGGAGATGAATTTTTGGTAATAAACGGCGATATAATATTTGAAGAGAACGCTATAAAGAAAGTTCTTCAACAAAAAGGCAACGTAATCGCAGCAGTAAGATCAGAAGAACCATGGAAAGTTGGAACATTAGTAATAAAAAATGAAAAAATAGTTGGTATAATAGAAAAAGAAGTTTCAATGACTAAACCAGCTTTGGTAAATGCTGGCATATACAAATTTTCTAAGGAAATATTTAAATTCATAGAAAAAACAGAAAAAAGTCCAAGAAACGAGCTCGAGCTTACAACTAGCATTACAAAGCATATTTTTGAAGGAGGAAGCTATTCTTATGTTGAAATAAGTGGTTGGAAGGACATTACATTTCCAAATGATTTAATAGAAGCAAATAAGATAATGTTCAAAAAAGCAAAAAGCAGTGGAAGGAGAATCTCTGGAAAAGTAGAAGGGAAGGTTATAGTTGAAGAAGGGGCGAAAGTAACAAATTCTAGAATAAAAGATTCTTACATCGGAAAGAATTGCATAATAGAAGATTCTGTTATTGAAAATAGTTTCATTTCTGAGAATGTCAAAATCTATGGAAGTTACATAAAAGATAGCGTAATAATGGAGAACACAACAATATACCCGTTTTGTTATGTTCCAACAAGCGTGATATGCGAAAATGTAAAACTTGGAAGCTCAACAGTTATAGCAGACAATAGATTTGATGAGAAAGAAGTAAAGATTAGAGTAGGGGAAAACGAAATAGTCGTTGGAAAAAGGTTTGGTTGTGTTATTGGAGCGAATTCTCAAATTGGAATAGGAACAAAAATAATGCCCGGAAAGAAGATAGGTAGAAACTGTATAGTTTATCCGATGAGTAGAGTAACTTTAGATGTTCCAGATTTTAAAAAATTTGGTTGGTAAAATGAGGGTTGGGATATCTTTCGGAGGAAAGATGATTTATAGCGAAGGGAAGGTAAATACAGAGCTTCTTACTCAATTCTCTTCGATAATTAAAAAAAGTAAGAAAGAATTTTTGATTGGTGTTGGTGGGGGAGAAATTGCAAAGATACTCGTTGAAGGTGCAAGGAATCTTGGGGCAGATTCTTTTTTGCAGGATTATCTTGGAATAACAGCAACCATAGCAAATGCTATTTTAATGAAAGCAGTAACTGGTGGAGAAATATATTCTTTTGAAGAAATACTTAGAAAAAATCCAAAAGAAAAGGTTATCATTGTACATGGAACAATTCCAGGAATTACAACAGATACTGATACAGTCCTTGCTTGTGAAGCATTAGGTGTTAAAAGATTGATAAATTTTAGTGATACTATTCTTTTTGATAAAGACCCAAAAAAGTTTAGTGATGCAAAACCAATAAAAGAAACAACTTACGATTTCTTAATAGAGCTTGCACAAAAAAGTGATAAAAGGGAAGCAAGAGAAAATTTTATATTTGATTTATTGGCTTGTAAGCTTGCAAAGAGAGCAAAAATCGAGTTGCACTTTGTTTCAAACTTAAAAGACTTGGGGCTTGCGATAGAAGGAAAGAAGCATAATGGAAGCGTGGTTAGGTAAATTTTTAAAATAAAAAAGTGAAAAATTGTCAATGAATAAGCTAGCTGAAAATTATTCCCCTGCTATTGAGAAAGAAATCTCAAAGACTTGGAATTTTAAGTTTCCTAAAAGGAAGAAAAAGTTTGCAATAGACACTCCACCACCATATCCGAGTGGAAAACCTTGGCACATAGCCGCTGTTGCTCATTATGCAAACATCGATATGCTTGCAAGAACAGCAAGAATGCTTGGTTATGAGGTTCTATTTCCAGTTGGTATGGATAGGAACGGAATTCCAGTTGAAAGATATGTTGAAAAAACATACAACAAGCTAATGAATCAGTTTGATAGAGAAGAATTCATAGATATTTGCAATAAAGAACTAGATTCATTAGAAGGTTATATGATAGAAATCCTAAAGCTCCTTGGTTTTAGTGCTGATTTCGATAACCTTTATAGGACAGATAGCGAAGATTATTCTTTATTCGTTCAAAAAACATTCATAGACTCTTGGAAAAAGGGATTGATTTATAAAGCAAAAAGACCGAGCAATTATTGTATCCACTGCCAAACAATTCTTGCTGATGCGGATGTAATCTATAGCGAAAAACCAGCAAAGCTTTATTATGTTAAATTCGATGAGCTAATAGTTGCTACAACAAGACCAGAGCTCTTAGAAGCTTGTGTTGCTTTGGTTTATAATCCAAGCGATGAAAGGTACAAGCACCTAAAAGGAAAAGAAGTAACCGTGCCAATCTCAAATCATAAAGTAAAAATTTTTGAGCACCCAAGCGTTTATGAGAATTTTGGAACAGGAATAGAAATGGTTTGTACTTATGGAGATTCAAAAGATTTGATGATTGTAAACGATTTAGGACTTTCAAAAGAAGAGAGGCAAATAATTTCAACAGATGGAAAGCTAATGAATTCAAAGTTTTCTGGGCTAAGTGTTCAGCAGGCTAGAGAAGAAATTGTTAAGCAACTAAGAAAAAATGGGCTTTTGGTAAAAGAAGAGGATATAACGCATACTGTTCCAGTTCATGATAGATGTGCTACGCCTATTGAAATAATTCCAATCGAAGAATACTATATAAAGCAGCAAGAATTCAAAGAAAAAATAAGGGAAGAATCAAGAAAGATGAAGTTTCTGCCAGAAATGCACCGCCAAATTCTTGAAAACTGGATAGATTCTATAAATAGAGATTGGCCAATTTCTAGGAGAAGATTCAAATCGATAGAGCTTCCTGTTTGGTATTGCAAGAATTGTGGAGAACCTTATGTTCCAGAGAATCTAGAAAAATATGTTAGACCTTGGAAAGAAAAACCCCCAAAAGGAGCAAAATGCAAAAAATGTGGAAGCACTGAGTTTGTTGGAGATGAAAGAACTTTTGATACTTGGTTTGCTAGTAGTGTAACCGCTTTATACATAACAAAGTTCTATGATGATAAAAATTACTTTAAAGAATTTTACCCTGTTGATATCAGGCCACAGGGAAAAGAAATAATAAGGACATGGCTTTTCTATTCTTTGCTTCGTGGTTACCAGCTTACTGGAAAGCTTCCATTCAAAGCTGCTTGGATAGGTGGCTGGGGGCTTGATGAGAAAGGAAGAAAGATGAGTAAAAGCCTAGGAAACGTCATTGATCCATTGCCAATAATCCAAAAATATGGTGCTGATAGGTTTAGAATCTTCGCAGCTCTTATAGCTCAGCATGGTTATGATTTCCTTTGCTCAGAGAAGCTTGTTGATGAAAAATCAAGAATGATAATAAAATTCTGGAATGTTTTTAAGTTTATTTCTCAATTCCCAAAACCAAGAAAGGCTGAGCTTACACCTACTGATAAGCTAATAATAGAAGACTTTTCAAGGTTCTATAATCAAGTTGTTGAAGCATATAAAGAGTTTAATTTCTTTAAAGCGATGAGCTCAATTGCTGATTATGTTCTTAACACCCTAGCTCCGCATTACATTGAGCTTCTCAAACCAAGAGCATATGGAAAAGAAAAAGAAAGTAGCGCAGCTCATTACACATTGCACTTTATAGCAAAAAACCTTCTTTTGCTTTTAGCACCAATAACTCCTTTCCTTTCAGATTACATTTGGCAAAATGTTTATAGCAAGAAAAGCATTCATCTTCAGAAATTCAAAAAACTAAAAGAAACAAGCGAGTTTTTGCAATACAAACAAACGCTTATAGAGTTCAATGAAAAAGTTTGGAAAGAAAAGAAGAATAAAGGAATTTCATTAAAGGATCAAATAAGCATCGAAGTTCCAAAAGAGCTTAAACCTTTTGAAAAGGATTTAATTTTAATGCACCACATACAACAGCAAAATTAAAAATACCAAAAAAGAAAATAAAGAAGTGTAAAAATGGCGAGAATGCATACTAGAAAACATGGTAAATCTGGACCGAAGATTCCAGCTACAAAAGAAAAGCCACAAGTAGATAAAACAAAAGTTCTAAAAACAATTCTGGAATATGCAAAGCTTGGAATGAAAGAAAGTGAGATTGGAAGGAAGATAAAGGAAAGGTATAAAGTTCATGTTAAAAGAGTTTTTGGAAAAGGAGTAGCACAAATTTTAAAAGAAAACAATCTTTATACTTATCCGGAAGACCTTCTCGCACTTATAAAAAGAGCAGTTAGGCTTAGAAAGCACTTAGAAACTCATAGAAAAGATTACCACAATAGGCTTGCTTTACAAAGAGTAGAATCAAAGATTCACAGGCTTGTAAAATATTATAAAAGAAAAGAGGTATTACCAAAAGATTGGAAATATGATCCTTCTACAGCTGCTTTATTGGTAAAGTGATAATATGGCTACAGAGAAGAAAAAAGAAAAGAAAGAGTGGTATGCGATACTTGCACCAGATATTTTTAACAAAGTTGAGGTCGGTGAAACTCCAGCAAAAACCCCAAAGCATTTAATAAACAGAGTAATAGAAGTTCCTTTAAGTGATTTAACGAACAACATCAATGATATTTATTCTTATGTTGTTTTTAGGATTACAAATGTTGATGGAAATAAAGCTTATACATGCTTAGATGGTTTCTTTATTCCACAACCATTTGTAAAATCTCTAGCAAGAAAGAGAAGAGAGGTTATAAGGATCGTTAAAGACTGCAATGCGAAAGATACAAAACTTAGAATGAAACTTATTGTAATAACTCCCAAGCTTTCAAAAGCTCAAGAAACAAGCATTAGAAAAGAAGTCGAAAAAGTTCTTGAAGAATTTACAAAAGATAAAACTTTTGATGAAGTTGTTGATAAAACAATTAAGAAAGAAGTATTCAAACCAATGATAGAAAGGATAAAGAAGATAGCACCAGTTCAAAAACTTGAAATATTCAAGATAGAAAAAAGAAAGTAACTTATTCTGATTCTTTTCTTTCTAATATTGTTATTTTTCCATTTTTGCCCGTTGAAAGTTGTGGAGAACCTTTAAACTCTGTTACAAAACCATTTTCTATCTTTATTTTATCCCCAACTTTTATTTCATCAGCATAAGCACCCCAAAGAGTTAAGTTTATTTCGCCAGTTTCATCAAAAATTATAGCATTCGCTACTCTTATTCTTTTTCCATATTTTGTTATAACTTCTCTAGCTTCTTCCTTTTCTTTTATAGTACCTTCTATGCTGACTTCAGAAGCTCCGGCTTTGAGTTCAGAGATTTTCATACTTTCACTGTCTATATTACTAATTCAGACAAATATATATTTTACTGTTACACTATCTTATCCAACGATCGAAGAGAACAATGGACCAAAACAATTTTTGCTTCGCTCAGAATTATTAGACACAACCAAACTAAGGTGGATTATAATTCTGAACAAAGGTTACTCCACCATAGATTGTTCCATGTAAATTATTACCGCTATAATCTTTTGCATCACCATTAAGAGGCCACCAACCAACGAGGTTTTGTAGCCTAACCGGACCACCCCCCAGGCCTTGCTGATAAAGGTATTGAATTTCTTGTGGGGTTAAAGCTGTGTTGTAGATTTGAAGGTTCGCTACCTGTCCTGCCATCCAGCAACAATCCGCAGCGCTTCTAGTACCTATTGTAAGTGGGGCAGTGCTACTAACATTTGTATTGCTAGGTATGGGGGTCGTAGCTTTTAGACTGCCATCCACATAAATCCCCAATGCTGTCCCCATTTTTACTCCAACTATCTGATGCCATCCAACTAAGTTGACTCCGGCACTTGCTGACCACGTATTTAAAGTACCATTATACACCGCCTGAATAGCAATAGCACCTTTTAGGTATAGAACCCATCCAACGGAGTTATAATACCAATGTTTACATATATCACCTTGTGGGCCAGGAGTCTGGACGTTACCCCAAGCTACTATAGTAAAATTATTAGTTCCAAAATTGAGATAGGCGGTGTTAGGCACTTTCACATAACTATTAACTCCATTAAAGCTTGCAACATACATAGGCAAATAACCGCAGGTTCCTTGCAAAGAAACAAAATCTGTTGTCCCTGGTCCATTTGGTCTAAAAACAAAGCAAGAGCCCGGGGGAGCTTTTGGAAGAAAGTTTTTTGGATTCATTATTCCTAAACTATAAAGAACCGCTAAAGTTAAAGCAATAATTAGAATAGCCCAGCCATAAGTCATCAAATATTCCATTGCCGCTTGAGATTTTATCTTTCCAAATAGAGAATCTTTTTCTTCGTTGTCTTTTATCATCATTTTTATTTTTCTTTTCACAGTATTCTTTTGGGAAAAAAACTTAAAAAACTTGCTCTTTGAATCGCAAAGTTTTTATAAGATAAAGGAGAAAAAGTATCCATGGGAATGTATCAAAGAATAGCTGAGACTTTCCAGGAAGAGTATAAGAATAGAAGT
>Ga0080004_1143873_pt1 | contig 22859 bp, 34 predicted proteins | sample WasSprMetagenome_FD_69207 | JGI IMG/M metagenome (GOLD analysis project Ga0080004, IMG submission 69207) | Sulfidic aquatic microbial communities from Washburn Spring, Yellowstone National Park, USA - WS (SPADES assembly) (version 2) | ecosystem: Environmental > Aquatic > Thermal springs > Hot...
GGCGGGAGCATCGATATTCCTCTGGACTGGCGAGGAGGTCAGCATGCCGGGCTGGCGGAGCGTCAGGCTCGAGGCTTTTTGGAGGTGAGAAGATGATAATTAAAGCGATGCTCAGCCAGCCTTCGGTGAGGAGAGAGGGAAATAAGTGGGTTCTGGGCTTCGACGAACTGCACATCTGGGAATTCTCGGAGGACGACATCCCGATATTTGAGCGACTCTACGAGCTCGGCTGGAAGCCCAGCGATGAATTCCTCGAGACGATGTGCCAAGAACTCCCAGCCGATTTCATCCTGAAGCACGAGCCGAGGGACAGAGTTGTTAGGATACTGTTGCAGAGAGTTCGGTTCGACATCGTGAAGAAATTCGCCAGCGTGTTGACGGCTGAGGAAAAGAAAGCCATGGTGCAAGAGACAATAGAACGGAGACGACAGCAAAGCTTGTATTATTTGAGGGACTACAACTACGTCCTCCCTCTCATCGAGACCTTCCGAGAGGTCTTCCGTGAAATCCCAATTCCGACGGAGTTCGTGGAACGGTTGCTCGAAGACCTCAGCCGGTGGCAGGGGTGGGTCAAGTGTCCGGTCGCCTACGGACACGAAAGCTACATGGCTCGGGATTTCAGAAGCGCACTAGAAGTTGCGGTAAAACTCAAGGAACTCGGACTGCTGCCTCCATCTGTGGAACAGCAGGCTAAGATGGCTGTGCTCGCAATCAGAAAAACTCTCGAGAGGCGGCTGACATCGCACGAAATCGAGAAGAAGGATTTGTACGCAAAGGTTGCGAAAGCCGCACTGCAGTTTGCCGACGAGGAGACAAAGTCGAAAATCCTCTCGGCACTGCTTGAAATGGGCAACGGGAGGTAAACTCTGCAAATCGATGACCTGCCACAGGAAATCAAAGTCGTTGCACTATCAAGTCTCTTCACTGAGTTTTTTGGGGGTGAAGGATGCGGTTCGAGTTTGTTACGGGAAAGTATAAGCACTGGCGCACTAGGTACTACGCCTGCTTCGCCGACGGGAAAATCCTAATAAGCACCAGAAAACGCGACCTTCCGAGGGTGGACATTAAGTTCAGCATGCCGCCGAGGTATGAATACGAGGATGCCCAGATGATGGTCGTCGGCTGTCCAAAGTGCCAGAAAGCCCACCTCTATCCGCCAAGAAGCTTCATCCTGCAGGCGGTAGAGGTGGCGAAGGACTGCGAGGAACTCGGCAGGCTGACAGAAATCTATGAATTAGAGCCTGAAATCGGCTGGCTGGTTCTTGAATCCGTCAAGGAGGGCAAGAAGATAGCGGAGATACCGAAAGCGATGAGGAGGCGACTGCTGAAGGGGGATATCGAGGCGGCTAAGAAGCTGATTGACCTCAATGTCCTCACGGATGTCCTCACGGATGAAGCGAGAATTCAGCTCCTCTCTCTTATGCTGGGCAAGTGATTCATTTTGGGGGTGAAGAGATGCCGAAGAGCGGAGAGCGAGGAGAGGATGTATGGATGATATCTTAGCTTGCCCTTTTGGAGGTGGATAAAGGGTGGGGGAGCGTCCGATTCCAGCCGACGAGAAGGGTATCATCTGGTACCCCGGTACCTTCGAGGAGTTGCTCAAGGACTTGGATAAGCACCTCGACACCTGGATACGGTCAATCGTCGACAAGAAGTGGTGGCGGGTGCGGGACGCTTGGAAGTTCCGCATGAAGCTGAGGGCCGCACTGAGGGCCGCGGAAATCCAGGAACTGCCGCCCGATGTCGAGCAGAGGCTGAAGGAAGTACTCGCCTCTAGGGAGCACGACATCGCGAGGGCGCTCTCCGACGAGGTTAGGATACACAAGCACCTAGACAAGGAGCTACTCCGCGCACTCGCCAAGTTCGGGACGGACAAAATCAGGGCGGTGGCGATGTCCGCTGTCTTCCAGCTCTCGGAGGGGGAGTAGCCTTTTTGGGGGTAGGGAGATGAAATTCGACGGGAGGCTCAGGTGGGTCTGTCCGCACTGCGGTGCGGTGAACTCCCGCCTGAGGTTCACGGTGGTGCACCGCGACCTAGGGTTTGAGCTGCTCGAGCACAGGGTGTTCGGGAAAGTTATACTGGGATACACGGGCGGGGGCAGCATCATGCTGGTCGGCGACGCCAACTGCCCCAAGTGCCTAGGCGAGGTCTCCTTCGACGCAGTCAGGGACGGCTTCTTCAGATGGCTCGGGCGACTGAAGCGGAAAAATCCCGAAAGGTACGCCGAAATCTTGTCGGAGTGCCTCGAGTAAGCGTTTTGGAGGTGAGGAGTGTTGGGAAGCCTCCTCGACCAGATAAAGGGACTACCAGAGTTCGAGCTCAGGGAAATCAGGGTGGACGGGGCACCGAGGAACAGCGAGAGGTTCGTCGCGGTCTGCGAGAAGGGCTCGCTCGAGCCGATTTCCGTGGTCACGAGGAGGTACAGGCTGCTACAGATGTCCGAGGTCTTCGAGAAAGTCCTGAAGGCGGTCGGAGAGGACTCCGAGGGCGAGGTCCACTACTACAACGGCAGGGCGGTGATGTACGTCTTCCCGAGGGACACGGGCGAAATCGACGGGATGAGGATAGGCGTCGCCGTGGCTAACAGCGTCGACCAGAGCTCCGCCCTGAGGTTGCAGTTCGTCCTCAGCGGGAAGGGAACGAAGCTCTACCTGCCCAGCGTGGGGCGGGCTAGGAGCTACAGGAGGCTGCACGTCGGCAACATCGGTGCGGAGTTCGCGAAGGTGGCGGAGCAGGTCGCGCAGGTGTCCGCGCTCTGGAAGCCGATAATCGCGGGGCTGTCGGGGATGAAGTCGAGCGCGGAGGACGTGGAGCTGTTCAAGAAGGCGCTGGGCAAGAAGCTCGGGCAGAAACTGGACGGATACGTGGCCAGTTACAGGCTCTACCACGGCGGCGAGATGCCCGACATCTGGTCGCTGACCCTCGAGGCGATGAAAATCATCGCGCAGGGCACGACGGCGAGGAAGAAGGCTGGTGCGGGCTACAGGCTGCAGGAGAAGGTTCGCAGGCTCTCGGCACTGCTGCTGAGTTACGCGCTGGATGTGGCGAACAGGGGCGGGGTGCTCAAGCTATAGCGCCCCTTTTTGGAGGTGGAAGATGGGAGAGCTCGCCAAGGAGGTCAGGAGGGCGCTGGAAGCCGTCCAAGACCCTAGGAACCGGGGCGGGCTGGCACGGCGCTGGCAACCGAGGTACATCCTACTAGTACCGGCGGTTCGGAGTGGCAAAAAAGAAGAATGCAATTTTGGGGGGCGTGAACATGGGCGACTGTTTCTTCTACCTAGTAGCGGAGTTCCCCTCTGAGAAGCGAGCCGAGTGCTTCCTGCCAGTCTTCAGGAGCTTCCTCGAGGAGCAGGCGAGATGTGCCGAGGAGTGGCAGAGGATACGTCAGAACCACGCAGTGTCGCCTAGGAAACGCTACGAGGAGCTGAGGAGAAGATACCCTATGGCGATGGCTTGGGTGAGGCTCTACTCGTTCGAAAGGAACGACAGCATCGACATGGACGATTCGATGAACCTCCTCGCTGGGCACCTGTTCGAGCCCCTCGGGGACTACGAACTGCGTAGGGACGGGGAACTGCTGAAGCTGAAGGCGAGGGTGTGGCACCTGTCGTCTTGGAGCCACCTCGTCGAGTTCTGCGTCCTGAAGGGCGGGGCGAGGTCGCAGTGGATTTCAGAGGAGGATGTTGAGGAGGTTTATGGGAGGGACTTTGAAGACGAAACGGTCTTCGCCGACCTGCTCGAAGACCTCGCCGACCTGCGGGGAGTGGTAGCATACTGGCTGGAGAACGTCAGACCCTGGCGGAACCCAGAACCCTTCAGCGACTTCAGACCGCCTAGGAGGAGTAAAATCGTACGCGAGACGCTGAAGTACCTAGAGCACAACCAGAGGGCGGAGCTCTTCAGGGAGGCTTATGCGATGATGGACAAGTGGGTGATGCTCGACCTGCTGACGGAGGAGCAGAGGGCTTGGCTAGTTGCTGGAGCTCTCGGCTAAACTTTTTTGGAGGATGACCGAAGTGAGGAGCTGAGGAAGGTGCCCATTCGGAAGGAGCCTTTTGGGGGTGGTGAAGGTTGGCGATGAAGGCTGAGATTCACTCGGGTTGGATAGCACTCATCTGCCCGAAGTGCGGGAATAGCAACATCGTCGGGAGGAGCTCCTTCAAGAAGTTCTTCCTGCAGGACCACTTCTGGCGCAGGGCAGCGAACTGGCTCGACGACTGCGAGGAAGCCAACATGCTGTACAGGGTGTGGGAGCACTCGCGGAAGACGGCGGAGTCGCTCGTCAAGGGGGGACCGCTCGTCCTCCCAGAGGAGTTCGACCCAGAGTTCGCAGTCTGCGTGCTGAAGCTCGCGGATAGGAAGGGGGTACGGCTCACGTCCGAGCAGAGGGCGATACTGACATCCACCGCACTGGAAATCAGGGGGAGAACCATAAGGGGGTGCAGGGGGAGATGATTTTGGGAAAACCGTATCTGGAGAAGTGCCCGCCCAAGGTTAGCTGGCATAGCTTTTTTGGGGGTGGTGAAGAGATGTCCCGAACAGCCCTAGACGCGGTCTCGGGGACGGAGCCCTACAAGCGACTCCTGAGAATCGTCGCCAACCTAGAGGTGGCGGCGGCGGAGACCAAGGACGGAGCACTCGACTTCATAGCACGCGAGGTGAGCGGTGCCTTCCTCGACCTCTGCGAGGAGCTGAAGAAGATAAAGATAGAGCCTTCGGGAACGGCGACGATACCAATATGATGGAGTTCGAGCCCGTGAGGAAGGGCACGAAGAAAGCCATAGAGGCCTTCGAGAGGCTGAAGAAGGAGTTCAAGAAGTGCGTCCACAGGCTGGCGAGGGAGCTCGACAATGAAGACCTGCCGCCCAACATCAAGGACGCGGTGCTCCTCGGAACCATCGAGGAGACGCTGCACGGAATCCTGAAGTATATCGACAGGATTGACAGGCGGGTCGTTCCGGTGATGCTCGACGATATGCACAGGGAGTTCAGGAGGGAAGACGAAATCGGCTACGGATAACCTTTTTGGGGGCAGTCGGATATTTTGATGGAGGAGATAAGCCGGCTGAGGCAGGACATCAGGAGGCTCTGCGAGAGCTACCGCGAGCTGTGCGAGCTTGCCTACGGAGACATCCCCGAGATGGTCGAGACCTGTCGCAGGGTGTCTAGGGAGATGGAGGAGCGGATTCTGAGGAGGCTCAGAGCGATAGAGGAAACCGTTTAAGACGCATAGTAGATGGTAACTTGTAATTGTCGCCACCGCAATCGAGAAATGGGCTTTAGTCGGGAGGGAGTCGATGAACCCTCGACCACCAGCTGCTGGCACTTCGGGCAGTGGAGCGGATTCGGCGTGATTGGAGCATAGAACATGAAACCGCAACTACTGCAGGAAATCTTAACGAACTTTTTCAATCGGCGGCGGTCGATGTCCAAGCACTTGGAGATTTCGCGATACCTCTTCCTGACCGTGACCTCTGTGACCTTGAGCACGGAGGCAATCTCGCTCTGGCTACGGTGCTCGCCACTGAGGAGGCAGGCTATGTACAACGCTGCCGCGACGGTGCTCCTAGTGCCCCAGTCCTTGTTGAACCGCTCCAGCACCGACCACGCCTTCTCCTCGGTCTCCTTGGACAGGTTCAGGTGCTCGCAGGCATATTCAAGATACTTTTTGGACCGACCCCTGAGGTCTCGGCGGGTCGAGATTAGCCCGACGCCGTCCAAGACCGAGACATCGGAGAGTTTGAAGAAAACTTTATGACATCCGGGGCAGAGTAGATAGCGACTTTTCGAGGCTTTCAGCAGGGTCGTGGTGCTGAACTCGTAGCCACAGTTGGGGCACCTCTCATTTACCACCACGCCTCGCATTTATTTCATTTTGAGTTTCTTCGAGACCCTGTACCTCAGCTCGTCGGCTGGAAGCGTGCAGAGCTCGGCGAGCGTAAGCCCCATCTCCCTCGCCCTCTCCTCGAGCTCCCTCCTGACCGCGTCCCGAATGAACTCGCTTTTGGTGATGTGCGTGTCGAGCAACAGGTAGTTCTCGAGAGCCCTTGCTAGGTTTTCGTCCACCTTCGCCCCGATGAGTATGTCGGTTCTCTTCCCCTCCTCCATCTGTATAGTTAAACGGCGGTTTAAAAAGGTTTACTAACGCTTAAATAGTCTCTAAACCAAGTGGTTAAGGTGTTATGGAAGCTCAGCGGGAGTCAATAGCGACAGTCGATTTGCTCTCGCCGCCACGTAAAAGAGTAAATCCAGCGACCGACCTGCTCCCAGACGGTCGCATGTTCTTCACCGTCCTCGCACGCCTCAACAACGGCGGGGGGGAGTTAGACGAGCTCCCCGTGCTGGTGCTCTCCAACCGCACCTTCGTCACCGCCGACGAGCTGATGGAGAAGACCGACATCGCCTTCTCCTCCCCTCCCCCGATTTGCTCCTCGCGCTGGTCGATTGACAGCGTGAAGCGGTTCCTGACGGGGCAGCCGCCAAAAATCCCGAGCCTGAAGGAGGTGTTCGAGCGGCTAGAGGCGTTGCTCCGCACGCTGATAGACTTCGATGTGAAGCAGGGCTACTACAAGCTCATCCCCCTCTGGGCTATCGCGACCTACTTCATATCCATCTTCAGGACGTTCCCCTACCTCGCGATTTCGGGCTCCTTCGAGTCCGGCAAGACCAAGCTGCTCGAGTTCCTCCACCAGACGTGCTTTAACGCGATAATGACCTCGAACATCTCCGACCCTAGCCTCTTCCGCGTCATCGAGAGCACGAAGGGGACGATACTCATCGACGAGGCGCTCGGGATACAGGGCGTGGACGAGAAGGGCAGGAGTGCCACGAGGAGGGCGATGCTGCTGGACATGCTCAACGCCGGCTACAAGAAGGGCGCGCCGGCGATACGCTCCGACAAGACCAGCAAGGGGATACAGCCGAGGTCGTTCGACCTGTTCGGCGGGAAGGCGTTCATAACCTACCGCGGCTGCGACATGATTCTCGAGTCCCGCTCCCTGCCCGTGACGATGGTCAGGACGGACAAGCCGCAGGCGAACGCCGAAATCAGGGAGGACGACCCCGTCTGGCAGGAGATAAGGGACTCGCTCTTCCACCTCGCGCTGGATAACTACCAGAGGGTCAGGGAAATCTACCACAGCGAGAAAATCGAGAACGTGCCGTTCAGGGGGCGCAGGAGGGAGCTTTGGAGGCCCATCCTGACCATCGCGCTGCTCATCGACGAGAAGCTCTACGAGGAGGTTCTGAACTTCGCAAAGGAGGTGGAGGAGACGCTCAGGCTCGAGCTCGAGAGACCCGAGTTCAAGATACTCGAGGGTCTGGTGAGGCTGAGCGCGAGCTGGGGAGAGAGGGAGACGCACGAGGTGACGGCGGCGGCGCTGAGGGCGTACCTGATTGAGAACGTCATCGAGTCCGACGAGGAGAAGAAAATCTATACGCCGCAGCTCATCGCGAGGACGCTGTCGAGGACGCTCGGGTTCCCAAGCAGACCGATGGGCAGGGTGAAGAAGTACCTCATGACGAGGGAGCGAATCTGGGAGCTGGCTAGGAGGTACGACCTCAACCCGGAGCAGATACTCGCGGGGGAGAAGGGGGCGGTGATGGAGGAGCTGGAGCGGATGATGATGGACAGGCAAATCCGCGACTGGGAGGTCCTGTACCAGAGAGCCGTCGAGCTGAGCCCCAAGCTCACGCCCGCTGAGGTCTTCGGGATGCTGGAGGCCATCTCGCGGAGGAAGGGGCTGGTCTACATCAATCTGGACAGGTGCGTTAGTGAAGGGGAGAGGGACCTGTCTGGACTCAGACACTGCAGTGAGCACGAGGTCTGGTGCGGGGTGAGGGACATAAAGAAGTGTCCGTTCGGGATATGATAGGTCCTCAGTGGATACGCGAGCTTTTCTTCGCACGGACGGACGTATTCGCAGTTCAGATGCCCGACGGCGTCTACAAGACCGTTCGCCAGGAGCTCACGGACGAGGACATAGAGGCGCACCTTCGGGGGGAGATTGTCCTAGGCTCCTACCAGCTCGCCCCAGACAACACCGTCAAATGGTTGTGCTTCGATTTTGATGCCGAGGATGGAAACTCCCAGAGCGTACTGCCCGAGGCTAAGCGGTTGGTCGAGTATATCAAGTCTAAGGACGCTTACCGAAACGCCTACATGTTGGAATTCACAGGAAACCGTGGATTTCATGTCTGGGTGTTCGTCAGACCCATCCCCGCCTTCGCCGCGATGGCACTCGCCAACCAGCTCGCAAAGAACGCGGGGGTGGAGTGCGAGATATTCCCGAAGCAGCCCGAGCTCCCGCCTGGCGGGTTGGGAAACCTTGTCAAGGTTCCGTTCGGACGGCACATGAAGAGCGGGAGGTGGAGCGTCGTGTTGGAGCCCGAGGACCCGTCCGCGGTCCAGCCGACTGCGGTGCCCGCGGAGGTGCTGTCCAACCTCCCCCCGCCTAAGGTCGTGACGCCGGACGGTCCGGGGGAGGCGACGGGGATTGTCCCGCTCGCCGGCTGCATCGCGATGGCTAGACTCTGCGAGGGCGTGACGGAGGGCATGAGGGACGAGGCGGCGTTCTTCCTCGCGAGGGTCTGCTACGCGACGGGCTTCAAGAAGAACATGGCGCTGGCACTGCTGAGGGAGTGGAACAAGTACAACCACCCGCCCCTGACGGAGAGCACGCTCGAGGAGAAGGTCAAGAGCGCGTACAGGAGGGGGTACTTGGTCGGCACGCTGAGTATCAGGAAGAACGAGGTGCTGAACAGGCTGTGCGAGGGCTGCAGGAGGAGGATTTGCCTGCTGGAGAGGGAGAAGAAGAAGCCGTCCTTCAAGATGGACGAGGGAATCTGGGTCATATAGATGAACTCGGATAAGGTGATGGAGCAGCAACCTCCCGAGGATAAAACGCCGGAGTACTACGAGAAGCTCCTTGAGAAACACGGTCTGCTCAAGACCCCGCTCGACCCCGCAAGGAGGGAGAGGTTCCTGCCAACGAAAGACCAGCTCCGCGTGGTTCTGGCGTTCGTCGAGTCGGCGGAAATCTGTAGGTCGGTGAAGGGAACCGAGAGGGTGAGAGGACAGGAGATACCAGCCTACGCCGTCTGTGTGGGTTCGTGGGTTCCTAGGTTGCTCCCTGAGGTCGAGCTGACGATTCAGCGGAACCCTCAGTGGTTTGAGGGGCTGTACAGGCGAGTCTACTGGTGATTGCTCGGTTGATTTTTTCGACGCGCTCGATTGTTTCCCTCAGCAGTTCCTCGTTCGTCCTTGCTCCCAAGATTTCGATGACAGGCTCTCCGCCCTCAGGGACCTGCTCGAGTCTGACCCATCCCTTGGCGAACAGTGCCCCGACAAAGTTCCTGACCTCGTTCCTCCTGAAGAGGCTCGTGAATCTGAGGACGAGCGACTCCAGCTTTATTTATTGCGGGGGGGAGATGTCAGAATATACGGTTGAGTGCAAGAGAAGAACAGAAAAGGGAGAGAGATATATATATAAATATATGAGAGGGGGAGGGGGTGGGGATGGTTTTATTCTCCCCCCCTGTTTTGTTTTAGAGAGGGGGAGGAGGAAAGATAGAATGATTACCGACCTCCCCCCCTCATATATTTATATATATCTCTCTCTCCCTTTCTGTTCTCTCCTGCGTTTTCTAACTCAATGTTTCATCCCCCTCCCGAAAAATATATAAAAACTTGCTTTTATTGAAAAGATGGAGGAAAAGAAGCCGATTGGACACGAGCTTGGAGAGGGCGGAATCGACCTCCTGCCTCCTAGGGCTGGGGTCGGGGGTCTTGTTGCAATTCTGGGGAGATGCCCCATCTGCGGGAAATACATCTACGAGTACGACGAGGTTCAGAAGTGGAAGGGTTTGGTTTTCCATGTCAAGTGCTTCCACGAGAGAGGGCCTTGGAAACCGAAAAGTGCGAAATTTGCAGAAATAATCGAGAAGCTCAGAAAGGAGGCTGGCAATAAGCCGCTCTCCGATGAGCAGGTCTCGAGGATTTCCTTGGAGCTGGACGTTCCCAAAAGCATCGTTATCAGTTGGCTAGACTTATATGGAATTTCACATATGTCAAAAGCGAAAGTTTCGTTTGTCGACAAACTCCAAGCACTGCTCGAAGGAAAAAAGGAAAGGAGACTTTCTGAGCAGGAGGTGAACGAGCTCTCGATGAAGCTGGGTGTCCCGAAGGGAATCCTGAAGTACTGGCTGAGAACCCTTGGCTACGAGGTGAGGGAAGAGCCGAAGGTGAGCTTCACGGAGCGGGTCTGGCAGGCGACCAAGGAGTGCGCCAAGGACAGGGTGCTCGGACCGCAGGAAATCCTCGAGCTGATGAAGAGGTTGAACGCGCCCTCGCCGAACTGGATTGCGTACTACCTCAGGAGCTTCGAGGCGGCGAAGAAGTGCAAGTTGCTCTTCGAGAACGGCACGCTCGTGAGGATAGACCTCTATGAGTGAGTGGTGCTACGAAGGGAGAAGGAGAGGGTCAGGAAGATGAGCGGGGGGTTGCTGGATAGGGCGAAACCCCTCGAAGAGGAGGAATAACATATCGATATGTATTTAAGAGAAGAAACGGAGTGGAAGTAATGCCAAGCATCTACCCGCTCAGCTGGGGGGTCGAGGAGCTGGACAAGCTCACGGGAGCTGGGATAATCTCCAGATGCCTCTACCTTTTCTTCGGAGAAACGGGAGTCGGCAAAACCACGCTGTCAACCTATCAGCCCATCTGTAGAAGCGCCCTGAAGCTCAAGGAGACGCTCGGCGAGATTCCAGAGAAGGTCAGGTGGATTGTGATGGACGGCGACGGCGGGTTCGACCTCGACAGGCTCAGGCAGATTGTCGAAGCAAACGGGCTGGACTGGAGCGAGATAAAGGACAAGCTCCTCTACACGGTCTTCACGACCTTCGACGAGCAGCACTCCTTCATCTGCGGGAAGCGGGGGAAGAAGAAGGAGGAGGGCGAGGAGGAGCTGATGGAGACCCCCATGTCGGACGTCGTCGCCCCGAAGGAGGCCTCGAGGTTCCTCCAGGAGGTCATCGACGCCGGGGGGATAGAGGCTTGGCTCCTTGCGCACCCGGAAATCGTCCCGCTGAGCGTGAGCGTCGACCCCATCTCGGCGATTTACCGCGGAATCCTGCTACGCACACCGCTCGAGGCCAGGTCCGTCCAGCTGATGATGATGCAGGGGAAGATGGACCTCCAGCTCGCCGTCCTGCGGAAGCTATCCGTGGTCTACGACATCCCGGCATTCGTCACGACATGGAGCAGGTCCCCGCTGGGCAAGGCGTTCAAGGAGCACGAGAGGAGGAAGGCGGAGAAGGAGGCGAGGAAGAAAGGAGAGGAGCCTGAGCTACCGCCCGAGACCCCCGACCAGCCGTTCATCGGGGGGAGGACGTTCGGCTTCATTGCCAAGCAGATTTGGGAGATAACCGCACCCTCCGAGTACCAGCCCGTCCGCGTCGCCAAGGTCTGGAAGAGCAGGACGGTCGCGCAGGGCAAGTACGCCAGATTCAGGCTCTGCGACGCTGGAATCGAGCCAGTGAAATGAGAACTTCGACACTACTACTGATTCTGGGCTAGGGGGAGATGAACACGACATTGCTCCCCCTCACCACCAGCGTCTTGAACTTCGAAGAGCCGTTGTTGAACTCGGCATCCTCTAGGACGACGTTGACCTGAGTGTCGAAGCCAAGTAACCTGCCCCTGATTCTCTCGCCATCCTTAAGTCCAACGATGACATTCGACCCCAGCGAGCGTTCTAGTACGCTGAAGGGCTTCACCGGTTCCATCTGGGAACTTGTACGACGGGATTAAAACCACAATCCTTTTATGTCAGTAAACAGCAAGTTAGATGGCGGAAAAAGTCAGGAAGGAGGAGATGAGGGTGTTCGTCGAGCCGTGGGTGGCGGAGATGGTCAGGGCAGAAATCGGACGTCTCGGTATGACCGAAAGCGAGGTCGTGAGGACCATACTGCTTGACTGGGCTAGACTGGGATTCAGGAAGGTTCCCGTCTCGTATTTCGTGCTGAAGCCGAACGTCAGGACGCACGAAATCTGCATCAACGCGGGGTCTAGGCTCTGCACCTCCTGCCAGGAGGACTGCGAACTGGCGGGTAGCCAAAAGGGGACAAAGCGAAGATAGACTAGGGGGAGAGCGGTGAAGGAGGAGTTATTGGTCATCTCGCGCTGGGTTAGGCTGGACTCAGGGGTGGGCGTCGAGGTGAAGACAGCGGGCGGGAGGTGGGTCACGCTCGAGGGCTTCCCGCCCTACTTCTTCGCCGACAGGCGAGAGGTCGGCGGAGGGTGCGACGGCGTCTACGTCTACATCGACGGCAGGGAGATGTCGAAGGTCTCTGCCGAGGTTCCCAGCGACATCCCCCTCCTGAGGGCAAGGTACAGAACTACGGGGGAGGCGGACCTGCCGTACACGCGGCGCTTCGCCATCGACCGCCAGCTGACCTTCTCCGCTGAGCCGAGGTTCGCCTTCTACGACATCGAGGTCGAGGCGAAGGAAGGCTTTCCCGAACCCTCAAACCCGACAGGTTCCGTGATTTCCTACGCAATTGCCGACGACAGGGGGAGGGAGGACTTCTTCTGCTCGGACGACGAGCGAGAGGTCTTCGAGAGGCTCAAGGAGGAGGTGAGGAGGTACGACTTCCTCGTCGGCTTCAACAGTGGCTACCGGCTCGGCGGGCAGGGGTGGGACCTTCCCTACCTCGTCGCGAGGGCGAGGAAAATCGGCGTGAAGTTCGACCACAGGCTGACCAACTGGGGCGACTTCGCGGTCATGTACCGCAAGGCGAACCTAGGGGACCCTGGCTCCTTGGACTACCTCTGCGAGCGGGTGCTTGGCAAGCCGCTCAACAAGCCCGCGATGAGGGCGGCGGAAATAACTAGGTGGTTCAGGGAGGACAGGGACAGGCTGAGGGAGTACAACCTCGCCGACGTGGTAGCCCTCAAGGAGCTCGAGAAGGAGCTGCGGCTGGTCGAGACTTTCATACAGGTCAGCAACATCGCGGGGGTGAGCTACTCTGACTCGCACAGCATGTACATCATCGTCGACACGCTCGTGCTGAGGGAGTGCCAGAGGAGGGAGCCGAGGCTCGTGATGCCGACGGCGAGCGAGGAGGCGGAGCCGGAGGAGAAGGAGGGGGCGTACGTGGCGACGCCGAAGCGCGGCATCCACAGCCCGTGCTTCGTCTACGACTTCAGGCAGCTGTACCCCTCGATAATCGTCACCTGGAACATGGGGCTCGAGACGGTCGGCGGGGAGCTCCAGAGCGAGGTCCTGTCCTTTGCCTCGGAGCCGAAGTCCGTCTTCGCAACCATCCTCGAGCGACTGATGATGCTGAGGAGGAAGGCGAAGGAGATGGGGTTGAACACTAGGCAGGCGGCGCTTAAGGTCTGCTCCAACAGCTTCTACGGGGTGCTCGGTTTCTCCGGCTCCCGCTACTACCGCAAGGAGCTGGCTGAGAGCGTGACGAAGACGGGGCAGGCGATAATCAAGACGGTGATGGAGATGTGTCCGGACTACCTCTACGGCGACACGGACAGCCTTCACTTGGCTCGCGAAATCGACCTCGGAGAGTTCAACAGCAAACTGCGGGAGCGGTTGGAAGCGAGATACGGTCGCCTGCCCCACTACTGCCTAGAGCTGACGTTCCAGGGCAGATACTTGGGGGTCTTCTATCCATGGGAGGGTCAGAAGAAGAGGTACGTGCTCTTCCCCGAGGACGGCTCGCAGCTCGTGATAAAGGGCTTCGAGGCGGTCAGGAGGAACGCACCGAAGATACTCCAGAGAATCCAGAGGGAGGTCTTCGAGCTCATGCGGGCGCTGCTGAAGGAGGGCAGGAAGGAGGACATCTTCTCCGAGGTCTGGAGGTACAGGGACAGCCTCGTCCAGAGGATACGCGCGGGGGAGATGGACGCGGAGCTGGTCATCCGTAGCGGGCTGAGGGACCCGGAGGAGTACAAGAACCCGAACTGCCCCACGGCGAAGGTGGCTAGGGAGCTCGAGAAGATGGGCTACAGCTGTGCCGGAACGGCTGACTATGTAATCGCGGACATCGGTCCCGAGGGTCAGGTCGTGAAGCCCGTCCTCTCCGGGCAGAGGGTCTCGATATCGCCGCGTGCCAGGGAGCACTACATCGTGCTGATTGACGACATGCTCTCCAGGCTCGTCCCGAGGCAGAACCAGCTAGACCTCAGCAGATGGATATGAGGCAGGAGACATGGAGCTGGTCGGTGGAGTCGAGGTCGCTGGTGGATGAGGGGGAGCTGATACAGCGGGGCATCGAGCCACCGGAGAGGGAGGGGCTGTTCGAGGAGAGCGGGAAGCCCCTCGACCTCTCGGCAATCAAGACCAGCTCCCCCGTGAGGGCGGTCTTTGTCAGGAGGGTGAGGGGAGGGTTCGTTGTCGAGAGGAGGGTCTACACGAAGACGCTCCGCTTCAAGCTAAAAACTTGGGAGGCGGAGGTCAGGCAGGACCTAGCGGCGGACTCTGGGATGGTGGCGGTGAAGACGGGACCCAACAGCTGGAGGATTTCCGTCCCCAGGAAGGTCGCGAAAGTCCCCGTCAGGCTGCACGCGGAGGCATACGGCGACGCCCTCCTCGTCTCCTGCGGCGGGGACACAAGGTTCTGGTTCAGGAGGGGAGGGAGGCTGGAGTGGATACCCTCGGGCATCTGCGACATGTGTGGGAAGCCAATGGTCTTCAAGCCCGAGCTTGCGAAGGCTGTGGGAGTATCGGACGTGACCGTCGGCAGGGGGCACCTCTGCATCTCGTGTGCCCTAGAAAGGGAGAAGAAGTGGGGAAGTCACTCCTCCTTCCAGCAGGAGATGTGATTCTCCTCCGCCCTGCAGGTGACTGGCTCTCGGAACTCCAGCTCCATCTCGACGGTGCTCTCCTCCCTTACGAAGGCGGGTCTGCGTATGAGCCTCACCCGCTTCGGCTCGTGGAAGCTTAGAGAATGCACGCCGTACTCCCAGACCTCGTCGAGCTTGCCGAGGAAGAGACCCTTCTCGTCGTAGAAGGTGATGTCCCCGTACCTCATGTCCATCCTGGCGCGCTTCACCTTTTCGAAGGTGGCGTAAACTGTCATCATAACTTTATCCACTCCTTAAAAATGGAGGGAAGAAAGTCTAGGTGTCGCGCAGGAGTTCCTCGTCGAGGTTGAACACCTCCCAAATCTTCGAGGCGGTCTTCGGTCCAACGCCCTCTACCTCCGCTATCTCCCTGACCGAGGCTTCCGCCAGCCTCCTCAGCGTTCGGAAGTGCGAGACGAGCGCCCTCGCCCTGACCGTCGACACCCCTGGAATGCCGCACAGAACCGAGGCGCGTATCGACTCCAGCGACTCCTCACCCTTCGGCACGAGCCTCAGTGGGTGAGCCCTCTCCTCCTTGGGCTTGGAGAGGGACAGTAGGTAGGCGACCGTCCAGGTCCTGTTCGGCGCCCAGAGGATTGGAACTCCCCAGTCCAGCTCTATCGACGCGACGAGCCCGCAGACGCTTCGGAGGTTCCACTTGGTGAACTTCTGGATGAGCGTGAGGGGGTTCTCGACCAGCAGGATTGGCGTGTAGCCCTCGGCGGACTTGAGCTTCTCGAGCTGCTCCCACAGCCTGCGGTTCGCGATGCTGTGAATCAGGTCTAGGCTCGTCTTCCTTTCGATAATTTTGTTTCCAGTGATGTAGTCGCCAGCCTCCAGCAGCCTCTCCTCTACCACGACACCGTCCTTTCTCAGTGCCTCGGCTATCTTCGGAGCCTCCTCGACCTCCCTCGTGTCTACGACGATGTAGCGCTCGGTCATTCCTCCGTGAAGTGGATGTCGCATTGGTAGCAGTAGTAAATCTTTCTACCCGTCTCATCGTACTCGATGAAGTCTGCCTCGCTCCCGCAATATGGGCAGACAGTGGAAAGGGCGAACTTTTTTCTGGTTTTTTTCTTCATCCTTGGAACTCGGCAATCATCCTTCCCATGGCTTTCGCCATCTCTGGGTGCTTGGTCAGCAGGTGGCTGATGCCGAACACCAGCCTCGCGAGCTCGCTCGGCTCGAAGAAGGGGCTGTGCCTGAGAACTTTGGCTAGGGCTTCGGCGTGCTCCCTCGTGAGCTCCGACCTCTCGGCGATGACCTGACCGCAGAACCTGCAGATGATTTTCGAAGTCATCACCTCTCAAGACGGTCGAAGAACTTCCGCTGTCTGAATTCTTCTTGTTTACCCGCATTCCAGTTCCTCACGGGCCTGAAGTAGCCCACGACGCGGGAGTAGACATCGCAGTCGGCACCGCAGGTCGGGCACTTCCAGTTCTCGCCCGTGAGATAGCCGTGGTTCGGGCAGATTGAGTACGTCGGGGTCACCGAGTAGTAGGGGATGCGGAAGTTCTCGCAGGCTCGCTTCATCAATTGAGCAATTGCTCGTGGCTCTGGGGACTCGCCCAGATAGATGTGGAACACCGTCCCGCCCGTGTAGAGCGTCTGTAGTGGCTCCTGGTGCCTGAACGCGTAGGTGAGGTTGATTTCGTATGACGCGGGCAACAAGGTACTACCCGTGTAGTAGGGTTCCTTCTCCCCGCTGGTTTTGATGTCCGGGAACTTTTTCCTGTCGAGCCTCGCCAAGCGATAGGAGGTGCCCTCGGCTGGGGTTGCCTCGAGGTTGTATAACACGCCATCCTCCTCTTGGAACTCGCGGACTTTTTTTCGCATGAATTCGAGAACCTTAATCGCGAACCGCCTGCCGTCCTCTCCGACGATGCCGTTCTCGAAGCCAAAGTTACATAAGGCTTCGTGCATCCCCACCAGACCGATGGTGTTGAAGTGGTTCTGGAGCGTGCCGAGATAGGTCTTCGTCAGGGGCAACAGCCTCGCGTCCATGTTCCGCTGGATGAGTTTCCTCTTGAGCAGGAGAGACCGCCTCGCCAGTTTCATCCTCTGCTCGAGCAGGCGGAAGAACTTGTACTCGTCGCCCTTCGAGAGGTAGCCGATGCGTGGCATGTTGATGGTAACCACGCCGATGCTTCCGGTTTTGTCAGCGGAACCGAACAACCCCCCAGTCACGTTCCTGCGGAGTTCCCGAAGGTCGAGGTGGAGATGACAGCACATCGCACGAACGTCGGACGGGCTCAGGTCGCTGTTGATGAAGTTCTGGAAGTAGGGCAGACCGTACTTCGCCGTCACCCTCCACAGCAGGTCGCTGACCTCCGAGTCCCACGGGAAGTCCTTTGTCAGCCCGAAAGTCGGAATCGGGAAGGTAAACGGGCGACCCTGAGCGTCCCCCTCGAGGAAGACCTCTAGGAAGGCTTTGGCAACCATCTGCGTCTCCTCCTCGAAGTCCCCGTAGGTTCTGTCCGTCGGCTTTCCGCCGATGATGGCTGGCTTGTCCTTCAGGTCGTCGGGGACGGTGATGGAGAGCGTGATGTTGGTGAACGGACTTTGTCCTCCCCACCTGCTAGTTATGTTCAGGTTGTAGACGAACATCTGGATAATTTGCTTGAGCTTCCTCTCGTCCAGACCGTCGTAGTGGACGAAAGGAGCAAAATAGACATCGACCGCATTAAAGGCTTGGGCACCAGCACTCTCCTGTGTAGCCATCCCGATGAAGTTCACCATCTGCATTGTGAGGACATCTAGATGCCTAGGCGGGTTGGATTTTGGGTTCGTGCCAATCGGCTCGATGCCCCGAAGTAGGATATCCTCGATGCTCCAGCCTAAGCAATAATTTGTCGCCCCCATATATAAATCGTGAAGGTGCAAGTCTCCCGAGATGTGGGCATCAGCGACGGGGGCGGGGTAGTACTTGTCCAGTAGCCAGCGAGCTTGAATAGCCCCCGCCGTGTTGAACATCAGACCCGAGTAGGAGGGAACGATATTGGCATTCTCGCGAACTCTCCAGTCCCTCAGTTCGAGGTAGTCCTGAACCATCTTCCCCGTGTCGAACGCGACCGACCTCAGTGCCCGAAGTTCCTCGTGCCTCCTGCGGTAGTCCTGAAAAGCGTCCGCGGTTTTTGAGTAGCCCTCGCTCCGCAGGGTCTCGACAATCTTGTCCTGTATCGTTTCGACGCTCGCGACCTTGGGCAGTTGCTCAACAACTTTTTGAGCAAGGTACTCGGCAGTCCTCCTTGTGCCTTCCCCCGTCTCCTCCAAAGCCCAAGTTATCGAGGTGATTATGCGTTCGATGTTGAAGGGCTCGAGGCTACCGTCGCGTTTGATTACCTGCCTGAGGGGGATAAGTGTCTTCACTTTCCTTCCTCCTTCAGGAGGTTTTCCGCCTTGGCGAGATATGCTACTGCACCGTTGTAGCATTTGAGTAGTTTCCGTCCCAGCCCCGTAAGCCTCCACCTGACCCTTTGCACCTCTCCGATTGTGCGCCGTCTCGTCATGACGAGACCCAGAGCCTCCAACTTAAATAGAAGGGGGTGGTAGGTCGCCCAGCTACCGCCAGCACGCTCCAGAACCTCCCTCGTATTTCGGCCACTACTGCCGATGGCTCGCAAGAGGTTGAAAATCTTCTGGTGCTCCCTCCAATCCGTTTTGGGCTTCATTTTCGGATGAGTTTCGCGCAACCCTCGTGCAGTGCAACACTCTCAGCCCTCCCCTCGTAGTAGACGTTCATGTAGACCACCCTGCTCCCCCTCGCTATCCTCTGACCGCACCTCTCGCAGGACATATCTGTAGCAGCCTGAACCGGCTCGTCGAAGCTCACATGCTCACGAGCCTTCATGACCACCCTCCACCAGCGACATCCAGAAGACCTTGAGCAGACCGTTGCAGTTGAAGGCACAGAGCAGCCTAGAGTCCTCGGCTTTGAGGAGAGTCATCTCGCCGGGGGAGAGCTTGATGTTCAGCTCCTCGCTGTCGTCGGCTTTCAAGCCCTTGATGGCCATTCTGTAGGTAACGGCGTGGTCGCCCTTGTTGATGAGAAGCAGAAGGTCGGCTTTTTCGCGCCTAAGGATGACGATATCCTTCGGCTTGTACACTTCTCGCATATCAATATCCATATGCGAAAAGGATTTAAATACTTGGCACTACTTCCACTGATGGAGGAGAAGTACCGCAGGATTGAGGAGGAGCTGGAGAAGCGGATTGTCGAGGCGAAGAAGTTCGCCCCCTTCTTCAAGTTCGAGAGGGAGGGCGACGAGATTTGCGGAAAGTTGCTGTACACTAGGAAGATACGCAGGGGCGACGACGAGGAGGACACGGTCTGGGTCATTGAGACCTTCGACGGGGAGCAGTACACCCTGCCCTCCTACGCCTACCTCGAGGCGGCGCTCGCCGATGCGGAGCCGGGAGACTACGTCAAGATAAGGTACGCCGGCGAGGGCAGGGGCGGGAGGGGGAAGTCGAGGGCGAAGCTCTTCGACGTCGCCCTCCTGCCCAAGGAGGAGGCGGAGGCGCTCCTGGAGGAGCAGCCCCCCGCACCGCCGAAGCCGCCCGAGAAGCCGCCCGAAGAGAAGCCGAAGGAGGAGGCGAAGAAGCCCGAGGAGAAGCCAGCCAAACCCCCAGAGAAGCCTAGGGAGGTCAAGCTGTCGGAGAAGGCTCAGCTCGAGAAGGCGGAGTCGATGCTCAGGACCTTCGCCGAGTTCTACGGGGAGGTTCCCGTAAGCACGGTCGAGCAGAGGCTCAAGAAGGCGGGCATCGAAATCCCCCTCGACGAGTTGCTGCAGAAGTTCCCCGTACTCAAGCGGGAGGGGAACGTCCTCAAGCGGGTGTGAAAATGATAGGTGCGACGGTTCAGAGAATCAACGGACTCCTAGACAGAGTCAGGATTGAAGCCAAGGAAGTTGCTGGTCTCGTCGATATCGAGGTAAAAGTCGGTGGCGAGACGAAGTACGTCGAGGAGAGGCTCAGACCCGAACTCGCCGAGTACCTCCTCGACTTCCTGCTCAGGGTGCTTCTTTTGGAGAAGGGTTCGCTGGGGCTACCCGAACTGCCATGAAAGCCGAACAGCTGGTTGAGAAGTTCTTCATCGCCCTCCGCGAGGAGTCGAAGACACATCCGCCGGGGAAGATTTCCGTCACTCTCCTCGCTTGGCCCTGTCTCAGAAGAGCGGTCATTGAGCTGACATGTCCCGAGGCGGCCCTCGACCCCAGCGGGCTGATAAAGACGTGGGTCGGGACGATGTGCCACAAGACCAGCGTCTTGGGAAGGGAGAATGAGCTGGAGCTCACATGGGAAAATATATATGGAAGAGTGGATGAATACGACCCCGAAAACGGCATTCTGCTCGAGAAGAAGACCTGCAGGAGAAAATTCAGCGAGCCGCCGCCCCACTACCTGAAGCAGGTCAACTACTACCGCGTGCTCCTCGAGGAGAACGGCCGCCCCGTGAGGGAGGCGTGGATTATGTTTGTGAACATCGACGACGGCAGGATTCAGGTCTTCCCCGTGGAGCTTGAAGACATCGAAGCAGTCAAGGCGGAGATGCTGGAGAAGCGTGACAAGATACTGAAGGCGGTCGAGGCGGGCATACTCCCGCCTAGGGAGATGGGGTTCTGGGAGTCCGACGACCCCTCCAAGCAGTCTCTCGTGTGCAGCTACTGCCCTAGATTCTCGATTTGCCTCGTCAGCGATGTCGTGCTGGGGGACGCACGTGCGGTGGTGGAGGAGGCGGGTGCCGAATGAAGGTAAGCAGGTCATCGCCTTCAACAGGGTTCTCGACCTGCTGAAGGAGGCTGGATGGGGTGGACAAGCTGAGGCTCGCCGTCGAACGGGCTGAGGTGATGAGAGACGGGGACGAGGTTCTCGGCTTCGTCCCGAGCGGTAGCGTGGAGGGGGTGGTCTACGCTGTGGTCATCGACCTGCGGGACAAGTCCGCCTCCTGCTCCTGCCCCTCGGGGAGGACGAGGAGGAGGTGCTACCACATCGAGGCGGTGGCGAGGAGGGCGCTGAGGGACGGCTTGGTCAGGCCCGAGGAGCTGGAAGCAGTTCCATATTTAAATACCGCGGTTAGGTAATAGATGGCGGAGCCGGTCAGGAGGGGCTACTCGCTCGGGCGCATCGCCGCCGAGTGGGAGGACAGGGGCTTGGAGCCTAGGGAGGTCTTCCTCGGACCCGAGGAGAAGGTGGAGACCCGCGAGGTCGGAACCGTCGAGGCCGTCGTCTGCGCCTTCGACAAGGAGGGGAAGCCCGTCGAGTGCGCGCTGGCTGGGGAGAGGGGCGTCCAGAGGGTCTCCTACGGCTCGCTACCCGAGCCGCTGAGGAAGAAGCTCGAGTAGTGGAAGTTCTTCCAGAAACAATAGGCTTTTAACACGGTATAACCAACTGTGGATGTCAAGGCACACGGTAATCTATATGCAAAACCTCACCTACGAGCAGGAAAAGAAAGAGGAGGAAGTGACGCAGGTCGAAAATGTGGCGTAGAAGTATTCTGGCGGGTGCCCTGGCGGGTGCGATTTTCGGTCTGCTCGCGGCAATCCTGGTTTTCGCCACTCACAGCTTCCTCTTCGGCATTGGCTGGGACACGGCGGGCTACGGCATCCTCAACATACTCCTGTTCACGGCTGGAGGGGCGGTATTCGGCGTGGCGTTCGCCGTAGTTTCGCAGTGGGTGGGGAAGGCGATTGCGGCGTTGGCTCTCACAACCGCCTTCTGGGGGCTGGGTGGCTTCTCGCTCGGCTCGCTACCCGCCACGCTTGCCTTCACGGGGGTGTTCCTGGCGGTAGCCGGTCTCGAGGGGAGGAGGGAGCTTGGGGCGATACCGCTGGCGGCTCTGCTCGTGGCTCCGCCGCTCGTCTCGTTCGCGAGCCCCGCGGGTTCGGTTACGCCGTACGTTTCCTCGATGGTTCAGAACGCCCTGCTCGAGAACGCCACCTCCCTGTTCCCGCAAACCGCGTACGCTTACTGGAGTCTGCCTCACCACTCTTGGAGGATTGAGGTCTACGTGAAGGACACGCAGGGCAACCCGATTCCCTACGCGGTGGTCGCGCTCGGACCGCCGCCCGAAGCGGGCGGTTACGTTTACGGCTTCCCAGCCAAGATAGCGGACAATCTGGGCAGGGCGTACTTCGACATCGCCGAGGAGGTTCAGACCTTCGTGCTCTACGCCTTCGCGAAGGGCTACCGCTTCGAGAACAGGCTGGTGGAGATTACGGGACCGCAGACCTTCACGGTGGTGCTCGAGAACGTGGTGGAGCTGAAGCATCCGCACGGTGCGTCGGGTTATGGGGTGGCGACATCTTACTATCGCGGTTCGCCTGACTACACCTACGCGGGTGTGTTGGACGGTCTGTACTCGACCGACGGCGGGTGGGGGTGCGTGCTGAGGGCATTCAAGTACGGTGACAAGTACGGGGAACTCACCGTCTCGGCTTGGGGGGCGGCGGAGGGGTCGAGGCTCCAGGGATGGTACGAGAGCTCTAACGCGAGGAAAAGCTATGAGATGGTTTCGACTTCCTCGGTCTCCCTGAGCGGGACGACCGCGAGCGTCTCCTCGCACAGCGAGATAACGAACATATCAGCTTATTACTATGGATATCCCATCCCAGAAGGCGGTGTGGATGTTTCTACGGTATACATGAGGAGATATTTGTTCTGCGATGCCAGCCAGAGCGTCAGCTTCAGCTCGACGGAGAACGGCGACGTGCTCTGGACGGGCGAGGGGACGGTTATCATGGGCGGGTACGTCCAACTCGGGATAAGGCACTCCGGGACCCTGAGGATGGTCGGCAGGGACATCGACGCGAGCCTGCACGGTCTGCTTTACTACATCGGACCGCCAGACTACTACTATCAGCCGGGAGACCCCATCTGGAGCATAGACCTCGACCTCACGCTCAAGGACATCGGACCGGGAATCAGGGGAGCCGTGCAGTACGTGGTCGTGGAGCAGTACTTCCCGACCCAGCTGCCAACGATTGAGAAGAAGGTGCC
>Ga0080004_1120139_pt1 | contig 22856 bp, 42 predicted proteins | sample WasSprMetagenome_FD_69207 | JGI IMG/M metagenome (GOLD analysis project Ga0080004, IMG submission 69207) | Sulfidic aquatic microbial communities from Washburn Spring, Yellowstone National Park, USA - WS (SPADES assembly) (version 2) | ecosystem: Environmental > Aquatic > Thermal springs > Hot...
TAAATAATTTCTTTAGGAAGTTTTAAAGCTTTAGCAATTATTCTAACTTGCGGCTTATACAATTCTTTTAAAGGTTCGATAATTTTAAATCCATATTCTTCTGGATTAATTCCTAATTGTTTATGGCTTTCAATTCTCTTTATGAGATTCAGAGTTAAAGAATTATTATGTTGAGTGAACCTATTATATATCTTTCAATTCTCTTTATGAGATTCCACATTTATAGCAAAAGCCCAAGAATTAGGTGTAGAGAACTTTCAATTCTCTTTATGAGATTCTACTAAAAGGTTTATGGAAGAAGCAGGGTTTAAACTTTCAATTCTCTTTATGAGATTCAATTATATCAATAAAAGCAATGGGCGAAAATGTAAACTTTCAATTCTCTTTATGAGATTCATAAAAGAATTGCCAGAAAAGTTTATCCAAATTTATAGGACATTATTTGTTTAATTAATGAGATAAGAAATAAAGATAAATAAAGTTTTTGTATTACACATTTTTTTATAAAAAAGAAAATAACTTTTTCAAAAATTTCTTTTTTGAAAAAATGACATAACAAAAAGAAATAAGGAATTAAGATGACGGCCTAAATATATGTTTTAGGAAAAGATAAGAGAAAATAAAAAGTCATGGCCTAAGGTATTAACAATATGCTTAATTAGAGATAAATAGATATAAAAAGTTAATGTATTACTCTTTTCATGGTTGAAAAACGAACATATTAAATGGGGGATAGGGAAGAGAGAAGGGGATAACTCCAGCTATAAGATTAATTTCTTCAAATGGTAAATTATCACATAATTTTATAAAGAAAATTTTTAATCCTGTAGTAGATTTTTTTGTACAACGGAATTTTATGCCAATACCAAGCACAATCAGTTAGCTGTTTTTCTGGATAACCACCGAAACATGGCTTATTATAACCTTTAAAGTAACCACAAGTCTGGCAATTTACTAAAACAAAGGCGAAATCTTCACTCATTTTTTTACCCCTCCTTTTTTTTTGCGGGTTTTTTAGGTGTCTTCCCGCCACACCCCCAAGCCTGTTTAGGCTTGGTTTGGGTAAAAAAATAAAAGGAAGTAAAAAATGTTATACTAACACTGAAACACAAAGGCAATGATAGCATCTAACATGTAAAGTGTCTTCCCTTACAAAGAGACCATTTTCATGTGTTATAGCAATTTGCTTGAAACAGTGAGGGCATTTTAGAATTAAGACCCATTCCTTTGTTTCTTTTGGCAAGACTATTTTTTCATTCATTTTATCTTTTCCCCAAAAAAATAATTAAGTTTAGTATTTAATTCGTATGATATAATGTTCTCCTACATCATTTTTTCCTTTAATGATTATTTTCTCAAGTTCATCGTCTGGTCCAAGAAAATTCTTGACTAAGAAACAAATTACACTTGCCCATGCTTCGGCATAGCTTAAAGAATTTGTTTTTGAAAAAACAAGATTTACCAATTCTTCTGCTTTTTCTTTTATTTTTGCATATTTTACGGTTGGAAAATTTATCCAATCTACTGCTGTCCATTCTTTTACTTTATTCATTTCTCTTTTTCCACCTCCACCCGCTTTTTTCTCATTATAAAGATAAACAAAAAAGTATTTAAACTTTTTGTATATATTTTTCTCTAAATTATATAATTTTTAAAAAAGTATAGAGATTTTAAAAAATCTATAGAGATATAAAAATTAAAATTCTTTAGCCTAAAGTATTTTTAATTTTTTCATATGTAGAACATAACCAAAAACTAAATTAAAAGTCGCTGGCCTAAGCTAAAACTCTACGTTGGTATGTGGCTTAATTTTTTCATGTGTAGAAAATTTTTAGTCGGTGGCCTAAAGTATTTTTAATTTTTTCATGTGTATAACATAATCTCAATTCCATGAAAATATCTTAATTCTTTATTTAAATCAATTTTAAAGAATAATAGAGTTGGTTTATGGACTTAAACTTTAATAAATTAAAATTTCTTCATGTGTAAAAAATTTAAAGGAATAAAACCAATAGAAAAAATGAAATCTAAAATAAATTCTAAAACCTAAGAAAAAAATATAAAATGATATGAATAGAATTTCTTCCATAGAATTAAAAAGGAAATTAGGAATATGGAAGGGTAAGAGGAAAAAGGAAAAAGTTAGTAATTATTAAGCTGGAGGTCTGGCGGTGGTGGGAATGTCTGGCGAAGGTTTGCATAGTGGATTTTGCAGCTGAGTTTCTGGCGGTGGTTTCATAGCTGAAGGTTTTACGCCTCGTCAAAGTCGTTGATGGTTTCGCCTCGCCAAATTCGCATAGCTATTGAAGGTTTCATATTGAAATCAATCGTTATGAATGTATGTGAAGGTAAACCATGGTAAATTGAAATTATATTTTAGGGACAGGAATTGTATATAGCGTTCCAGCTCATGCACCTATTGAAATTCATTTTTTACATATGTTAGTTTTTGGTTATAAAAAATTGTATTACATTTACTTTATATCTATTTATTTATTACTGCATATACATTTAAGCCAATAACCAATTATTACTTCACTTACATTTTCCATCATCTTTAGCTACAATTAAACCTTCATCTGTTTTACTAATTTCAAAATATCCATAAGTTCTTTTAATAAATCTAGCTTCTTCTTCACTTTCTACAACATATATAACCCCAATTGCTTAATACTGTTGCTTCATTATCACAAAATAAACATTTTGTCATTTTTTCACCCTCTTTAAAAGATAAACAATTACCTCATTGTAGCTTTTAAATCCCATTCTATATTTTATATCTGCAAGTTCTTTCCAAGTTTCTTTGCTTATTTGAATTGTAGTTTTTTCCATTTTTCATTACCTCTATTTTCTAAACCATTTTATAAGAAAAATAATATTCCAAAATAATAGTATTACAACTATGATTAATAATGCTATAAATACTTTTGATTTAAGTGGAGATATTGTTGTTGTTTTTTCAATAATTGATACTTCAGTTATTGTATTAGTTGTAGCTATTATTTTTTCTGAAGTTTTTGTGGTTATTTTTTCATAAGTTTCTGTTTTTGTTTGAGTTTCGGTAATTGATTTTGTTTTTGTTTCAGTTAATGTAATTTGGTTTGTTTCAGTTATTTCTTCTTTTATTATTTTAGTATATACTTGAGGCTTATATATTGTTGTAAAAATTGTATTATAAATTGTTTTTAAAACAGTAGTTGTATCAGTTATTGTTTTTAATGCATAATATGTTTCACGAATAGTTAAAGTATCGCTATAAATCGTTGTAGTTACAGTATGTGTATATGAAATAGTGCATACTCCTTGAGTTACAGTAGTTGTTACAGTAACTGTTTCGGTTTTTAGATGCTTTGTATATGGAAAACTAAAGCATGGAATTAAAAGCATAAAAAATATTGGAATTAAAAATAATTTATTATTCATTTTTCTCACTTCCATAATTTCTACAATATATTTTTAAAGTAGTTTTGCCAAGAATTTCGCAATCCACTTCTTTATTAATATCTATACTTTTACAATGCTTACAAGACCAACAAATACTTCCATATTTATTTACGAAAAGTGAAAGTAATTGATTTATCGTTTGTTTATATATTGAGTCAATACTTTCCAAATAAATCACCTTTCAAGTTTTTCTTTTATTTTCTCTTCATATTCTTTTATATCTCTTAAAGTATTCAATATTTCTTTTAAGCAATATTCTGTAAATTTATCTTCTTTATCATATATTGACTTAAAAATTAGCCAAAGAAGAATAGGGAAGGCAAAAATCATTATTAAAAATAGTAAAGTAATTATCATTTTTTTACCTCTTCTTCTAATGGTTCTATAATTAGAACCACTCTATATTTTCCAGCTTTTACAGGAGTCCAAGAATATTTAGGAAAACCAGCTATATTTAGATGAACCTCATCTCTTACATCAAGAAAAGCATCTTCTACAAATACTTCTCCACCCTTAGCAAGAATATCAATAAGATTTACTGGTAAAGCAATTTTTGATGCTTTTATTAAATTTTCTACATATTCTTTAAAATCTGTTTTTGCAGAAGCTATAGCATAATTTATTCTTTCTTCAAATTTTTTTTCTATTTTATTTTTTTCTCTTTCTATAATTTCTTTAATTTTTTCATCTTCACTCATATCATTTCACTATAAAATTATAGTTTTATAGAACTATATAAGCTTTTCACTAGAGCTTACGCTATTCTTCATGTGAAAAAAAAAATAAAAAAAGAATAGGATTTTTAGAGGGGCAGACCTACAACGATTGTTAGCATAATTCTTAACTTGCTAGTTCTGTATTAATCTTTTTTATGTCGAAGGTATAAAGATTAGTCAAGCCCCTTTCTAATCCCAGATTTTGTTTAGGACTTCATTATAATACTGCATTTCTTCTAAGCTTAAGTTAGCGTTTAATCCCCATACTACTGGATTGTATGTTTCTGAATGACTTATTATCCAATTAACTTCCTCAAGTTCTTTTAAATCAACTTTAGCTAATCCTTGTCTCCAAAGTTTTTCAAGAAGTAATGATTTTGCCTTATACCATTGATATTCAAAAGGTGTAAGAATTATTCTTTCTTCTCCAAAGTCTGAAATCCACATCGTCCCATTCCACCAGCTTGGTATGTATTTTTCATGATATTTCAAAGGTAATATTGTTGTATTTATTGGAGCAAAGAAACTTTGTTCTTTAAGATATTCAATTGTATAAGGTTCGAAGTTGTTTGGGAGTATGATTTTGATAGGATAAACATCTTGTAATCCACCTTTGAAAACAACAACAGTATAATTTACAACAAATAATCCTTGCTTACTGAAAATTGCTATTGTAATATTTGGAAAATCTGGTTTTGGTGGAATGAGATACTTTAGTCCTGCATAAGTATAAGCATCATGTAAAACCCACCAATTTTGCCATTCTATAATTGCTTGTGAGAATAAAGCTGGATTTACAAAGAAGAAAGCTTCTCCATTTAAGTTACTTTTTTCAATTGTTAGCTTATAATAGCTTGGTTGAAGAAGAACTGCAAAAGGCGTTGAAATTCTCGTTCCATCTTCCTTTTCGAATAATACTAGAAATTTTATTCCTTCTTCTGAAGTTGTAGAAACTATTGGAATTGCTGAAACCAATAGAATTAAAGCCAATGAAACTAATACTATTTTTCCTAATTTTTTCCTCATTTTTTATCATTAAAAATATAAATAAATGAGTATTTAAATGTTATTATAATATGTTTGAAGTTTGTTCTGGAATTGAAGATTGGCAATTACCAATTTCTTCACATGAAGAAAATATAATAAAGAAATTTATGAATAAAAATAATGGAATTTTTATAGATATTGGTGCTCATGCTGGTCTTTGGACATTAAAATTAGCAAATTTTTATAAAAAAGTAATTTGTTTTGAGCCAAATCCATATGCTTTTAAAGTTTTATGTAAAAATATTAAATTGAATAATTTGAAAAATGTAAAAGCTGAAAATATTGCTTTATCAGATAAAAAAGGAAAAATTAAGCTATATTTATATAAATTTCTAAGCCATTCAAGTATTTTTGAAATTCATCCAATTACTAATGAAAAATCAAGAGGGTTTATTGAAGTTTATGCAATTCCTTTAGATGAATATGAAATAAATGAAAAAATTGGTTTAATTAAAATTGATACTGAAGGTTCGGAAATAAATATAATTAAAGGGGCAATAAGAAAAATAAAAGAAAATAAGCCAAAATTGGTTATTGAGCTTCATAATAAAAATGATGAAAAAATAATTAGGGAAATTCTTAATTTTTATGATTTTTCTGAGGATTTCTATTCAATTTCAAAATATCTAATCTACATATGAAGGAATAATACAAAACTTTATATATCTCTATTTACTATATTATTTGAGGAAAAATGGTGGGAATAAGAGTAAAGAAAGATAGTGAATTTTACAAAGAAATAATTAGCCTTAATCCAATGGCGAAAATATATGACTATGGAGATGAAGTGGTTATTCGTGCAAGAACTCTTTTCCTTCCAAAAGAATTATATGAAAAATTTAAGGATAAAGGAATTGTAAAGGAAATTGGAAGAAATATAATGTTTAAGAAAAAGCCAAGAGATAGAATAATTACAATTAAAGTTTCACAAGATGTTTATGATGCTATAAATAAAGAAATTGAAGGGACTCCAGATACTGTTTCTTCTTTTATTAGAAAAGCAATTTATGAAAAATTAGGGATGAGTGAAATTGAGTAAAGTAGAAATAATTAATGAATTAAAAGATATAATTGAAAGGTTAAAGAAAATTGTTGATAGTCTTGAAAAAATTATTCTTGAAGAAGTAATTATTCCTCTTGATTTAAGAGATGATGTTGAAATTACTCATACTCCAGATTTAATAATAATAAAGCCAAAACATTTTCTTGGTGATGAAAAATTTAAAAGATTGGCAAAAATTGTTAAAGCAAAAGGAGGATATTATGTTAGTGAAGGAGAAAAAAGTAGGTTTGAAATAAAGGTGAGTAGATGAAAGTATCAAATAATTGGAAAGCAGGACTTGAAAAAGCCGTAGCAAGTAATAATAGATGGAAGGCTATAGCTGTAGCTTCAAGGAATAAATGGGTGGCTGCTGTAGTTACAACTGGTTGGTGGGGAATTTCACCAAATGATACAACAGATGATAGTCAAAAAAATAATTCAATTCCACAACCAATAATTCCTTATAATTATAAAGAAGATGAAGAATTTGAAATTCCAAGCTTTGAAGAGCAATTAGAACAATTTATTCAAGAATGGATTTCAAAATTAATTAATGAGCTTGAGAAAAAAGGATATTCAAAAGAAATTGAAGAGGAATTTGAATTAATTAAAAAGTTTGCTTCAAGAGAACTTCCAAATGATAAACATATTGAGGATTTATTAATAATCCTTTATGATAAAATTAATTTGGCAAAAGGTGAAAAAAAATGACGGTAGAAGAAATTAAAAAATTCATAAGTGAAAAAGGATTAAGATTAATGGAATATAGATATTTTAAAGATACAGATACTCATTTATTCAAAGTTAGAGATTTGAATTGGGATGTTCATTCAATTTTCTTAAAAAAACCAGATTTAGAAGAATTTAAAGTAATGCTAAACTTAAAGAATGTAAAAACGAAAGAATGATGTTCAAGCTAATTATTAAAGGAAAAATTTTTGGAGAATGGAGGATTGTAAGGGATACTCTTGAATATCACACTATTAGAAGAAAGGAACATTTTATGAGCAAATTTCGTGGATTTGGAATTTCTTGGTCTGTTTTAACTCTTCTACAAGCTTTAGCAACAAAATATAAATGTGAAAAAATTAATATTTTCATACATTATAAAGGAGTAAGAGAGAATAAAGTTTATTTTGCTCCAGCATATAAATTCTTTAAATCAGAGTTTTCATATGTAGACGATACTCATATTCAAGGTGATTATCAAAAATTTTTACCAATTGAAGAATTTTTGGTGGTAAAATGAAATATAGGAATGTTTTAATTATTAAAAATGCTGAAAAAATAAAAAAAGAAAATTTTCTTGACTTTTATTTGAAAGTTAAGAATAAGCCACCAAAATACTTCAAATCAAATAAAATAGAGTTTTATTCATATTCTCCATTATCAAAAGAAGACATTGTTTGCGAGGCAAGGTTTTTCAGAAAAGAAGGAAAGTTTCTTTTAGTTAGAAAGAAGCCAGTTGATTTTGATATAAAAAGTGAATTATATGATGAGAATACCCTTACAGTATTCTAAAGCTGAAATTGAGCTTTTTCTAATTCTTAAAAAATTGGGAATAAATTTTAGAACTCAAGAAATAATAAAAGTTGAAGATGATTATTTTTCAGCAGATTTCTTTATTCCATATGGATATTATCCAGAAATGAAAGCAAAAAATGGAATTGTAATTGAAGTTCAATCAAAATTTCATGAAAAGAAAGGAAGAATGAGGAAAGATGAATATAAATTTGAAACTTTAAAAGAAAATGGATACGGAATTATCGATATTTGGGACTATGAATTAAAAAATAAAAAGGAGGTAGTATTAAAACTACTTAAGTTTTTTGAAGATTTTGGAATAGAGCTCCCACTACCTCAATACCTTATTGTTTTTCTAAGATGGGCTATGTTATCTTAAGCTACTCCGGCTGGGCAACCAAGAGCTCCTTTGATTTCAGCAGGGACTTTAGGAGAAGCACAAAGTCCCAAAAGCCAAGCATTCCCTCTAACAGCAGCAATTAATCCAGCTCCATAAGCTTTATCAAATTCAGTTGCAGTTACTGGTTCAATTCCTTTAGCAAAAGAGTTATCAGCTATTGCTCTTTGAACTGCAGGAGCCCATCTTTCAACCATTCTGGGCTTTTTAGCTACCCATCTTGCACCTGCTGTTGCCATTTTCCCTCGTTTTTCAAAAAATAAAAAGATATTTAAAAATATTGTTTATAGCGATATTATAATAACATTACAACTGTATTGTAATGTTATTATAAATTTTCATGATTAAGGCTTTTTATTTTTAGGGCGAAGAACAGTTTCTCCTCTTGGAGTAACTACTTTATATTCATCTCCACTTTGAATAATATACATTCTATTTACATCCATGTATAAAGTAATTGCATCTCTAATTATTTCAGACATCGTTTTACCAGTAAATTTCATTCTTTCAATGATAAAATCAAATTGTTGTTGAGGAAGAATAACCGTAACTCTTCTACCCTTGCTTATTCCTAAGCTCTCCACATTTCTTCACCACACTTAAGAATTTATCTCCATATTTTTGATAAACTTCAGCAATATATTCACCAGCATCTTTTCCAGAAGACATTGCGTTTTTAAAATTTTCAAGCTCATTTTTTATTTCTTCTTCTGTGAAGCCAAAATCTTTTCCAAAATCATATAAGCATTTCATTAAATCTACTGGAGTAACTTTACAAGTTGGACATTCTTTACTTTCTGACATATTCTTCCCATACCCAATATCCTAATGCTAATAACATTCCAATAAATGTAGCGTAGTAAATAAGCTTTTCCTTCATAATTTCCCTTTCATAAACAACTTTTGCTTCTTCAGCAGTTAGTGGAACTTCACTAACATAAATTGTAATTGCATTTGACATAACATTTCTTGTATCAACTTTTGTCATACAATAAAATACATAAACTCCAGATTTATTAACAGTAACTGAGAAATATGTTTTTCCAGCAGAATCACTTACCAATTTTGAAATTTCAGTCGCACTTCTTGCCTCATATAAAGTAACTATTGCTCCTTCTATTGGTCTAAATCCAATTACCGAACTATTAACTAATGTTTCATATCCAAGCTCTGAAGTTAAAATTATTGTTTCCCCTACGGTATAAACTTGCCTTTCTGAAGATAGCTTAAAGCTTAATTCAGTAGTTGTTCTTTGTCCAGATGGTTGTTCTGTAGGTGTTGAAGTCCCAGATGGTGGAGATTCTTCAACAAGCTTTGTAAGTTTTATTATTAATGAAGCTTTTTCACCAGATGAAATATCTATTGTTTTTGCTTCTGGTTTATAATTTACAGCATAAACTTTTACGATATATTCCTTTTCAGAAAGGTTTTCAAAGTATGCAGTTCCAGTTTCATCACTTATTTGATACAAACTATCAACATAAACTATTGCTCCTTGAATTGGATAATTTGTTTTTGAATCAACAATATATACTGTTAAACTTGCTGGAAGTGGAGCTGCTGGAGTTGTTCCTCTTGTTGCGGGTTCTTTTACAGTTGGTTTCTTAAGAGATAAAATTACCGATTCTTCTTTACCAGCAGATATACTTACTGTTTTTGATTCTTCATTATATCCAGAAGCATAAACTCTTACAATATATGAACCTTCATTCAATTCAAAGCTTATATCTCCACTACTATTTGTTGCTCCAGCTTTACTATTTACATAAACTATTGCTCCAGAAATTGGTCTTCCAGTAGAATAATCTTCAACATGGACTTTTAAAATTCCAGTAGTTACAGCTTTCCTCCAATCAACATATACTGTTTCCTCATCTGTTTCAGTTCCAGATGGGATTTTTTCTCCTTTTGTTGGAACCGTTGTAGATTCAAATTCTTCCCAAGAAATATAAATTTCCTCCTCTTCTTCTTCATAACCAAGTTTAGCCATTCTTCCAACTATTTCTACATGTGAAGGAATATATCCAAAGTTTGCATAAACAATTTGTTTTAATATATCTTCAGATGGAGTATATCCTTTCTTTACAGTAATTTTAAGATATTTTCTAATACTTGGAAGCTTTATGAAACCTTTAAACCTATAATAATCTTTCCAACTCATATATGAACTCCCTCAATAATTATATAATCTTTTATATCTTGTAAATTTTCCCATGAACCTTCAATATGTATATAAACATCAGCTTTTCTTCCAGCTGGAGGTGGAGTTATTTTACATTTATATATAACTCCGTTATTTTTTTCTCCAAGTATCCTTGTTTTTTCACTACCTTTTCCTACAAGTTTCTTTGTTTCATAATCATAAATGAAAGCTTGGTATTTTAATTTTGTTTTGTTAGCTGGTTGAGTATCAACAAAACAAGCAATTAGTATTGGAATGACTAAAAGATTTCCTTCAAGATATGGGTCTTTGTATAGTTTAGCTAAAATAGTTAATTTTTCATATAACGGAGTAATTGATAAATAAACTGATGGTAAAACTGAAACAACAACATCTATACCATCAATTGATGTAACTTTAGTAACTCTAATTGTATAATCTCCCTCTTTAGCTGTATCAATTTTTATTGTCATCCCTTCTTTTGGAACATTGTATGTATCAGAACCTTTTGGTAAACCTTCAACAGTAATCTTTAATGAGCTAAACATTACACCTGAATGGCTTAATACTAAATAAGCTTCCTCCCCTTTCTTTATAGTTAATGAATCAACCAATTTTCCATCTTTTCCCATCAATTTCATTACAACTGATTCTTGTGGAGCTAATGATTTAAAAACGATGTTAATTGTTTTTGCATAAATTATTCTACTCCAAACACCATAACTTGGTAAGAAGGCAAAACCAGCAACTTCTGAAGAAACAGTAAGAGTTTCAGCTTTTGTTTTTTCTGTTAATACATAAGGAATTTCAAAATATCCATTAACATCAGTATCTGCTTTTCCAGAACCAAGAGATACAGTAGCTTTTTCAATTGGTTGTCTTCCTTCTTTACCAAATAAAATTTGGGCAAGAGTAGGTTGGTCAACAGTTGCATATGCATGACCTTTTATTATTATTTCTCTTCCAGCAATTGAAGAATATTCTTCAACTGTTTCAACTTTCTTTTCAACATTATCTTTAATAAGATAAATTTCTATTTTTGGAGAAACAACACGTATTTCACATCTTAGAAAACTAAATGAACCTACAGTATAAGAATTTCCAGAATATGTCATTCTTATTTGATAATCAAATGATTTAATTACTTCTTTTTCTGGAACTCCAAGAATTGGGAATTGAACTTCAAATCTTGCTTCATAACCATATCCTTCAAAAACTCTCCATTGTTGTAACTCTGGACTATAAACTCTATATACTTCATAATGTATTTCTTTTGGCATTTCTTTAGTAATTACTTCGCCTCTTCCAGTCATGAAATAATCAATTCCTTGAGCCACATGACCTACATCTATTCCATGCTTCCATCTTAATTTTCCTTTAACATAAATCCAATCTAATTGACATGCATCTCCAGATATTACAAATATACCTTCTTGAGTAGCTGGTTCTTGAACTCTTAAAACTAATTGTTTTCCAACAACGTTAGAATATTCATCTACTGGATAAAGTTTATATTCTTTTATTTGTCCAGTTTTCCAATCTTTTAATCTTATTCCAGCTTCTTCAATTTCTTTTTCTATGGTTACTTCTATTTCTTTAGTTCCTCTTGCTTGACCAAAATTAGTCCATATCCAATATATTGTTGCAATTCCTCCTAAAATTATAGCAACTATTTTAAGAAAAGTCACAACTGCAGCAGGTATTACCGCCAAAGCTTTAACTCCTAAAGGAATTGGTCTTGTGTAACCACCTGTTGGAGTATAAGTAACTCTAATTTCCTCTGGTGGTTTCTCAATAACTTCTTTAGGAATAGTTGGAACAACTCTTTTTTGAACTATAATTGTTTGACTTGAAGTTTTAACTGAATAATTGTCTGAAACTGTAAATCTTATTGTATATGTTCCAGATGTCGTATATCTGTGAGAATATTCGGTGCTATAAGGAGTTGTATTTATTGTTCCACTATCTATTGCTCCATCTCCCCAATTTATCGTATATTTAAATGGTGGAACTCCACCATCAATTTTTACTCTTAAGAAACCATGTTCTTGCTCATAAATTGGAGTTCTCATTAAGCTCGTTGAAACTGATAATGGAGTTACAGTAGTTTTATACGGTTTAGTTACTACTGTTTGTTGAGCTGCTTGAGAAGTAATAATTTCTTTAGAAACATTTATTTTTAATTCTTGTTCTAACCAAACATAAATTATAAAAACATACCTATCTTTTTCTATTTTTGTTGTAAATGAATCTGTGAATGTTCCACCAGCTCTTACATTTAGTGTTTTTTCATAAATTCTCATCGTATCTTTTAATATTCCGACTTTTACATTTCCACTTGCCATTCCTTTGTTTCTTACAGCAAATTTAACAGTTACTGTATCTCCAATCTTTGGAGAAGATGGAGAAATTGAAAATTCATCAAGAACTAAATCGGCTACTGGAGCTGGAGTCCCAATTTCAGATTGGAAAATAGACTTTATGACATCAAATAAGCTTGGAAATGGAGGGACTTTCTCGTCGGTAATAGTTGGGACTTCTCCAGTCTTAAATTTAAACCATAAAGTATTTCCTTCCCATTTCAAAGAAATGAATTGAATATCTTTTTGTCTTGAAATCCAATCTTTGACAATATTTGTATACGAATCTATTATAGCTTTTTTTACAACCTCTTCTTTGCTTACTCCTCTCTTTTTGGCAATTTCCATAATTGCTGTAATCATTGATGGAATTGGTTGAGGTTGTTTAGCTAATTCACTAAAGAAAACATCAAAATTAGCAGTGAAAGGAATTTCATAAGTAGTATATGGAACTAAAGCATCACTTTCTTTAACAGAAATTGGAACAGTAAATCTTGCTTTATTTATGCATACTTTCACTTCGTAACACCTCTTAATTTTTCTAATATTTGACTAAAAGTAGATAATAACACTGGAACGACAATTATGAATGCCCATACGATTTCTGGAATTTCGGCTACGGCAAATTTTGAAAAACCAACTAAATTATCATTATTCCAATCAATAAATGAATCAACAACCATTGCTTCACTTTCGTTAACTTTTGCCAATTCATCAATAAAACTTTTTGCTTCTTCAGTTGCCAATTTATGAGCTTTAATTGCTTCATTTACTCCATTTTTTAAGAAAGCTTCAATTGTTTTTCTTACTGGATAAAAACATACTTTTAAGAATGGGTCATTTTCTGGAGAATATCTTTCATCTGTTAAAAACAAGAATTTTTGTTTATATGCTAATACTTCTTTTGCTCCTTTTTTGAATGTAGAATCAGCTAAAATTTTCCCAGTATCACAAGCAATAAAATAAACAGACTTATCCTTAAAAATAATATCATTAAAGCATGAAACGATATAATCATAATATCCTCTTTTTATTCTATCAATTTCTCCATGTGAAAGAATTACAAGTTTATCTTCTTTCATTTCCAAAGGATTTACTGGAAGCTCTTTCCATCCAATGTCTCCAATTCCAACTCCAGCAACTTTTACATCCTTATCAGATAAATCAATATACAAGTTCATCCCTTCTTTTCCTCTATTTTCTTTAATTTCTTCTTTAATGCTTCAATTACTTCTTCTCTAACTGGCTTTGTATATTGAAGAGCTCTTATTCTTGCTGTAGGAGGAAGCCTTCTAAGAATTTCTTTTGCGGCTTCTTCAATTCTTTTATCTTCTCCCAATTGCCTAACTCCTTTTTGCTCCATTTCAATTATTTTCATTCCAATTGGAGTTCTATTTTTCACATGAAAATAAGCTTCTTCTACTGAATACCATTTCCCAGCTATATAATAAACTGGCATTTTTCTCTCTATTGGAGTTAATTTCATTAACCAATTATAAAGTTTAGTTTCAACTTCAGACATATTTTACCACTTTTTTAACCATTTTTGAAAGCCTATAATCAATCATATCATGAACTAAGCTTGATAAAGCAGCATCCCATCCATATATTACCCCAAGCTTTAATGCAGTTTCAAAATCATGTCTAACTCTTCTATGTCTTATTTTGCTTTCCATCCAAGTCTTATCTTTATATGCATGAACTTGGGGAAATTCCTTTCCAAATAGCATTCTATCTATCATTAAGTGAACTTTTCTACTCGGCATCCCATTATAATTAATGAAATTTTAATATAAAAACATTTCTTAACCCGATATTATCACCAAAAAACGCTTTAGTAAATAGGGATACTACCCCCCATGAATATTCTATATTTTTCGCTTATGGACTTTATATTATAAGCCATATTCTAGAAAACGAGATTCTTCATACAATTTTTCTTATTTTTGTATTACTAAAAATGTTTTTATATTACGCTAATCTTATTATGATGAAATGACTGAAGATGTGATTGAGGCAAAGGGTGGGAGGTATTATAAGGTGACTGAAGACGGTAAAGTTCTTGATGCAGTTCCACCAGTGGAGAAATGGAAAGGAAAAAAGAGGATGATTGCTGACTTACTTCTTGAAGGAAAAACACCAGAAGAGATAGCAAGAGACTTAAATACCAATCTTCTATATGTATATCAAGTTAAGAGATTGCTTGATAAAGTTGGCGTGATAGGAGAAGAAAAGAAAGAGGAAAAGAAGGAAGAAAAGCCATCAATTGTTGTTTATGCTCCAGTTTCTGATGTTGTAAAAGATTTTAAAAGAGGTCTTTATGCTGGAAAACCCACCCTTGTTGCCGAAAATGTAGAAAATAAATATATATTAGAAGCATTACAAAAAGGTGGTATAAAATTGGGAGAAGAAGGAGGGAAAGAATCAATTTCAGATACAATAAAAGACATATATAGAGAGATATATCCAGAAGTATTAAAGGCAAGAGTTTTAGCAAGTATATTAAAAGAAAGCTTTTCTGAGGGAGAAGGAAAACCAAGTGAAGGCTCAAGTTTTATTCTACAAGCAATTCTTCAAATGATTCAAAATCAGCAACAGCAAAATCAAGCAATAATGCTTGAATTAATGAAAATGGTTACAAGTAAGAAAGAAGAAGGTAAATCTGAAGAAATAGCAAAGCTTTATGAAGCTATGTCAAAACAATGGGAAATGACTAACAATCTAATATTAAGATTAATTGAAACTCAATCAAAGACTTCTCCATCAACAACTTTTAAAGATGTAGTTGATTTATGGATGAATAATACAAAAGCATGGATTGACCATTATCAAAATGAAATAAAAGAATTGAAAGAAAGATTGAATTTTGACCCATTAGCTTATGCTTTAGATACAATTGATAAATTAAGAAATAGTGGAATTATTTCAAAACCAGAAGCAGAACAAGCAAAAGCTGAGCTTGAATTGAAGAAGAAGCAAATTGAGCAACAACATGAAATTGAAAAGCTAAAACTTCAATCATCATTAAGGACTCAAGAAATGCAACAAGTATTGCCATTGCTTCAATTATTCTTACCAGCTTCATCCCAACAAGGACAAACTCAAATACAAGAAGTAAAAGAAGCATACAAGCCAATAAGGTGATTATTTTGGAGCAAAAAGTAGAAGAAGCTAAAGAAGAAATAAAGAAACCTCAATTAATTTGTGGAATTTGCGGTGGAGAAATGGAAGGTTGGGAATATGAACTAAACCATCCATTGATTAAAAAAATAATTCCAGCAAAATACGATAAAATGGAATTGTGGGTATGCAAAAATTGTGGATTTACTTCAATCTTTTTTAAGTCCTCTCAAGAAAAGAAGAGCTAAGAAAAGTAATATAATTAATGTTGTAGAGTCAATAGGATTAGAAGATTTAGCTTCAGAAGTTTCAGAAAAAGTGCTAATTCCAGTAAGCTTTCCAGAAATCTTAGGTTCAACTTTATCAATTACTTCTTCAATTTCATTTATTATTTTTGGGTCTACACCACTTCCAAATGTTATACTTTCACCTAAGTAAGTTTTTGCATTTAAAAGATGCTTATAAGCACATTCATAACAAATTATTTTTTCTTCTTCACTCATATCTTTTCCTCTAATTTTTTCCTTATTTCTCTAATTTTTTTAACTAATTCTGTATCTTCAGAAGCTACTAAATGACCTTCAGCTGCAGAAAGCTCTCTAATTGCTTCTCTTAAATGATATTTTCCCCATTGAGATTTATCTTTAGGCGGTAAAGTCATCAAATATTAGAATAACAATCCAAAAAATAAGCTTTAATTATAATACCATTATAAACAAAATTTAAATTTAAGATTATTCATAATTTTTTACGAGGAAAAATGCCTGATGTATGGGAAGTTGTAGGACTAATACTTGGAAAATTAATCGAAGATTATGCCCTCCCAAAAATACCTCTTCCAATAGATGAAAGATTAAAGAAACTTGGAATAGGTGCATTACTATACCTTTGGTTAGCTGAAAAATTACCAATTCCAGAAAATTTCAAAACTTTAGCAAATAGAGCTGGATTAATGATGCTTGTAGATGGACTATATACATATGTTTCTGGAATAGTTGCTGGAATTGCTCCTAAAGCAATAACTGCACCAGCTGCTTTAGCTCCACCAACACCAACAGTAACAGTAACAACCCCAACAGTTAAAAGTTTTATAAGTTAGGTGAGGAAAAATGGTATTCAAACCAATTGATACAGTAAAAGCAGATGAAATAATTAGAAAAGCAATTTCTACAGCTGAAAGTATTGCTAATGAATTAAGAGGAAAAGGAGCAAATGTAGTAATTCATGAACTTGTCCCAATACACATCGGAGCTACAGATAACAAGCTTGTATTAACTGGAACAACATATTCAAAGAAAATAGATGATAATTGTGCTTTGGTAATATATGGTTTCTTTGTAAATGATACAAATGTAAAGCATGTTAAAATATCTGATGGAACTAAAACATTAACTTATAAAAATATTTACTTCATAAACTTCTTTACTGAAAAAATTGGATTTGATGATGGATTTGAAACTTGGGGAGTATTTAAAGAAGCTTCTAATCTTGTTTTAGATTTCTATGGAGTTGCAGCAGGTTCAACAGTTACTGTATTCCCAATAGGCTTTGCCATAATGCCAGAGGGCGAAACTGATATTATAGTCTAATTATAATAACATTACAAAAAATATTTAAAAGTTAGTGGTATCTCTATTTCCCCGTAAATAATAATAAGAATAAGGGGTGATTGAATGAGTTTTACTCCATATCAAATACAAAAACCAGAGCTTCCTAAGCTTGAAATTGGATATTTTGTAAAAATTGGAGAAAGTTTTTATCAAGTAACTCAAAGAAAAATTTGGAGAAGGAAATTAGCAAATATTTCTTCACCAACGAAATTTGTAGACCCTACTTATGCTGGAATAACTGGAAATCTTGATTTAAAGCGTTTAGTCCATTATAGATATTTATCTGTTGATGCAGATGTAGGTGCTCTTTTCTATTGGGGAGAAACAAAGCCTTTATTCTCTGATTATGCAGACATTACTGTAGATACTAAAACTGCTGGTCTTTCAAATCCAATTCAAATAGACAAATGGAGCTATTCAAATAGTATGTATATATATCTTAAAAGTCTTACTGGAACTGTTAATGTATATCTTGAAGGATTTGAATATGCAATAGAGAAATCTGAAGAAAAACCAGCAAAATACTTAGATATTGCTCCAAATGGAGATGCAAGATTTGTTGAAGAGTAGTCTTGAAAGTATCTTGAAATCACAAGTTTTATATAAAAACTATAAAGTATACGAAGTTGATTTATCTGTAGCTCATACTGATTTAGAAATTGGATTAAAAGATTCTGGAATAATTGCTGAAGGATTAATAGTAGTTCAAGCAGATTCTGCTGTATATTTTAAATTAAATGCTCCAAAAAATGACTTAATTCCAGCATTTCAAAACTTAAAAATTGAAAACTTTGAAATAAGAGAAATATATGTTACAAATTCAGCTGCAACTGGGAAATTAAAAATAATGCTAATATGGTAGGAAATGCCAGAAAATGAAATTTCAAATACAATTTTAGCAATTGCAATTTTAATACTTGTAATTATAGTAGCTTATAAAATATTGAAGCCTTCTGCATTAGTTATTGAAAAAACAGAAACTGGTTGGATTATAACTGAAAAATGATTTAAATAAGTTTTTTCATATGTATAAATTATGTTTTATGATAAAAAATTTGAAGTTGCCAAAGCAATAATTCAAGCTGAAATAATAGCTGAAAATCTAAAGCCTATGGCAATTCCAACTTTTTCTTTACCAAGTGGTTTTAAGAAATTTAGTAATCCAGACCAAAGAAAAGTAGTTTCAGCTGGTAAAAGAGAAATAGTTTATTCAAATAGCCTTTCTTCTGGAAGAGTTGGAATTGCTACAAAAATTGCTATAACATATTATATTGGCGATTATATCTATATTTATATTGATGGTTTGACTCTTGAAGGAAATCCAATAGAAAGAGCAATTGGTTCTTATCCAAATACTCCATTAAGAACATTTTTAAAATTCTATTCTGAAATAAGAGTTGAAGTTCAAAATAATGATACTTCAGACCATGAATATGGAGCATTAATTGATGGTTGGGAAGCTGATAAAAAAGATGAAGATAAATTGGTTGAAATGATTTTAAGGGGAGGTCTTTAAATGAGTATTGCTAAATCAAAAATTTTAAAAGGAGACTTAGTTGCTTTTGCAGATTCTTACATAATGGTTCCTTTAGATATTCAAGGTTCTACAATAGCAATGCCTATTGACATTCAAGGACAAACAGTAACAATTGATGTTAATATCACAAATGCAACTATAAATGTTAATGTTACAAATTCAACATTAAATGTTGAAGTTCAAGGAACTGCAAATATTTATATTACTGGTCAAGGCACAGCAGTTTATCCTCCAGAAAGCTGGTCTGTAAAAGTAGGAACTGATGTAACAATTACAAATATTTCTATTGAAATTTCTCCAAGCGAAGGTGTAAATGAAGTTTCTGGAACTTATGATTTAACTACAGTAGGAGCTTTAACATATATTGATGGAGTTTCATTATCTTGCTCTGGATATTTTGCTGAAATTGAAGCAACATTTTATAAAGTATCTGGAGCTCAAGTAGTTCCAATTTCAACAAGAATGAGTATATGCTATTCAAATCCAAGTAAGGAAATGAAGTTTTCAATCCCAAGAAAAGTTGAAAGTGGTTGGACAATAAGAATAAGCTATAAAGTAATTGGAATTTTCTTACTTAATCCAGTAAGCTTACTTGTTGGAATTGAAGGTAGAACATGACAATCGTAAATGTTAAAACCGAAGAAACATCAACTCCTTTAGCTGCAAATGCTCAATATACTGGAAAAATTCATGTAATGGATTTTGTAAAATACTTTAAAGTATTTATTATTTCAGACAAAGCTGGAACTTTATATGTAAAACATTCAGATGATAAAAATACATGGTATGATGCAGATAAATCTCCATTTTCTTATGATTCAACATGGGTTAATATAGGAATAAATCTTGCTTGGAGACCATTTAAAAAGTATATGAGAGTAATATATTTAAATGGGACTGTAGCTCAAACTTCATTTAAATTGACTGTTATGCTTGAGGTTGATTTACCATGAGTTTAATTGGAATAGTTTTAATTGAGGCATTAGTTTATGCAACTCCTATACCACATACTGATGTAGCTCATGGAGATACACCCCATTCAGATGTTGCCCATTCAGATAGCCATTCTGATGTAGCTCATTCTGATGCTCATACTGATGTAGCCCACGCAGATTCTCATGGAGATACAGCTCATGAGGATTTACATGGAGACCATACAGATACGGGGCCTGAACTACTATGAAAAAAGTAAGAATTTTTAAAGCAAAAGGAAGAATTTATACAATTTTTGATACAATTATTGATGGGACTTTCATTTTTGTAAATCATGAAGGAAAAAAGCCAAAAAAGGAAGAAATAATGAAAGATGAAAAGCTTTTAAAAGAATTAAGCTTTCATCCAGAAACAAAATTAAGAATACATGACGCTACAATAACTTATAATGATGAAATTCATAAAAATTATTCTACAAAGTTAAGCTATTATATTGGAGAATTGGAAATTTCGAGAAAAGAATGGATTAAATTTGAAATTCTTTCAGAATTAGAAGAAATAAATATAAGCGATATAAAAAGTAATAAGACAAAAGAAATAATTGAAAAATTGGTGAAGGAATTTGAAAATAGGTGAAGTTTATACAGATATAATTTATGATAAAATTTTTGAAGACCATTTAGACGAACATTATGATACAGCTCATTCAGATTATCATGCAGACTCTCCACATACTGATTCTCATTCAGATTCAGCTCATGCAGATAGTCATTCAGATGTTCCACATTCAGATGTTCCACATAATGATTCAGCTCACGGAGATGTAAAGCATTTAGACGAACATACAGATTGGGGAGCATAATTGACAATTCTTGTTTCTCCAACAACTTTCTGCAATTTAAATTGTAAATATTGCTATATTACTGAAAAAGATAATAAAATAGAATATGATTTAAATAAAATATTGGAATCAATGAATTTTTTATACAATTCAACAAAAGATAAAATTGCTTTTCATGGTGGTGAAATTCTTACACTACCAATTGATGACCTTGAAATTCTTTTTAAAAGAGCTTATGAAATTCAAGGAAATTCAAGTATTCAAACAAATTTATTACTTTTAAATGAAAAACATATTGAATTATTTAAAAAGTATAATGTAGGTGTAGGAGTTTCAATTGATGGATTTGAAAAATTAAATTCTTTAAGATGTAGTGAAGAGGAAACAAAGAAAGTTGTTGAAAATATTTTAAAACTTTTGGAAAATAAAGTTAAAGTAAGCATAATAACAGTTCTTCATAAAATAAATTCTTCATATGAAAGAATAAATGAACTTCTAAAATTCATTCAATTTTTTACTGAAAAAGGGATTTCTTTTAGGCTAAATTTTATGGGAGCTTATACTGAAGAAGCAAAAAAATATGAATTAAGCGAAAATGAAGCTGTAGAGGTTTATTTAAAGCTTGTAAAAGAATTTCCTCAACATTATCCATTCCAAGAAATGAGAGAAGCATTAGAAAATGGAAAACCAAAATTATGTATTTTTTCTGGTTGTGACCCATTCCATACAACAGGTGGTCAAGTAATTTCTTCACATGGTGAAATTGTTTGCTGTGGAAGGCATAAAAAATTTTTGAGAACAAATATCCCTTCAAAAGAAAGAGTATTAGTTTTAGCAAAAACTGATTGTAAAGGTTGTAGATTTTTTAATATTTGTAATGGGGGGTGCTCAAGTTTAGGAATTGATAATGATTGGAGAAATAAGGATAGATTTTGTAAAGCATACTATTCTGTTTTTTGCTATCTTGAAAAATTCCTTAATAAAAAATTTGACTATTCTTTTAAAGAAGAAAAAGAAATTAAAATTTTAAAGAGTGCTTGGAAAAGTGAGTATTTAAAAGAATATTGGGATAAAAAAATTGATGAAATAACAAAAGACTTCTATTATGCTCAATTAAAGAGTGTAGCTTCTGGATTTAGAGATTGTGCAACAATTCATATTGATGGAAAAAGCTTAAATGAATTGAAATTTATTGCAGAAAATAATTTAGTTCTATATCCAATAAGAAAAATTAAGCCATTCATTGGTTTTGCTCATGTTCATCAAGAACCAAAAGAAGGAGAACCTTCAATATTATATTGCGTTGTTTCAAGAAGTATTGAAAAAGCAAAGAAGTTTGCTGAACTTGAAAATTCATATTTAAGAAATCATGTTGAAATTGGAAAATTACTTGGCTATCCAGAATGTTGCTCTAAATTCTTTCAAGAAACATTCCATAAAAATTACGATTATATTCCAGAAATTTATAAAAATTCAAAAGATTTTTATCCAGAATTGAATATTCTTATAAGATATTGGGGAATAAGATTAATTCCTTTCTTTCCATGTAGATTTGATTGTGAAAATGCATTAGATTTTGCTATTGAATTTAAAAAATTCATGAAAAAAGAAAATTATGAAAATTTAATTAAAATTTTAGGAATAAAAACTATTTGGGATAGCTATAAAGGCTTGGTTCAAGTAGAAAATAATATTTTTATAGGTGTAACTGATTCTTATTATTTAGATAAAAGAGTTGTTGTAAATTATGAGCCTTCAGATTAGGATAAATATTAAGAAGTTATATAAAGAGCTTTGCCCAGAATGTAAGAAAAAACTTATAAAGCACATAAAAGAAGAACTTGCTGAAGAAGAGATAAGAAAAACTCTGGAGGAGGAGAAATGAAAGAAGATTTTAATACATCTGGAAAAATTAAATTAAAGGAAAGGCTTGAAATAAAGCATATAAGATTTGATAAAGATGGAAATCCAAAAGTAATTGAAGAAAGAGTAATTGAAGATGAGCCAGAAGATATAATAACTAATGTTGGAAAAGCCCAAGTTGCTGGTTTAATAAATGGAGTTGTAACTACGCCTTTTCAATATATTGCTATTGGAACTGTATCTACAGCTGAAGCTGCAACA
>Ga0080004_1117463_pt1 | contig 22838 bp, 25 predicted proteins | sample WasSprMetagenome_FD_69207 | JGI IMG/M metagenome (GOLD analysis project Ga0080004, IMG submission 69207) | Sulfidic aquatic microbial communities from Washburn Spring, Yellowstone National Park, USA - WS (SPADES assembly) (version 2) | ecosystem: Environmental > Aquatic > Thermal springs > Hot...
TGCCCGCAGAGGTGCGGCAGGTGGCGGATAACGGCAACCGTTGCGACAACATCGGCTTGTGGCTTGATCGCTTCCTGAGTGTCAACCCGCAGAAAAACTGGGAAATCACGCAAGAAGCCAAACGCCGCCATCACTTGATGGAACTGGTAAGGCGACGAGAATCGCAAATAAAAGAAGAACTCAACACTTTGCAAAATCGCCATGAGGCAATGTTGGAGTGGTATAAGCAGCGGGATTTTGCTGTGAGGCACATTGAGGCAAAACCTGTCTGGCGTTTCGTTGTCGGTTTGGGAGCGGCGCATGTTTTGGAGACGGGCATAACTTTGCATCGCTTGTTTGGCTTGCCCATTATTCCCGGAAGCGCTTTGAAGGGTGCTGCAAAGTCGTATGCCCAACTTGTTGAAGGGAGGACTGACGACGATCCTGAACTCGTTGCCGTCTTTGGGACGACCGAGCAAGTAGGGAGCGTCATCTTCTTTGACGCCATCCCGCTTGAAGTGCCCAAGTTTCAACTGGACATCATGAACCTGCATTATCCGAACTACTATCGCACGCAAGGGCAAAATCCGCCTGCCGATTGGGAATCGCCCAACCCTGTCTTTTTCCTGACGGTGACCAAAACGCCATATCGCTTTGCCATTGCAGCCCGAAGCGAGCAAGGCAACCGCTTGCTTGACCTTGCCGAAAAGTGGCTCAAAGGAGCGTTGGCGGACCTCGGCATCGGCGCTAAGACCAGTGCCGATTACGGATTTTGGGATGTTTCCTGAGGCAAAGTCGGTAGCCCTGCATCAAAATAACTTCTGCGAGTGACGGTGACTCCCGAACCTGAAACCGAGGTGACCGTTATGCTTATCGGCGTCGTGGCGATTCAAGGCGATTTCGCTGAGCATATTGAGATGCTTCATCGTTTGGGTGTTGAGACTAAGAAAGTCAGGTTGCCACGGGACCTTGAAGGAGTTGACGGCGTTATCATCCCTGGCGGTGAGAGCACGACTTTGGGAATTGTGGGGAGCCGTTACGGTCTCTTGGATGCGTTGCGGGAGAGAATACTTGATGGGCTTCCAACTTTCGGAACATGCGCTGGGGCTATCATCTTGGCGAAAACGATTTTGGAAAGTGACCAACCGCGCATTGGGGTCATGGACATCGTGGTGAACAGGAACGCCTATGGTCGGCAAAAAGACAGTTTTGAGGCTGACATCTTTGTGCCGAAACTCGGGGAAGTTCCGGTGAGAGGGGTTTTCATCCGGGCTCCTGTCATTGAGGCAGTGGGTGAAGGTGTTGAGGTGCTGGCTGAGTTGGATGGCAAACCCGTTTTCGTCCAGCAAGGCAACATAATTGCCACGACTTTCCATCCTGAACTGACCGATGACACCCGCATTCATCGCTACTTTCTGCGAATCTGCCAAGAGGCTTAGCGGAGAAAGGGGTTGCATCGGGTGAACTCTGTGGGCTTGCTTCAACTCCTTCTGCTTGCCGTCGTTCAAGGCTTGACAGAATTTTTGCCGGTCTCAAGCAGCGGGCATTTGGCTCTGCTTGAGCATTGGCTCAAAGTTCCCGAAGAAGCGAGGTTGTCGGTGACCGTTTTCCTGCATTTGGGAACTCTCCTTGCCCTGCTCGTTTACTTCCGAAGCGACTTAGCGCTGATGGTTCGCGGAGTCTTCAGAGGCGACAAAGAAGGTCAGCGCCTGCTCGGTTATGTTTTGCTCGCTAACATTGCGACTGCAATTCTCGCCCTTTCCCTTGAACGGAGGGTTGAACAAGCCTTCGGTTCTCCAAAATTTGTGGCGTTGTTTTTGATGCTGACCGCATTGCTTCTGTTTTCAAGCGAGCGATTGACCGCCAAAAAACAAAATGCCCAACCTATCGTCTGGTGGCGTGCGTTGTTAATCGGTGTGGCTCAGGGGTTGGCTGTTTTCCCAGGCTTATCTCGTTCAGGAACGACTATTTCGGCTGGTCTTTTCTGCGGTTTGGGGCGGGAGCAAGCGGGCAGGTTCGCTTTTGTTGTCGGGATACCGGCAATGCTTGGCGCTAATTTGCTGGAGGCAAAAGACATTGCGGGGTTGGCTGTAAGCGTATGGGCACTCGTTCTGGCGACAATTGTCGCTTTCGGCGTTGGTTTGATGGCAATTTACCTAGCGCTCAAAGCAGTCCAGTCAATGAAGTTGCGCTGGTTCAGTGCCTATTGCTTGTCCGTCGCGATTTTGACACTCGCGGTCTCTTGAGTTTTTGGCTACCGTCGAGGACAAGTCTGACGCTACATTCGCCATTTCGTTGTCGTCACACCAATCGCTAATCGCCAGTCGCCAATCGCTGCTGTCCCGTGCCCCGTCTATAGGCTGAGCCCGCAACACGAGAGGTAACTTTACGGGCTTATGGGTGGGGGCAAATCTGTCAAGACGATGAGTTCCCGAAGTTCGTCGAGCCTGAAGAAAGGTCTAACCTTGACTGTGGGTGGTTCGGTTTTCACGCTTACAGAGACCACTTCACCCACTGGGATGCCTTTCGGGAAAACGCCACCCAGTCCCGAGGTCAGCAAGACTTCTCCCTTCTTCGGCACCACATGCTTGGAAAGGTGAATCAGTTCGCACCATCGCTTTCCCGTTCCCTTGACGATTCCATAGACACCTTCATGTTCCGTCAGCGTAACACCGACGGCGCTGTGTCTATCGGTTAGGAGCAGGACAATGCTATGATGGCTCCTGACTTCCCAGACACGACCGACCAAACCCTCGTGGCAAAGGACAGGTGCTCCTTCCCTGATGCCATCCTGGCTCCCTTTGTTGATGACCAAAGTGTGGAACCAGTTGCTGCCACCGATGGCAATAACTTCGGCAGCGATGTATGGGCGCGACAGGTCTTTCGCGAGCCCGAGCAACTTTCTCAGCCTTTGGTTCTCTTCAATCAACTCTTGAACGCGCCACAGTTCGGCTTGGAGTTGGGAGAGTTTCGTTCGCATTTGGCTCAGTTCCCGGTTCGCCTTGTGGGTTTGCAAAAGCAGTTTGGGGAATGACGCAACATTAACCCAAAAGCGAGAAAAAGAAGAGGTAAGCCTGACTGCCCCTGCCCCAACCACATTCGCTGGCAAAGCCAACAAACTCCTACCGCCGAGAAAAAGCAGCAGCAAAACGAGACTGAACGCTACACCGAGGAAGAAGGCTTTCATGACGGCAAATTGTGAACGGGTTGCACTTTTGCGCACAGCCATTGTGATCCCCTTAGTGCTTTACGCGTTTCTCCCGTTCAACGCTCGGTAGAAGAGTTCGTCTTCAACCATCCGACCCGCTCCCAAAGCAACGCAACTCATCGGGTCTTCGGCGATGTAAATTGGCGTCCCAGTTTCTTGCCTGAGCAACTTGTCAAGTCCACGCAATAGGGCACCGCCGCCACACAAGACAATTCCCCGGTCCATTATGTCGGCGGCGAGTTCTGGAGGCGTTTGCTCCAAAGTTAACTTGACGACATCAACGATTTGGTTGATAGGCTCCGCGATGGCTTCCCGAATCTCTTCACTTCTCAAGACAACGCTCTTCGGCAATCCGGTCACCAAGTCCCTTCCCCTGACCTCCATTTGCAACTCCTTTTCCAGCGGGTATGCCGAACCTATCCTGATTTTGATTTCCTCGGCGGTTCTTTCCCCGATGAGCAAGTTGTAGGCATGCCGGACATAGTTCATGATGGCTTCATCGATTTCATCGCCAGCAATCCTGATGGTGTTGGCGACGACGATTCCTCCCAAGGAGATGACGGCGACCTCAGTGCTTCCTCCGCCTATGTCCACGATCATGTTGCCGACAGGTTCGTTGACGGGTAAGCCCGCACCGATGGCAGCGGCGAGGGATTCTTCAACGACATAAGCCTCAATAGCGCCCGCTTCCTTCGCTGCCTGAATAACTGCTCTCCGTTCAACCTCAGTGGCGCCGGAAGGGATACCGACGACAACTCGTGGATAGACCATGTATCGGCGTCGGTGGACTCGCTGCATGAAGTAACTGAGCATCTTCAAGGTGGTGTCGTAATCGGCGATTGTGCCGTCCTTAAGTGGGCGACGGGCGACAATTCGCCCCGGTGTTCGTCCCACCATCCGCTTCGCTTCCTCACCTACAGCGCAAATCCTTCCTGTCTCAGTGTCAACGGCGATGACCGATGGCTCCCGAAGCATGATGCCCTTCCCTTGCATGTAAACGAAGGTGTTGGCTGTTCCGAGGTCAATTCCCAAATTGCGCGAGAAACCGCTCAGCAACTTCCTGACCGCATAGAGCATCCTTCAATCCCTCCTCACGACATTAGTCCCCGTTCCTTTAGGCTCACAAAAGTTCCGTCACCGATGATGACATGGTCCAGAACTTCAATGCCAAGCAACTTTCCCGCCTCAACAAGTTGGCGGGTCAAGGAAATGTCTTCAGGGCTTGGAGACGGGTCGCCGCTTGGGTGATTGTGGACGAAGATGACAGCCGCTGCACTTTGCCGAATCGCTTCCTTAAAGCACTCTCGTGGGTGTGCGAGAGAAGCATTCAGCGTCCCGACAGAAATCGTCACCACATCAAGCACCATGTTCCTCGTGTTGAGCAAAACCGCTCTCAAATGCTCCCTGTCAAGATAACGCATCTCAGACATGAGCAACCGGGCGACATCGGAAGGTGAGCGAATGGTGACCTTTTCTGTCCGTGTGCTTTCAAAGGCTCGCCGTCCCATTTCTATTGCAGCCTTGATTTGACATGCCTTTGCTATCCCAACTCCCTTGACCTCTGCGAGTTCTGCCAGCGAACATTGGTGAAGACCTTGCAGCCCTCCGAATTGGTAGAGTAGCCTTTGCGCCAACTCCAAGGCGGTTTCCTCTTGGGTCCCCGTTCTCAAGATGATGGCAAGGAGTTCGGCATCAGAAAGGGAACGCTCCCCGTCTCGGGCAAGCCTTTCGCGGGGTCTAACTTCTGGCGGCAAATCTTTGAGAGTCCAACGACCCCTCATTTCCTCGGTCACGCTTTCCCACGCTCCTGATTTGAGGCAGGTATTCGCAGGGTTCGTTCCTTTCAAAAATTTCAGCGGAGGGGGCGGGATTCGAACCCGCGAACCCCTTTCGGGGCGCCCGGATTTCAAGTCCGGCGGGGTACCTGGCTCCCCAACCCCTCCGACCGTTAAGCCATTTAGCATTTTAACACTCGCTCGGCGACGCGACACATAGTCACCACTAAGCGTTGTCCTGCATTCTTAGAGCCATCGTCAATTGTGCCTCAGCCACCAAGCGGTCGTTAACGAAGGCTTCTGCTTTGACGAAGCAAATGTTGGTTCTGATGGCGGTGACCTCAGCGCACACGACAAGTTGGTCACCGGGAACGACTGGCTGGCGGAATCGCGCTTTCTCTATCCCAACCAAGTAGCCAGTCAGACCCTTGTTTTCGGGAGCGCTCAATATTGCGATGCCACCAACTTGTGCCATGCATTCCAAAATCAAAACGCCGGGCATGACGGGCTCGTTTGGGAAATGTCCTTGAAAGAACCACTCGTTGATTGTCACGCACTTTAGCCCGACCGCTCTTTTGCCCGGTTCAAGTTCGGTAATCTTGTCAACCAAAAGGAAAGGGAAGCGGTGAGCCAGCAACTCTTGGATTTGCCTCACATCCAAACTGCATGGTGCCTCAACCATTTGCTTTCGCCTCCTCTTCCGTCACTCGTTCCATCACTTTCAGTAAAGTTTTGCAAAACTCGTGGTGCAATGCGTGACCGCTGGAATTAGCGACGACTTTGCCCCTCAGCCGAAATCCGAGCAGCATCAAATCGCCCATTAAGTCTAACAACTTGTGCCGAGCAAGTTCATTAGGGAAGCGCAATGGCGATGAGTATCGGTCTGGGAAAACGACGATGGCGTTGTCCAAACTTCCGCCCTTCGCTAACCCCTGCTCCCACAGTTGGCTCACTTCTTCCCAGAAACCGAAAGTTCGGGCGGGTGCAATCTCTGTCGCAAAGTCGTTCTCCTTTTCATCAAAACTCGCCTCTTGGATGCCAACCAACCGATGCTCGGTTGCAAAGAGAAAGTGGGCGATAAAGTGTTCGGCGGGCATAACTCTCACAACCCCGTTGCCATTGCCAACTGCAACTAAGTCAGGGACACTAAACACGGGTGCAGGTTCATCCAATTCCACCATCCCTGCGTCCCTGAAAGCCTCAACCCAAATCAAGGCGCTTCCATCGCCGATGGGTAATTCGCTCCCATAGACTTCCACGAGCAAATCGGTAACGCCCATCCCAAAGCAAGCAGCCAGCAAGTGTTCAACGGTTTGAACCGAAACCCCGTCTTTTGCCAAAACAACTCGCCGACGAGTTTCAGCGACAAAAGGGGTCAGGGCTGGGATTAGGGCGCTCCCTCGTTCGTTGTGGACCGAGAAAACAATCCCATGCCCACCTTCGCAGGGATGCAGGAACACTTTCGCTCGTCCCCCGCTGTGCAGTCCGATCCCCTCAACCTTGACACCTTCTCGGATTGTTTTCCTGTTCACCGTTCACCGACCTCTCAGGGCAGTTTCGTAAGCCGCTAATAATTGTTGCAGCGTTCTTTGGGGTGTAAAGGAACGAGCCCGTTCTAACGCCTTTTGGCTCAATTGACGCCGAAGAGATGCGTCTTCCCAAAGAGCGAAAAGGGCTTGAACTATGGCATCGGTATCGTAAGGGTTGACAAGTATGCCTGCATCCCCGACGACTTCAGGTTGCGCACCAGTATTGCCAGCCAGCACGGGCGCGCCGCACGCCATCGCTTCCAACAACGGTAACCCGAAACCCTCATTGAGCGACGGAGAAACCAAAGCGGTGCAGGCGCTGTAAAGGATGGGCAAATGTTCGTCAGGGACATACTGGAACCACTTGGACCCCCGGTTCGCCTTTCAAAATGCGCTTCGTTTCCTCCCAGAAAGGCAAAACAAACCCTGCGACAACCAACTGGGCGTTTGGGTGACGAGTTCGCAATTGGGCGAAGGCGTCCAGCAACCGACCGATGTTTTTGTTGGGCTTCGCCGTCCCAACGAAAAGCAAGAAAGGACCTTCCAGACCATAAAGTCGCTTCACCGCTTCTGAAGCATTTGGGTAGGGTCTCAATCGCTCCTCCGCACAAGGCAAAACGACGCTTATCCGTTCTGGCTCAATGCCCAATTTGGTAACCAAATCGTTGCGGGTGGCTTCGGATATGGCGATGAAGTGGTCGGTGCGAAACTTCAGCGATGGCAAAACGCCTTTCACGATGAACTTTCTGCTCGGTGGGTCTATCAGCGACAGGTCATCCAGCCACATGACATCGCAAACGGTGACAACGGTTCGGGTTCGCAGAAACTGAAGTAGCGGCGGCACATAACTGATGTAGAAGTGCACCAAGTCAATGCGGTCTTCAAACAGCCAAAGGGGCACAACCAGCCTCAACCACGCAGGACCACGATAGAAACGCCAACGAATGGAGGGAGGGAGTTCTTGCTTGGGAGGGTCTGTGAAGTAGAAATGCCAAGCGTGTCGGTTAGGGACTTGAAGTATCAGTCGGGCGAATTGAGCGCCAACATTTTCAACGCCCGTTCGGTAGGTTTTCGCAAGTGGTCGGGCATCTAAAGCGATGCGCGCCATATTCGTTCACCTTTGTCAGTGCAGCATCCTTTTCGTTGCCCAAGTTGGGAGGGTTTGAGCCGATGACAATTTTGTTCTATGCGCCGTTGGAAACATTCGCTCAACCAACAGGCGCGGGCGTTTACATCAGCAACCTTCTCAGCACTTTGCTTGAAATTGACCGAAGCAACCGCTACAATGGTTTGATGTGTATGATGAACGGAAGGCAATGATTTGTTCAAGGGAGGCTGGAAACCGATGAGGCGATTTTTCGCCCAACTCATCGCTGCTTATTTCAAGGCAACCCCGCCCCACACTGGGCGTGGATTTCTGTGCAGAGTCGCTTGGCGAATTTACCCTCAACCGTTGGTTGTTAAAAGTTGCGATGGATTTTTTGTCAAGGTGAAGTTATGTGACCCAGAAGACCTTTGCTATTTGTGCCCACAAGTTAGTTGGGAACCTCACAATGACCGCCATGTTTTCGTATCGCACTTGCGTGAGGGGATGACGGTCATGGATGTCGGTGCAAATTTGGGGCTTTACTCGCTCCTAATCTCCCGTGCCGTCGGTCCCTCAGGCAAAGTTTACGCCTTTGAACCCGTCCCAGAAATTTTCGCCCGTCTCAAAGAACACATCGCTTTGAACAACGCAACAAATGTGATTCCCGTCCCTATCGCCCTGTCGGACGAAAAAGGGGTTGCGAAAATGTCTGTTAGAGGGGGAGGTAGTTCCTTCTTTCGGCATCTCTCTAACGAATTTGTTGAAGTTCAGGTGGAGCGTTTGGATGACTTTGTTGAGCGGGAGAAGATTGAGAGGGTTGATGCCATCAAGATTGATGTTGAAGGCGCTGAGTTGAGGGTGATTCGTGGCGCAGACAAGACAATCCGCCGAGACAAGCCGATTTTGATGGTTGAAATTCAGGCAGCGACTTTGCAAGCGGCGGGGACGACGCCGGAGGAACTGTTTGAGACCATCGTCAGTTACGGCTACAACGCTTTCGTCATCCGTCACGGCAAAGCAATCCCAACTGACAAACTCGTTGAACCTTGGCGCTATCCCGGCGGTTACCATTACGACAACTACCTTTTCATCCCACGCTGAGACCGAAACGGCAGAGAGTAGCGAATGGCGAGTAGCGAATGGCGAAAGGAATGGGACAGGGGACAGGGGGCAAGGGACGGGGGAGACGGAGAAACGGTGAAACGGAGACACGGAGAAACGGTGACACGGTGAGACGGGGACACGGAGAAGCGGAGAATTTACGCATTACGCATCACGCTTTACGCATCACGAATCACGCTTCACGCATCACGGGGTTGAACTTCCATGGAAACGAACCTGAAAAGTTTCCAGACATCACGGGGGGCGGTGCTTTTAATTGGCAGCCAAGGGATAACTTTGGTTGCGGGGTTCATCGTCCAAGTCAGTTTGACGAGGCTGCTGATGCCCGAGTTTTACGGGCTTTATGCGGTGGCGGGCTCAGTTCTGACTTGGTTTGAGACATTGATTGGGAGCAGCATCGGGGTTGTTTTCGTGAAATCCATCAGCGAAGGCAGTTTCCCGACGCAAGCGATGTGGAGGCTCCTTTGGAGGGGCTACATGCCTTTTTGGGTTGGGCTCTGGCTGATTTTCAGCGCTTCATCTTGGCTGATGGCAACTTGGTTGAAGGACGAAAGGCTTGTGTCTTTCCTTCTCGTCGGCGGGCTTGAAATCCCCTTCCTCGGCATCCTTGTAGCCACTCAAAGTCTCCTGCAGGGTGTCAGGTCATACGGTTGGCTTTCGGTTTTGATAGCGACATTGGCGTTGGTCAGGACTTTCCTCATGGTGGCATTTGTTGCCCTTTTCCGCTCAGCCTTGTGGGCGCTGGCAGGGAACGCAATTTCGGTGCTGATAGCAGCGAGCCTTGGGTTGATGATGGTTCGCTCGTTTTTGAAATCTGACCGTCCAAGCGAAAGTGCACCTTTCTCCTTTGCGGTCAAAACTGGATTGCCCATCGTAGTCATCTCCCTTCTTGACCAGATTACTCTGGCTTTGGACCTTTGGACGGTCAAGCGTTTGATGGAGCCTGAGGTTGCTGGGTTCTACGGGGCATCTCGGGTCTTAATCGTCGCCTTGTTCGCCATCGTTGGGGGGCTGGGGCAAGCATGGTTTCCTGCGATGTGCTACGAGTTGGGGAGGGGTGAGCGGGAGAGGGCGAAAGCGTTGTTGAGGGAAGTGATGAGGGTTTTGACCGTTGGGCTTTTGCCCTTTGCGGTCGTCGTCTGCATGGTTTCCTGCGATGTGCTACGAGTTGGGGAGGGGTGAGCGGGAGAGGGCGAAAGCGTTGTTGAGGGAAGTGATGAGGGTTTTGACCGTTGGGCTTTTGCCCTTTGCGGTCGTCGTCTGGGTGACGGCGAAGCCGTTGACCGTTTTGCTGTTCTCGCAAAAATTTGCTCCTGCCGCCGAACCTTTGAGGTTGCTCGTCATCGGGGCATCTTTGTTCGTGCTGATGGGTTTCATGCGTGGGGCGTTGATTGCCGACAACGAATTCAAATTGCCTGTGGTCATCGCTGCGGTCATGACCGCACTTGATTTTGCCCTTTGCTATGCCCTCATCCCTCGTTACGGGATGGTTGGCGGTGCGATGGCGACGGTGCTGACGGGCGGGTTCGGGGCAGTTGTGACGGGTCTTCTAACGCATGTTCGGTTTGGCGCTTTCTTTCCGACGGGAACTTTGGTTCGGGCAACTGTCGCCAGTTTAGCCATCGGAGCAGTTGCGGTTTTCTGGAAAACATCGGGGCTAATGTTGCCGCTCCAGTATTTGCTTCTCGCCGCCATTTACACGGGTTTGCTCGTCCTTCTCGGCGAACTGACATCAAGCGACTGGCAAGTTTTGAGGGTAGTTTTCGCCGATATTTGGGGCAGCGTGACAGTTCGGAAGGCATGAACGACAGCGAGTGGCGAGTAGCGAATGGCGAATGGAAAGGGACAGGGGGCAGGGGGCAAGGGACGGGGGGAAACGGTGAGACGGAGAGACGGTGAAACGGGGAAACGGAGAAGCGGAGAATTTACGCATTACGCTTCACGCTTTACGCATCACGATTTACGCTTCACGCTTGGCGAGTAGCGAATAGCGAATGGTTTTTTGGAGGGCAGTGTTCTTGCGCTGCCGAAAAATTTTCAGCGTTTACAACTCGTTCCGCCCCCAGAACCACGCAAATTGCACTTTGCAAAGATTTTGGCGGCTTAACAAACCTCACTTCGTGTTCTACGCTTCTAAACTGAGGTGGTCATGATGCCGACAATTTCGGCTCAAGTCTCATACCCCATTGAACTTCGTGAAGGCTTTGAGTTGCCGAATGGCAAAACAGTAGACATCTTGATTGAAGTTCACGAAGACGGGGTTATCGCAAGGATTGAAACGATGCCTGAAATTTTCGCCGCTGGTGCGACTGTCGCCGAAGCACGGACAAACCTGCTCAAAGCCATTGAAGATGAACTCGCCTTCCTATCCAAGCATGAAAACGAACTTTCAGATGCCTTGAAGGAGCGCCTTTTTCGACTGAGGAAAGTGATGGGTGAATGAGGCTTAGGGCAGTCAGCAAGTTGCAATTGCGGCGACGACTTTTGGCTATTGGGTTTGAAGGTGAAACGGTGAAACGGAGAAGCGGAGAATTTACGCATTACGCTTCACGCTTTACGCATCACGAATCACGATTCACGCATCACGGAGGTTTTTCTCCCATGTGCGGAATTTGTGGGTTTGTGAGTTTGAAGCCTGTCCCAAACGGTGAGCGGACATTGCAGCGAATGGTTGAAGCGCTCCATCATCGCGGTCCTGATGGGTGCGGCGTCTTGACGGTTGGAGACGCGGAGATGCGGAGAAACGGAGAAACGGGGAAAGAAAGCACCGATTCTCCGTTTCACCGTTTCACCGTTTCACACGCTTACATCGGTCACACGAGGTTGGCGATAATTGACTTGTCGGAAGCAGGCAAACAACCGATGCCCAACGAGGACGGCAGTGTTTGGGTGACCTACAACGGCGAAATTTACAACTTCCTTGAGTTGAGGTCACTGCTTGAACAAAAGGGGCACCGCTTCCGCTCCCGAACGGACACGGAAGTGCTCGTCCACGCTTATGAGGAGTGGGGCGAGAGCTTCGTCGGCAAGTTGCGAGGGATGTTCGCGTTCGCCCTTTGGGATGAGGAACGAAAAAGAAACGGGGAAACGGAGAAACGGGGAAGCGGAGCAAAGGGGAAATTGTTACTGGCTCGTGACAGGTTGGGGATTAAGCCGCTTTACTACGCACATTTGCCAGATGGGACGCTGGTCTTTGCTTCCGAACTGCGGGCAATTTTGGAGCACCCTCAAGTCAGCCGCGAAATTGACCCACTTGCCGTTGATGCCTATTTCGCCTATGGCTACATTCCCGCTCCCTTGACAATCTACCGAGTTGTCCGCAAGTTGCCGCCCGCCCACTACCTTGTCTGGCAGGACGGTCAAATCACGCTACATCGTTACTGGCAACTGGACTTCACAAAGAAGCGAACCGAAAGCGCCGAGGAATTGGCTGAAGAGTTGAGGGAGCGATTGAAGGAAACGGTGAAGTTGCATTTGGTCAGCGATGTGCCGTTGGGAGCGTTTTTAAGTGGCGGGATGGATTCGTCGTCCATCGTGGCGTTGATGGCTCAAGTGAGCGACCGACCCGTCAAAACTTTCTCCATCGGCTTTGACGATGAGAAGTTCAACGAATTGCCCTACGCCCGCTTGATCGCTCAGCGCTACGGGACGGAGCACCACGAGTTCATCGTTGAAGCGCCAACGGCATCTTTGATGCCTGACCTGATCGGATACTTCGGCGAACCGTTTGCTGACAGTTCGGCACTGCCGACTTTCATCGTTTCGAAAATCGCACGCGAGCATGTAACTGTTGTCCTTTCAGGCGACGGCGGCGACGAAATTTTTGCTGGCTACGAATGGACCCGCAGAACTTTGCTTTGGACAAGCAAATTCCAACTGCCAGTCGCCAATCGCCAGTCGCCAAACCCGTGGCGTGAGGCGCTCATCCGTCACGGGACAAATCTCTGGCATCGTCTATTGAAGGCTTGGCGTGATTGGAGGTCAGGTCCCGTCGCAACTTTTCAGCGCCGAACGAGGACGCCTTTCGCCATTAGGCAACTGCTTTACAGCCGGGACTTGCTTGAAGCGTTGAACGGTCAAGTGGCTGATTACATCCAAGACGACTTGATTCGCAGCGCTCCAGTGAGCGATTGGCGTGAAGTGTTCCTTTATTGCGACACGATGCTTTACTTGCCCGACGATTGTTTGACCAAGGTTGACAGGATGAGCATGGCGGTGGCGTTGGAAGTTCGCCCACCTTTGCTTGACCACACGATTGTTGAGTTCGCAGCGAGTTTGCCGTTTGATTTCAAGTGGCGGAACGGGACGACTAAGTGGCTGCTCAAGCAAGCGATGAGGAACGACTTGCCGCAAGAGACGATGCGCCAGCGCAAACAAGGTTTCAGCATCCCGGTGGCTAAGTGGATGCGGGGTCCGCTGGGGGATGAAGTTTCAGCGTATGTCAACAACCGTGACCAATTCCTGAACCCAGAATCGGTTCGCAGGATGATTGCTTTGCACCGGGAAGGCAAAGTTAATTTCGGGCACTTGCTTTGGAGGGTTTATGTGTGGGGAGTTTGGAGGGAAATGGTGCGTGATTCGTGATGCGTGAAGCGTGACTCGTGATGCGTGATGCGTAATGCGTAATTCTCCGTTTCTTCGTGTCCCCGTCTCACCGTTTCTCCGTCTCGCCGTTTCCCCCGTCCCTTGCCCCCTGTCCCCTGCCCCTTTCCTTTCGCCATTCGTTGATCACTGCCGTTTTACGCTTTACGCATTACGCTTTACGAAAGGAGGTCGTTGATTTATGGGCGAAGTCAGGATTGTTCGACCGCATCCAAACCCTCTCGTCTCAGTCATCATTCCGTCGCTTGACGGGTATCGCGGCGGGAATGTGGAGAAGTTGTTGGGTGATTTGGAGCAGCAGACGGTTCAGGATTTTGAGATCATCATGCCCATCGGCATAAAGCCTAACGGGAAAGCCAGAAACGAAGGTGTGCGAAAGGCGAAAGGGCGCTACCTCGTTTGCATTGACGATGATGTCCGGCTCGGACATGAGCGGGTCATTGAAAACTTGCTGAAGCCACTCTTGGAAGTCGAGCGTGAGGGGCACGACTGGACGAAACCGGGAGAGGGAAGGATTGGGATGACTGGACCATCGCAGCAACTTCCACCCGACGCTACATGGTTCCAAAGGTGGGCGGCGAGCCAACTGCCACGGACTCAATTCCCCATCGTTGACGATTACACGGACACCGACATGGTAACCCATATGTGCCTGTGCATCCCGACTGACCTTTACAAAGTCGTTGGTTGGGAGAATGAGCAAATTGTCCGTGGAACCGATGTGGACTTGCGTTATCGGGTGCGGAAGTTCGGTTATCGGATTGTCGTCGTTCCGCAAACTTGGGCTTACCACCCCGTCCCTGCCAATTTGAAAGGCATTTTGCGTGAGTGGTTCAACAAAGGTCGTTGGACGGCTTTCAACCGAAAACATTTTCCCGGCTTTGATTACGAAGCGCCCGATGGAATTTTGCCTGACGGCAAGTATGTGCCGAAGCGAAGCAAAACTTATCGGGCAATGAGGTTTGCTGGTCGGTTCCTGTTGGGCATCGTGACTTTCAAGCCCATCAGGTTGTTGGCTCAAATCGCTTACGCAATCGGCTACCTGAGAGGTCACTTCTTTGAGACGAAGTATGAGCCTTGAGGGTGCTCGAAAAAGAGGGCTAAAATGCTTTGGCGTTGGGGTGCAGTTCACGCTGTTACGCATCACGCTTTGCGCATTAAAATTTGTCGCCAGCAAATCAAACCGCATCCAAAGTTCGCAAAACTCAGAAGCGAGAGGTGTCCGATGCGATGGGCATGACGATGACCGAAAAGATACTGGCTGCACATGCCGGGCTGAGCGAGGTTAAGCCAGGCGAGTTGATAACTTGCAAGGTTGACCTTTGCATGGCGAACGATGTGACAGCACCGCTCGCCATCAAAGAGTTCCGAAAAATCGGCATCAACCGAGTTTTTGACCCTGAAAAGATAGTGCTTGTCCCGAGCCATTATGCACCGAACAAAGACATTCAAGCAGCAGAGCAGGTCAAAATCATGCGGGAATTCGCCCGCGAGATGGGAATCAAGCATTACTACGAGGTCGGTCGAGGCGGCATCGAACACGCCCTTGTCCCTGAAGAGGGGTTGGCTTATCCTGGGATGGTCTATGTCGGAGCGGATTCCCACACTTGCACTATCGGTGCGCTCGGTTGCTTCGCGACAGGAATAGGTTCAACCGATTTGGCAGCGGTCTGGGCTACGGGAGAGATTTGGCTCAGAGTGCCCGAAACGATGAAGTTCGTCTATACTGGCAAGTTGCCCAAGTGGGTTACAGGCAAAGACCTCATCCTCGCCACCATCGGCAAAATTTCCGTCTCAGGTGCCCTTTACAGGGCTATGGAGTTCACGGGTCCTGTCATCCACGAGTTGCCGATGAGCGATAGGTTCACCATGACAAACATGGTTATAGAGGCTGGAGGCAAAAATGGCATCATGCCCGTTGACGAGGTGACTTTGAATTTCCTCCGCCGACACGCCCCACACACTGAAGACAAGTGGCTCATCGTTGAGAGCGACCCAGACGCTAAATATCACAGCGTTTGGGAAATTGATTGCACGAACCTTGAACCCCTCGTCGCGTTTCCCCACTCGCCCGATAATGTCCATCCGGTCTCAGAGGCTGCATCGCTGAACATCACCGTGGACCAAGTTTTCATCGGTTCGTGCACGAACGGGAAGATTGAGGACTTGAGGATTGCTGCCCGATTGTTGAAAGGGCGGAAAGTTCACCCGAATGTCAGGCTCATAGTCATCCCAGCGACGCAGCGAATTTACATGCAAGCGATGCGGGAAGGTTTGCTGGAAGTTTTGGCTGAAGCGGGGGCAACAATTGCCGTCGGAACTTGCGGACCTTGTCTTGGCGGCTATTTCGGTGTCTTAGCTGCAGGTGAAAGGTGCCTTTCAACGAGCAACCGAAACTTCATCGGTCGGATGGGTTCGCCAAAGGGCGAAATCTTCCTCGCCAACTCTGCCGTTGCGGCAGCGACAGCTGTCCTCGGGCGCATCGCTCACCCAGAGGAACTTGATGGCGTCCAGCAAGAATGGTCACTGTGGGACTTCGCTGCTTGAACGGAGTTTGGAAATCAAGCGCTTGAGGAAACCTCGTTCATCGCGTTTGCGCGTCACAATTTCAACGCATGTAAGTGCTTTCGTTGCAAAGTTCGCGTCGGACAAGTTTGCCGTCTCGGTAATGAATCCGCCAAAGTCTAACTTGCTGCGGCGATAAAGTTTCGCGACGAATCTGAAATCTCAACCGCTTCCAGTCTCGTTCCTGTCTTGGGGTCATGAACCCGATGACCCGGCAGGTAAGTTGATTTTCGCCGAACTCAAACCTGATTTGCACGGGAAAGGGGAAGGGGTTGCGAAGGCGCAGATCTGCGACCCCGTAGGCTACCGCTGCATCCATCCCCTTCGGCACATAAGACGGCGCCACTGCGTGATGGTGGCGTTCCAAAACCTCTAACCCCGCCAGAATTGCCGCTACATACAGCGTAGTTGAAACTTGACAAACTCCCCCTCCCCACGACGGCACGAGAACGCCACCGAGGCTGACAGGTGCTCGGACAAACCCTCGTTCCCTCGTCCACGACCCAACCCGCTGGTTGAAAGAGAAAGTTGAACCTGCTGGAATGACAGCCCCGTTCACAGCGCGGGCTGCTTTCGCTGCGTTGAGTTTTTGCCCCTCCGTTCTCCCCACCAGAGAAGTCCGGAAAGTTGCCATTATCACTGGACGGCGGTATTTGCAACCCCAAAGCGTCGTTATCGCCAAGACAGCCGCAAAAATTGTGAGCAACCTGAAAGCCATTTCGCTCACCAGCGAAATTGTAGCGTCAGGGTTTACACGAATGCCCGAAAAATTTCCTGACCAGCGCCCAATGGGTTGCTGCAAAATTAAGTTGAGCATCTCGATGCAAAGAAGGTGATAGGCGATGGTCCGACCAGCACTTGAGTTTGTGGTTCAGGAACTGGAGGCGCTGAAGCAAGAGGGGCTGTTCGTGAACATCAGGACCCTTGAAAGCCCGCAGGGGGCGTGGATTGTTGTCGACGGGCGGAGAGTGCTCAACTTGTGCTCCAACAACTACCTCGGCTTTTGCAATGACCCTGTGTTGAAGGAAGCGGCAAAGAGAGCCATTGATGAGTATGGCGTCGGACCTGGAGCAGTTCGGACAATTGCTGGGACGATGAAACTTCACTTGGAACTTGAACGCAAACTTGCCGAGTTCAAAGGGACTGAAGCGGTCGTCAGTTTCCAGAGCGGTTTCTGCGCCAACTTGGCAACCATTCCTGCCCTTGTCGGTCGCGAGGATGTCATCTTTTCCGACGAACTCAACCACGCTTCAATCATTGACGGCTGCAGGCTCTCAAGGGCGGAGATCATCCGCTACGCCCATTGCGATGTCGATGACCTCAAAGCTAAGTTGCAGGAACACCGCCACAAGTTTAGGAGGGCATTGATTGTCACTGACGGAGTTTTCAGCATGGACGGCGACATCGCTCCGTTACCGGAAATTGTCAAGTTAGCGCGTGAGTATGACGCTTTCGTCATGGTTGACGACGCTCACGGTGAAGGGGTGTTGGGGAAAGGCGGTCGCGGAATTACCGACCACTTTGGCTTGCACGGTGAAGTTGACATTGAGGTTGGAACGCTCTCAAAAGCCTTCGGTGTCGTCGGGGGCTATGTGGCGGGCAGTTACGAGTTGTGCGAGTATCTGCGCCAACGGGGTCGCCCGTTCCTTTTCAGCAGCGCCGTCACTCCAGCCGATGTCGCCGCTTGCATCGCTGCTGTTGACATTTTGCTCCAAAGCGAGGACAGAGTTCAAAGGCTGTGGGAAAACGCATGTTACTTCCAGAACGGGCTCAAGAGTTTGGGCTTTGACATCGGCAAAACCCAAACTCCCATCACTCCTGTCATGCTCGGGGAAGCGCCTTTGGCTCAAGAATTCTCAAAGCGGTTGTTTGAAGAGGGCATCTTCGCTCAAGCAATTGGCTATCCAACTGTCCCGCGAGGTGCTGCGCGAATCAGGGTCATGATTTCCGCCGTTCACACGAAAGAAGACTTGGATTTTGCGCTTGAGAAGTTCGCAAAGGTGGGGCGGGAGTTGGGGGTAATCTCGTGAGGCTCAAATCTTTGGATGGAGGTGGTCGGTTGTGTCTGAAGTTCGGGTCGGTCTCATCGGTGTCGGAAGCATCGCGCAAGTCGCTCACATCCCAAACCTCAAAAATCTCGGCGTTCCCATCGTTGCTGTCGCCGATGCCGTTGAAGAGCGGGCAAAGCAAATTGCCCAGCAACACGGAATCCCTCATGCCTACGGCGATTACCGCCAATTGCTCAAGCGGGACGATGTTGATGCCGTTGTCGTCTCCACACCAACTTCAACTCACTACCCCATCGTCACGGCGGCGCTGAAATCTGGCAAGCATGTGCTTTGTGAGAAGCCGCCGGCGCTGAACGACCGAGAGGCTGAGAAGATGGCTGAACTGGCTGAGCAGCAAAAATTGGTCCTCATGTATGCCCTTCAAATGCGCTACCGAAACGACACGAGGGCAGTCAAGAAGTTGGTTGAGCAAGGCGAGTTCGGTGAAGTCTATTTCGGTCGCGCAGTTTACATCCGAAGGCGAGGCGCTCCCGGAGGCTGGTTCTCCCGCAAAGAACTTTCAGGAGGCGGTCCGTTGCTTGACATCGGTGTCCATGTCATTGATTTGACTTGGTGGTTGATGGGCAAACCGAAGCCAGTCAGCGCCGCAGGTTTCACCTTCCAAAAAATCGGCGCCAAAGGCTTGAGGTTGGACAGGGGTTGGCAACCTGCGGATGTCCGGGAGAAACTCGAGCAGGAAGCCATCTACGATGTTGAAGACTATGCGGGCGGTTTCGTCCGGTTTGAGAACGGAGCGGTTTTGCTTTTTGAGGTCAGTTGGCAAATCAACGACAAAGACCGATGGGGCTCAACTGTTTGCGGGACAAAAGCAGGCGCTTCCTTGCCGCCCCTTGAACTCTACACCGAAGTCTTAGGCGAGCAAGCAACTGTCAACCTACGAGTGGACGAAGGCAACGCCTACCTTGAGGAGATGAGGGAGTTCATAACCTGCGTCAAGGAAGGCAGGAAACCGCTGACGGATGCTTATGATGGTGTCACCGTTATGAAGATGCTGACCGCTCTCTACCGCTCCGCCGAGCAAGGCAAGGAAGTTCCCATCAAGTGAAGGGTTCAGGGCGGGGTTCTTTCGCCCCGCCCTTTCAGTTTCACTCACTGCGACGAAAACTCTGCGGGGCGTTCCGCTTTTCCGAAGAAGTGAAGGATTGCCTGCTTTATCCGCATGGCAGCCTTACCGTCGCCGTAAGGGTTGACAGGACGCTGCATTGCCCGATATGCGCCCTCGTCTGAAAGCAGCCTTGATACCTCGGCGATTATCCTTTCCTCATCCGTGCCGATGACTTTCACGACACCAGCCTCAACGGCTTCAGGGCGTTCCGTTTTCTCCCTCAAGACCAAAACGGGTTTGCCGAGGGTCGGCGCTTCTTCCTGAACCCCGCCGCTGTCGGTCACAATCAAGTAGGCGTCCCTCATCAACCTCACGAACTCAAAGTAATCGGGCGGCTCGCACAGTTTGATTCGGTCGTGGTCACCCATAACCCGATAGGCGACTTCGCGGACGACAGGGTTTTTGTGCATAGGGAAGACAATTTGGACATCGGGGAACCTATCGGCGATTCGGCGCAAAGCTTTGCAAATCCTCTCCATCGGCTCGCCCCAATTTTCCCTGCGGTGAGCAGTCACCAAAATCATGCGTTGCCCCTCGTTTGTTCGATTCGGTTCGGGCAGCCGTTGCAGGGTCCAAAGCAAAGCATCAACGACGGTGTTCCCAGTCACAAAAATGCTCCGCTCGGGGATGCCTTCCCTCAGCAAGTTTTGCTTTGCCCTCAAAGTCGGTGCGAAGTGCAAATCTGCGATGGCTCCGATGAGTTTGCGGTTTATTTCCTCGGGAAAAGGTGCAAACTTGTCGCCCGTCCTCAACCCCGCTTCAATGTGACCGCACGGGATTTTGTGATAGTAAGCGACTAACGCGCCGACGAAAGCGGTTGTGGTGTCGCCTTGAACGAGCACCAAATCTGGCTTTTCGTCCCTCAAAACTTTGTCAATCCCTTCAACCGCCCTGCTCGTGATGTCGGCAAGGGTTTGACCCTCTCGCATAATGTTCAAGTCGTAGCGAGGTTGCATCTCAAAGAACCGAAGGAACTGGTCAAGCATCTCACGATGCTGAGCCGTGACCGTGATGACAAGTTCAAAATTTTCGTCGGCGGAAAGGGCATGGACGACTGGCGCCATCTTTATGGCTTCTGGTCTCGTCCCGAAAATCGGCATGACTTTGATTCGGTGCGGTTCTGCCATCCGAGGTTTCCCTCCTCAGTTCGCGTTGGACTTTGTGGGATTCACATCCAACAATTTGGCGCAACCCGAACCCAATCGGAAAGAATTTGCGTCACAATTCGTGGCAAGCGTTGAAATAGCCGAACGAAAAACGGGCAAAGACTTGGAGGGGCGAAAGTATGAGCGTTGAAAGGTTGAAGCGCTTCCAAGGTTGCCTTGTAGGTGTTGCTGTCGGTGATGCGTTGGGCATGCCCGTCGAAGGCATGAGCAGAGAGGACATAAAGCGTTCATACGGCGTCTTGCGCGAAATGGTTGACGGGCTTCGACCCGCAGGCAACATAACCGATGACACGATGCAAACCCTTGCTTTGGCGGAAAGCATCGCTGAACTTGGCGAATTCAACGCTGACGACGCAATTCGTAGGCTTCTCAACTGGTATCGCACTGACCCGTTCGGAATTGGGATTCACACCAGCAGGGTGATGGAGTTAATTGACAGAGGCGTGAATTGGCGTGAGGCAGTTGAAAGAGTTGAAAGGCTTCACCAACCATGGACGGCGGGCAACGGTTCGCTCATGCGATGCTCGCCAATCGCGCTCAGATATTGCCGCGACATTGTGGGTTTGATTGAGTTCAGCCGAGAGTCATCTTCGCTCACTCATGCAAACCTTCTCTGTCGCGACGCCTGCGCAATTTTCAACGCTGTGCTGTCAAGGGTTCTGCTGGGCTGGGACAAAAAGGACGCACTCAGTTTCGCCATGGAAGTTCTCGCTCACGCCTCACACGAGGTCATTGACCGAATTCAGGAAGCAATCCACAAGTCGCCTGATGAAATTCCGACGAGCGGTTTCGTCCTTGACACTTTGGAATGCGCGATTTGGGCTTGGTGGCAACATGACGATTTTGAAGAAGGGCTTGTCGCCGTTGTTAACTTAGGGGGCGACACCGATACGAACGCAGCCGTCGCCGGCGCGCTCTTGGGCGCGCAATATGGGCTCGACGCTATACCTCAAAAGTGGCGTGAGAAAGTTAGATGGCGAGATGACACGACAGTCGTTGACAAATGCGTGAACTTAGCGACCCGCCTTTACGAATTGGCGATGAACGAGTAAAGCCCTCATTCGGCGTGCCCGACTTTAGCGAGAACAATCGCACCGACAACTCCCGCTTTGTCGCCCAACTTCGCAGCCAGCACAGGCGGTCGGAACTTTTCGGGGTAAATCTTGAGCATCCCGTTGTAAAACCTTCGGAGCGGACCGAAAAGCATCTCGCCACGAGCCAGCATACCGCCCGTCAGGATAATTGCGTCGGGGCAGACGAAAACGGCTGCGTTGACCAACCCTTGAGCCAGCCTGAAAGCGATTTCCTCCCACGCCTTGGGGTCGTTGAGTTCGTGAGGTGGAACTCCATAGCGCTTTTGGATTGCCGTCGCTGAGACAAATGCTTCCAAGCAACCTTTTTGCCCGCACCCACATTCTGGTCCGTTGGGGTCAAGGATTTGGTGACCAGCCTCAACATCCAGCCGACCGTGATAAATTCGCCCGTCCTTAACTTGGAAGTGACCTATCCCGGTTCCGAGGGTGAAACCGGTTATGAACCTCTTGCCCTTCCCTGCCCCCAGAGTCGCTTCGCCCAAACCAGCCACATTTGCGTCGTTGTCAAGCAGAACCTCGCAGCCGACCAGTTTCTCCAACTGGGCGAAACTGACATTTTGCCAAGGCAGGTTTGGTGTGTCGTAGAGGTAGCGCTTACGCCAATCAAGCGGTCCCGGCGACCCGACTGCCAACCTCTTGATTCCTTTGGGCAACAGTTGGCGAGCTGCCTCAGCAATTCGCTCGCATTCGGTCTTGAAATCGGGTTCGGTTTTGAAACTGATGACCTTCAACCTGCCTCTCTCATCAAAAGTCCCAACCCTCGTTGATTGCCCGCCAATGTCCACTCCGATGTAGCCCACTAACTCCTGCCGTCTCATCGCTCTCACCTGCCTCACAATGTTTTTGGGGTTTGCAAAGGAAATTATGCGACAAAGGTCATGGGAAGGTGTCCGAAAAGCCGACGGTTGAAGGTGGTGAAGGCATGAAGGAGATGGCAAAACTTTTGTCGCTCGTTGTCACCGTTTCGGTCCTCGGAACTGTCGTTTGGTGGACGCAAAACAAACCGAAGCAGGTTGATAGCGACCTTCAGCCCGATTCAGTCATCTGGGAGATGATTGACGCTTGCAGGCGAGGCGATGTTGACGCTTACCTCAATTGTTTCACCGGCGACTTGAGGAAGCGGTTGGAGAAAGTAGCGAGCGAGCAAAGCAAGGAAAAATTCAGCGACTACCTGAAGGAAATGCTCCAGCCCATCAAAAACATCGCCTTGCAGCAAGCGAAAGGTTCTGCCAAAGGCGATCAAGCAATCGTCGCCGATTTCGTGTTCGCTGACCGCACCGAGCGGCAAACTTTTTGGGTTCGAAGGACGAAGGAAGGTTGGAAAATTGTGGGCGTTGAGGCAACTAAGCCCGTTCCCGTCCTTGTCCCCTACGGAACTCCCGTAAAGGGTCTGTGACTTCCTTCTCCAGTCTCATCGCAACTCCAAAATCAAACTTTTCATCGTCGGTGAACTTTCGCAGTTGATGACGAAAGTTTCCTGAGGCTTGCGGGCGACGAGGGTCTGGCGCTTTTCCACCCCGCCCTCTTCCCAGATGTA
>Ga0080004_1166759_pt1 | contig 22831 bp, 19 predicted proteins | sample WasSprMetagenome_FD_69207 | JGI IMG/M metagenome (GOLD analysis project Ga0080004, IMG submission 69207) | Sulfidic aquatic microbial communities from Washburn Spring, Yellowstone National Park, USA - WS (SPADES assembly) (version 2) | ecosystem: Environmental > Aquatic > Thermal springs > Hot...
TGACCGAAGGGAAAGAAGGCTGAAGGTCATCGCCACTTCGCCACCCTTGCTCGTTGGTTGGAGCATTTTCCACATGCACCTTTTTGACTTGGATGGAGATGGACGGAAGGAAATTGTGGTGGCAGACTGGAGCGGAAATTTCTGGGTCTTTCAGTGGCGGGATGGGAAGTTGAAGATGTGGCAAGGGAAAATTGGGCTTAAAGGTGCTGGGTTGTATTGGGAGCAAGTAAAGTTCGGTGACCATTTAGCACTTTGCACCTACCAATTTCGCACTGTCTGGCTTTTTCCGCCTTGCATTTGGTTTGAAGGTTGGAAGTTGAGATGGCAGTTTCGGGAAAAGGTTCAATTCAGCATCTTTTGTTTGCTTCCGAAAGGCGAAAAAGCCCTTTCTCCTTCCAACTGGCGAATTCAGGAAGCGCCTTTTAACATTAAATTTGCGGGCGACATAGATGGAGATGGTAGCGATGAGGTGATTGGTTACGATAGCAGGTGGCGTCGTTGGAGGCTTTACCGTGCAGAGGTGACGAAGGCGGGAGAATTGAGATGGCGGGATGTTTTGTTGGGCAGGGAGGAACCGAGACTGAATGCGTTTACGATGTTGGTTGACGGGGAGCGTCGTGGTTTGGTGGTAGGTTGGGAAGATGGCAGGTTAGAGTTGCTGACGATGGAAAGCAGAAAGTAGCGGGCAGTGAAGTCAAGTGACCGTCGCCCGCAATGTATGGCGCCACCAAACTTCAAACTTTCGCACCCTGAACCGAACATCGCACCGAACATTGCACTCCGCACTTCTCTGTTGATTTCGTCCCTTGCGCTTAGACTTCCGCTTGGGCTAAAATGTTGGTGGCGATTTCAACGAGGGAGGTGCTTTGAGATGGAGCGTTTGATTGGCGAGTTGTTGGGCTATTGCCTTCAAAATCCGAGCGTCGGCGGGATGGCGGTTTGGGGCGCTTTCGTCACCATCGTGGTCTGGGCGCCCTACTTCCTACCGCAAAGGCTTGCTGGGTTTGCATGGCACTTGTTCGGATACGGGATGTTTGGCATATTCGCCGAAAGATTGATCAGGCTGACAACCGCACCTCAACCTTACCTACCGCTCCTTGAAGTGACCGCTTTAGGGTTGACAGCGACTTTTGTTTGGCTGGAGACGATGAAGCGGAAGAGGGAAATGACTGGGCGAAAGTCGCCTTTGCTCCAAGACCAATATCACGATTGGATGAACGCAGTTCGCCTCGCTTTGTGGGCAACCTTGTTGTTGATGCCCGTAGTCCGCTGGGTTTGAAAAGCCTCAAATCCTCCACCTTTGCTGGTAGCGGTTGCGAAGGTAGATGGCGATGCTGTTCATGAGAAGCAAAAGTGCAAGCAAAACAATCAAAGCAGCAGCGGCGTTGCGGTGGAACTCGGGCTGAGGGCGGGAGACCCAGTTGTATGCTTGAATTGGCAGGACGGTGAATGGGTCAAGAGGCGATTTGGGGAGGAAAGCAACGAAGGTCAACGCCCCAATTGTCACCAAAGGCGCTGCCTCACCGATTGCCCGCGAAAGAGCCAAAATCGTTCCCGTCAAAATGCCCGGAATCGCTAATGGCAAAACATGGTCGCGAACGGTTTGCCATCTCGTTGCACCCAAAGCCAACGCCGCCTCTCGGATTGAAACAGGGACAGCCCTCAATGCTTCCCTTGAAGCGACGATGATGACGGGCAAACTCATTATCGCCAAAGTGCAAGCGCCTGCCAAAACGCTCTCGCCCATCCGAAACCAACGGACGAAAACTTGCAAGCCGAGCAACCCGTAGATAATTGCCGGGATGCCAGCCAAGTTGTTGATGTTCAATTCAACCAAGCGGGTGAACCAGTTGCGGGAAGCGAATTCTTCAAGGTAAATGGCTGCTCCAATTCCGAGCGGCAAAGCAACCGCCGCTGTCAGGAACATAACATAAAGCGTCCCAACCCAAGCCGAGAAAATTCCTGCCTCTTCCGGTCGCCGCGATGGGAAACTCGTCAGGAATTGCCAGTTAATTCTCGTCAACCCGTCGGCGAAAAGTTTGCCCAAGATGGCAAGCAAGACGGAAATGGTCAGCAAAAGTGCGACCCAAGCCGAAACGAGGAAAAGCCACTCCATCAAAACTTCCCGTCTCCGCCTTCGGACTGCTTCAGGTTCAACTTTCGGCGCTGTGACGACTTCCATCACCGCTCACCTCGCAATTTGCCTTTCAAGCGAACCGTTGGAAGGTCCGGATGAAACGCTCGCGAAGGAAAAGACCAAACAGGTTGAAGATAAGGGTGATGAGGAACAATGTCAAGCCGACGGCGAAAATCGTCCGGTATTCAAGCGAACCGTGAGGAACATCGCCGAGGGAAACTTGGACGATATAAGCGGTCATCGTTTCCACCGGTTCAAGGGGGTTGAGGGTCAGGTTGGGTATTTGACCCGCTGCGATTGTCACGAGCATTGTCTCGCCTATTGCTCGCGAGAAGCCGAGCAAGCAAGCGGCGATGATGCCTGACCCTGCTGCCGGCAAAACTGCCCTGAAAGTCGTTTGCAACTTCGTTGCGCCCAAAGCAAGGGACGCTTCCCTTATGCTCTGCGGGACAGCGTAAATGATGTCCTCGCTGAGGGAAGCGATTGTCGGTAGAACCATGAAAGCCAAAACGATGCCCGGAGAAAGGGCATTGAAACCTGAAAGTGACGGGATGAACTTTTGAAGCAACGGGGTCACGAAAAGCAAAGCGAAGTAGCCGTAAAGCACGGAAGGGATTCCAGCCAAAACTTCAATCACTGGCTTGAGAAGTCGTCGAGTCCGTTCAGAAGCATACTCCGCCAAGTAGGTCGCTATGAGGACGCCCATCGGGACTGCGAGAACCATTGCGATTCCAGCGATGAGAAATGTCCCGCACACAAGGGGCAAAATCCCGAACTTTTTGATGGCGAACAGGGGTGTCCATTCTCGTTCGGTCAAAAATCGGATGAGCGGGACTTCTCGGAAGAAGCCAATTGCTTCAACGCCGAGGGAGATAGCGATTGCCAAAGTTGTGACGACTGAAACGGACGCACTTGCGAAAAGCAGAACCAAAATCAACCTCTCTTGCCAGTGAGCCCACCTTGCCGCTCTGCTCGCTTTCATCCCTGCCAGCACCTCTTTCACCGAATTGGATTAGAGCGCATTGCGAACAAACGGGCAATTTCCGAAGGTGTCAGTTGGATTGCGTTTCCCAAAGCCTTTGCCAGCCACAAACCTTTAGCCGTCCATTCCAACGCTTCCATCAAACCACAAGCCTCTTCAAGGGTTCGCCCGACAGTTATTGCACCGTGATTTTGGAGCAACGCTGCATCGTGGTCTTGGAGGGCTTCGGCAACCAATTCAGCCAACCGGTCAGTGCCCGGGGTAGCATAAGGCACAAGTGGAATCTCTCCGAAGCGGACAATCATCTCAGGGAAGACAGGCTCTGTCAAGGCAACTCCCGCAGCGGCGAATGCAGTCGCATAAGGTGGATGAGCGTGAACAACTGCATTGACATCGGGGCGAATGCGGTAAATTGCGAGGTGTAAAGGCGTTTCCACAGACGGCTTTCCGTTGCCATCAACCTCGCCGCTGTGCAAGTGCACCTTCAAAATTTGGTGTGGCTTCAATGCGCCCTTGTTGACTCCCGAAGGCGTGATTAGAACCCAAGTTTCGTCAAGGCGAACCGAAATGTTGCCATCGGTGTGGGCGACTAAGCCATCTTGCCACAACCGTCTGCCCGCTTTTGTGATTTCTTGGCGGAGACGAAGTTCTCTTTGCCAGTCCATCGGGCGAAACCTCCGTTCCAAAAGGGTTGAGCGTTGTGCGTTGAGCGTTCAGAGTTTGTTTGCTTGAGCCCGCAGTTTGCGCAATTCGTTTTTAGCACACAGCCAACCACAGTGCCAGAGGGGAAAGGTTAAGAAACGGTTAACGGCAGGCGAGTGGCTAACAGCGAGTAGCGAGTGACAAACAGTCTTGACCCACCCGAGGTGGGTAGCTACTACTTGGGTTGCGCGTTGAGGGTTGAGCGTTGGAACTCGGTTTCTTCCCCCGAACGAGCGCCCTTAACCCGTAACCTTGTGAGTTAACCCGCTTCAATATGTTTCGTTTTTGCTGTCCCTTAAAGGGCTGATAGTTCGGTGGCTTGACAAAGCAATGCATTTGCGCATCACGAATTACGCATTACGCCGCTGCGCATCGCCCCAACTTCATCACAACCCCACCGCTTCGTTGTCCAAAGAAACAGGAGTGTGATGAAGATGCGACCTGAATTTGACTTCACTTTTGCCGATTGCACAAAAGCGTTGGACGGATGGTTCGGGATGGTGAGGGCACTGAGGATTAGCCTTTGCGAGGAGATGGAAAGCAGTGGCTTCCTTTCCGCTCTGCTCCAAGCCGTTTGCGGATATGTGCTCGTTTTGCTTGTGCTTGCAGTTTTGCTCTCAGCCCTCTTCGGAACAGCCTTCAACTGGGCTTGGGATTTGGTGGAGCGAGTTATACCTGCTCCGGTCACGCAACAACAAATTCCGAATGAAGTCTCACCGCAAGCGTGAACTTTTTCACCCCAAAACGAAGAAAGGTTGCGTCCAAGCCATTGAACCGTGCGGACCGAATGCCTCAACCCGAATGTAACCTTCGTCGCCACGGACATGGTAACTGGCGAACCTATCGTTGACCCATTTCAGCCAGCGACCGTGCTTGCCGACAAAAGCAATCCGGTCGGCATTTCGGGCAACGACACGGATGCTTTTCTCGTCAACCTCAATTGCCTCAAAGAACACACCAGAGGATGCATAGCACCTTCCGTCCCTCAAAGCGCTGACGATTGCTTCTGGACTCAATTCGTCCGACAAAACCATCGTCCAACCGTTGGCTATGTCCAGTTCGTTGTGGGTGTCGTCAACGCCGTAGCCCCAACACTTCAGACCCCTTGACAGCAACATGTCCCACCTGTCACTCGCCAAAGGACTGCCAGTGTCTCTAAGTATGTTGCCGTTAAAGACTTCGATGCCGGCGTAGCCGTTGAGGGAAGCCAAGTCATCTTGGTGCCAGTGACAGAAATTCTCGCCCCAATTTGGATGGGCGAGTATTGCGATGCCTCCTTGAGCGTTGATGGCGTCAATGACCTTTTGGCTCGGTTTGTTCGGTTCAATTGGCTCCTTCAAGTTAACCGCAGTGATGTGACCCTTGTCCGTTGAAATCTCGCAACCTTGCAAAAGCAGCATGTCAGTCTCAACTCCTTCAACGGCTGTGAGTTTGTTGTGGTCAGTGATGACGAGGAAATCGTAGCCGAGGGCTTCGTAGTTTCTGACCAACTCTTCAAGGGAGAATTTGCCGTCGCTGTTTTGAGTATGGGCATGCAAGTTGCCCCTTAGCCACCGCCCGCTTCCATGATAGGGGTGAACGAGCATAAAACTCACTCCCCTCTTCAAATTTGCAGCCCCAAATTTTGCAAAGACTCTCACTACTTGACAACGATGCTGTCCGAAGTCGTCACAATGCCGCGATAGAGGAACGAAATTTGGCGGAGAGTTGCTTCCATGTCAAATTCCGTCAAAGCCGAAATGGCATCTTTGGGGACGATGACTTTGAAGCCTCTCAAGGCAGCGCTGCCAGCAGTGTGCAGGACACATATGTTGGCGACCGTGCCAGTGATGATAAGGGTTTGGATGTTTCGGTCGCGCAGGTCGTATTCAAGGCTTGTCCCGAAGAAGCCGTCATATCGCCGCTTCTGCACTACCAAGTCGTAAGGCTGCGGCTTAAGTTCGTCAACGATTTCCCAGCCCCAAGTCCCGATGAGCACATGCTCGCCCCAGATAGGGAACTCAGGGTCGCCGGGCAAATGGGTGTCTTGGGTGTAGGCAACCAACATGCCATTTTGGCGAGCCATATCCAAAAGTTTGCGGATTGCTGGGATTGTGTCCTTTGCGGTCGGAACGACGAGTTTGCCCCCTTCCTTGACAAAATCGTTTTGCATGTCAACGATGAGCAGGGCTGTCGTCTTGGGGTCAACCTCAACTTTTTGGGCAACTTCATACTCAGGCACGACAACTGTCTTTTCAGCCACAGCAAATCACCTCCTTGCAGCCAACTCCTGCAATCAAATTGTGCCGCTACAGGTGTCGATTTGGTCGAGATTGGTCAACATGCTGATGCTCCAAGAACCTTACCTGCCAAAACGAACTTGTTGCGGTTTCAATGCCAAAATTTTGGCGGACAAAGTGAAAAAGTTGCGAGTGGTGTGGCATAAATGAGGCGACGGAGGCGAGAAAGGAAATGAGAGCCAAACAATTTGGATTGGTTTGGTTGCGTCGCGAAAAAGGTTTCAGCATCATAGAGGTCATCACCGCCGTTGCCATTTTGGGCATCGGCATTTGGGCAATTGTCGCTTTGTTCCCGACCGGTCAAAACATTATCCGAAGGTCGGGTCTCCGCCAGATGGCGACGCAACTCGCCCACGAAGCCATCAGCGACTTTCTCGCCGACCCCGCCAAAATGCCTTTCGCCATCGTGCCGTTTAACCCTGCCGACCCGCAAATTGCCAACCGCCCTGTCCTGCTTGAACCTGCTGACCTTCTCACCGTCCGCTACACTTACAACTTCGTTTGGGGCGAACCTTTAGACGATGGTTTACCTCCCGGAGACCCTAACAAGCGAGTTGGGTTGGTCGGTGTGGACACAAACAATGATGGTCAGCCTGACCAATGGCGTGCCATCCTCCGCTTTGCCCCTGCTTCGCCGCACCCTAACTGGGACGCTAACGGTGATGGACAGCCAGAAATTCGGGTTTATCGGGAAGTGAAGTATCAGCCCACAACTCGCGACAGAAATGGCGACGGTTTTGTCAATGGTCAGGATGTGGCTGAGTTTGAGTTCTTTTTCGACCCTCAAAGCAGCAAAGTTGATGTCTACCTCAATGTTGGCTCTGGCATCCGACCCAACGGGTTGAGGGTTTTGAGGGTCAGTTACGAGTTGGCGCAGCAAGTTGGTCCTATCGCTCAGATTTGGCGCGAAGTTTACATTGTCCCTGAAGGGCGCAACCAATTCCAACTCAACCAACCCGCTTCGCGCATTTTGCAAATTGTTGAGGAGTTTCCCATCCCCTTCACCTACCTCGGCAACGGCGTTCTCGTTTTTTCTGAGTCAATGCCAGCCCCGCCGGGCGTTGGCATTGACCAATTAGGACCGCTTCGCGCCGATTACCTCATTGAAGACTTGGACGGGGATGGTCGCTTCGCGGAAGACCCCATTGACGGGCAAGACAACGATGGCGATGGACGGATAGACGAAGATGCTGGTGGACATTGGATTGTAGAGACAGGCACGACCTTTGCACCCGACCCAGCGCTCCGGCAGAAATTGAACCTTCCTGCAGGAGTGGACATCTTTCAAACGACTTTCGGTGGCTTGGCTCTTTCCCACATCCAAGCAGTTTCGCTTGAGCCCAATGATTGGGGAAATCAACTCACTGTTTCACCCACCAGCGACCTTTCGTCAGGGCTTCTCGTTCTGGAGCCGCAACCTAACCAACCTTTGCCAACTAACCGACGAGTTCGTGTGGCTTACTTGAACCAAGACGATTGGTTTGAGCAAGTCGTTGCTCTGCCCAACGATTTCCAGCCCGTCCCACCAAGCAACCAAAACACTAACGCTGTCCTGCAACTTTTCCCATACGAACAAATCCGTTGGTTTGCCGTTGACCCCGATCAAGGGGCACTTCGTTTCTCGCCGTTGCTCGCAGGGCAGAGTTTGGAGATAAGGTGGACAGCGGCGAACGGGCAGAAATTTGATGCCGTTGTTTCGCTGGATGGCAGTGGTTCGTTGTCGCTTCCTCCAAACATCGCTCGCTTGGATGCAGTTCAAAGGGCATCTGTTCTCATTCGTCTCTCTGGTCATTCTTTGTGGCAACAGGCTCCGCCGAGACGCAAAGGCGATTTCGTGGAACTCATCACCATCGTCCCTCCATCCCAGCCCGTGATGCCATAGGAGTGTGATGGATGATGGAACGACAGCAAAGAGAACGGCAGCGAATAGCGAATGGTGATTGGCGACTGGTGGAACAGCGATCTATGTTTGCTACTCGCTACTCGCCATTCGCCACTCGCCGCCGTTATGCTTTTACTCTCACCGAACTTTTGACTGTCATCGCTATCATTGCCATACTGATGGGCTTGTTGTTCACCTTCTACCGACCATCACAAGAGCAGCGAAAGGTTTTTGAGTGCCAGAACAGGCTGGTCGTTATCCACCGAGCCTTGCGAATGTATTCCCTTGACTGGGACGGATTCCCCGCTTCGCCTTACGACAGTTTGGACAACGACAAAGACGGGCGATTTGACGAGGACCCTCCCGATGGCGACGATGACAATGATGGACAAGTTGATGAAGACCCAGTGAACGGGCGGGATGATGACGGAGATGGCAAAGTTGACGAAGACCCACCCATTGATAATGACCAAGATGGCAAGTTCAACGAAGATGGGATTGACGCTCAGGTTGGTGGCTTGCTCGCCTTAGACCAATACATCCGCAGTCGGCGCACTTTGATTTGCCCGTCAGACGCCCGCGCTTTCGGTGGTGCACCTGACACCTACACTTCCTATCAGGTTTGCGATGCGGGCACAAACTTTTACGAACCGATTTTCCCTGTCACGAGTTCTCAACAGGCTTCCTGTCTGCAAACAGGTGGTGTTCCGACCTATGCCATCACTCGCTTCTTGCCTACCGACCCATGCCACCCGTCTAACCCGAACTTTCTCACTCAGTGTTCTGACCCTGACAAGTTCAGGCAGTTGGGTGTCCGCAACACGAGACCATTGGCTCCTAACCCCACAGTTCCCGATGACACGACTGTCGTGACTTGGTGCGTCCATCACCGATACATGCCCAACACGACGACGCCCAACTATGTCAAGGGTGGGGTTCCAGCAGATTTGGTTCTTTACTGGGACGGACAAGTTCGCATCCAGCAGATGCCAATTTCGCCCGATAAGGCTTGGCGCCGTAAGCCCAACGAACCATGAGGTGAGGACGATGGAACGACAGCGAGTAGCGAATAGCGAATGGCGATTAGAACGACAGCGAATAGCAGGACGACAGCGAATAGCGATTAGCGAATGGCGACTGGACAAACGGCAGCAAGAAGCGAGTAGGAAGTGGCGAATTGTCAGCCGTCAATCACTAGTCGCTAATCGCCAGTCGCCAGTCGCTACCTTTCGCCTCGCCTTCACCCTCACCGAACTTTTGGTCGCTATCGCAATCTTGTCCATTATGTTCACGCTCCTTTTCGTCCCGATGACTCAAGCCTTTGACAATGCCCGTCGCGGTCGCATCATGGCTAACCTGCAAAACGCTGCCGATTTTGCCCTTGAGTGGATGGTTCGGGAATTGACGCAGGCTGTGGACATAATGCCTCAAGAGCGAGTGAACGCTAACGGTCAACCTTTGAACTTGCTTGACGATGACGATAGCCCTAACGATGACGATACACTTTCACGGCTGGACTTTGTTGCCCGCTTCCCTGACGAAGGGAAGGTCACTGTCCCACCCTCCGGTTGGGGCTATCAGGTCATCACTTACTACTTGCGTCGTGCTGACCCGTCCCGACCTTACCAATACATGGACGCTGTTCAGCCTGCCAACCGCCGGCAAATCTTTCGGGCTCAATGGATTCCAGACCTTGCCGGTGCTGATCCGGAACCAACACAGCGGGACAATCAAGGGCGTTGGATAGTTCAAGGGGCATGGTTGCTGGCTGATTTGTCTCAGTTGCCTTCCAACCGCCTAATCTCCCATAACGCTCTGACGCCTGCTGACATGGATGTCGCTGATTTGCGCTTTACTGTTGAAAGGCGTCAGACGCAAGACCCCCGCCTTCGCAAACCCGTTGCCGTCGTCATTGAATTGACCATAAGGCAACCGACTCCGGGCGCTCGCATCAAGGGAGGCAACCCTAACGAAACCGATGTGCCATCACTCTTCGTCCGACGCCGAGTCAAGGTGGTGTTGCAAAATGTTCGGTGAACGACAGCGAATAGCAGGACGGCAGCAATTAGCGATTAGCGAATGGCGAGTAGAACGGCAGCAAGAAGCGAGTAGGAAGTGGCGGATTGTCAGTCGTCAATCACCAGTCGCCAATTGCCAGTTGCCAGTCGCTGCCGCTTCCCCAGTCGCTTCCTTTTTCCAGTCGCCAATCGCCAGTCGCCAGTCGCTCCGTCGTGGTCAAGCCGTTTTGCTGGCGACCCTCATCATGTTTGTTGTCGCTGCTGTTGGGGCAGGTTTCATCTTGTTCGTGCAAAGTTCCATGAACCTTTCGCAACGGGCTCGTCAGGAAGAAGAAGCCTTCTTGTTGGCAAGGGCAGGATTGTTGTTCGCCGATAGACAGTTAACCGAGAAAGGCGCCGATTGGCGTCCTTCGGTCATGGTGGCTTTTGATGATTTTGAGCGCTCAAGAGGCTGGCACCGACCTGATAAGGACAACGACTGGTATGGCAAATATGCAGCGAGGCAGGTCCGTGACCTTCTGGGGACGATACAAGGTGCGGGTGGGGCGTTTTTGCTGAAAGTCAAGTATGTCCCCGAACAGCAAGTCATCAAAATCATCAGCATCGGTCGCCCCGCACCCAATAGCCCAGTCTTTCGTCGCCTCGTCGCCTACAAACCTCTGCCTTCCGATTGGATTTGGGTTACTGCAAAGGGCGACGACCGAGATCCTCTCTTGCAATGGGTGCATGGCTTCTTTTTCGCTCGGTTAGGGCAAGAAATCAATTGGCGATTGACTTCGGGCGCCAATCAATGGGTTTGGCTCAACGCCGAACGAGACCCTTCAATCGCCGTTGTCCCTCCTAACACCGAACCTTACCGGCTCAATTGGCTTAGGTTAAGGACATGGCTTGGACCTTCTCGTTTGCCTGCCAATGATAGAACTCTCGTCTTCACAAGCACCATCCGTGTGAACAGCGATTTGCTTTGGACCGGCATCACGGCGTTACAAGTGACTGACCTTTTCGCTGGGGAAGCACCCCTCGTCGAAGTTGCCCGCCTCATCCAACATGCTCGTGACGACTATGATGGAGACTCAATCTTTGGTGAAGACCCGTTGGACGGTGTTGACAACGATAATGACGGGCGAATTGACGAAGACCCATTGGCATTGGTTCTGGTCTACGAAACCCAAGACACTTTCCATCCCAGCGGCATAAATGCTTTCCTCAACGGTGCAGTCCCTTCCGACTTCGGAACGCCTCCGGGCAATGGATTTGTTCTGTTCCCTATTGGCGGTGTGCCGCGATACATGGACGGTTGGGAGCGACTGGGTGGGACTTTGCTTGTCCGTTGGGTCTTCAACTTCCCGCGCCGAGTCATGCCACGCACTGCCCCTTCTGTTGACCTTAGGTTCTACCTTGCCCAAACCCGAGATGCCGCTCCACCCGCGTCGCATTACGGCTATTACTCGTTGCCTGTTTCGCTCAATGTCCGTCCGCCCAATGACCCCAATGCCTTTGCTCCCTTCTTTACCGTTCGCAACGATTTGGACAACCCGAACCAACCTCTCATCTTCCGAGGCATTTACATTGACAACAACTCGGACAGGCAGTTTGCAACGCCGAGTGATGCGCCCGATGTCGATGGGGATGGAAATCCTGACCCTCAAGCGTTCTTTGATGAGAGTAACGCCTACCGTCCCGAACTGGCTCAAGTTTACGACTGGGCTGTCAAGCCTCCCATGCTTGACCCTAATGCCCCAACTCAACTTCACCCTCGCCGCCAACAACCCGATAGCGGTTGGCTTCAAGACGGGAACATCAACTATGCAACTGAACGCAACGCGGTGGAGTTGTTTGCTTTGAACGGGAGCGTCCCGCCTCAACAAGTGCAATTGCCATTCACATATCGAACTGCTGCCCCCGACTTCTATGTCCCGCCCGGCGTTGAAGTTCGTTTTGATGTTGCACCGACCAATAACCCTCAAGTCGTTTTGCAACGCACTTGGCTCATCCGACACGATGGACAACCATTCCGTGACCCTAATGGCAACTCCCTTTCCAACCGGCTGTGTTTCGTTGATGCAGTTCAACTGGGACAATTTGACGCCGATAACGATGGTCGTTTCGGCGAAGACCCAATCAACGGTCGCGATGACGATGGCGACGGCTTCATTGACGAAGACCCTGCACCTGATGCCGATGGGGACGGTAGGTCAATGGAAGACCCGGTTAACTTCCTTGACGACGATGGCGATGGTTTGGTGGACGAAGACCCGCCTCACACTGCTTTCATCAACGGTCAAGTGCCCCAAATTGTCATCTTCGCTGAAGGCAATGTTCGCGTTAGCGGTCAAGTTGCCGTTGCGGTCAAAATCGTCACCCCTGAAACCATCTATGTGGAAGGACCGCTTCACCCCGTCACCAGCAACGCCACCGTTGAGTTATTGGCGAAGCGCAACATTTGCCTTAACTTCGCCGCCGCAAGGACACCTATTCCTTCGCTGGATGGCTTGAACCCGAATTTGGACAGGGCGACTTTATTGCCTCGTTTCAAGGTCTCATCGTTGACAGGTTATGTTAACCCCAATGACCCACAGGCGTTGCAGGGCGCCAATTATCTGCTTCCCAATGCTTTTTCCAGCAACTTGCCTGTTGCCCTGTTTGCCGATTTGCTTGGCGGCAGCGTGAGCGCACTTGCGTTCCCCGAACCTCAAGACAGAGATGGGAACCGGATAGTTGACGCGATGAACGGTAACAACCCGCTCACTGCTCAAGTTGATTTCTCCCTGACCGGCACAAACTTGCCTTTGAGCGATGAGTTGCAACGAAACTTCCAGCAACTCCTTAACGGTGTTTGGACTTTGAGGCTCGTTTTGCTTCACAGAGGCATGGCATCCGTCCAAGACCCTAATTCACCTAACGGTTGGCGAGTTGCCCCCAATCCCTGGACGAACTTGGCGGTGTATGTTTGCTTTGACGAAGACGGTGATGGCAACATTGACCTTCTGGGCGACGCTAACTATGACGGCAACCCTGACGACGATGGCGATGGTCAAGTGGACGAAGATTCGGTCACCAGAGTTTACGGTCCCGGCGAACCGATGAGAACTTTCCCTGTCGCTTCCCGCTGGTATCAAGGTGACGGCAGGCAAGTCACCCTAAATGACCCCACAACAGCGAAAGAGTGGGGCATCATGGACATTCCTATTCCGCCGACCACCAAAGGGTTGCTTGTTGACCGAGACAATGACGGTCAAATCACGGTGCGAGACCTATGGTTGTCGCTACAGCGGCTTCATGTTTTGGTTGTAAGCCCTGTCGCCAACGAAGTCATCCCGCAAGGGCGCACCCCTGTGAGATACGAACTTGCGGGCATTAAGTTGGCACTTTACGACGAAAATGGGCTGCCACGACCTATTTGGCAGGTCGGCTCGCCCTTCTTCGTATTCGCTCAGACCATCCTTGCCGAAAATGGCACAATTGGGTTCGTCCCGCCACCCTACTTTGACCCGACAGCCCATCCGTCTTGGCAGCAGTTGATTGCCAGCAACCAAAATCAGTGGCGAGACCAGTTCCGCTACTGGCAGCGCTTGTGGTCGTTCTACTACCTGCGCCAGAACAGTGTCCGATGGACACCAATCTTCGACCCTGCCACTCTGCCACCTTCCATTGCTCGGAACTTGCCTGCGCCTTTGTTGCCTCACTCTGTCCCAGTCCTTGCAGGTCAACTCATCATGCGGGTAACGCCTCAGACGATGTTGTGGCGGTTGGCGCAACGAGTTGCTTTTGCGTATCCTGACGCCCTTCAGTTCGCTTGGGAAATTGGGTTGGACAAAGCAGCGTTGCCTTACCTTTTCCACATAGACCCGACCACGAATGCCCTCAGACCTCTGCAACTTGCTGACTTGCAACCGCCGAGCCAGCAACAACCCTACAATCCACCTGTATTCGTTGAAGTTCCGAGGACCATGTTTGCATCAACATTGCTTTGGTCTTGGAGAGCCGCGAACCCTATTGCTCAAGGAGTTCTTAATTTGGGCAATGCTGTTTTGCCGCCGTTCTACAAGACATCGCCCATACCTAACTTGAGGCTCAGTCCCGGTTTCTTCGCCGTCATGCAACAACAAGTCGGCGAAGATTGAAATGAACGCAGGTCGGAAAAATTTGCTGGCGCTGATTTGTCCGAGGTGAAGGAAAATGCGTTGGTGGCTAACAACTCTGACACTGATAATTTCGATAGCGGTGAGCGGAATTCAAGCAAGCGCACAGCCATTGACAGTTTGGTGGCTCTCGTTTGTCGCCAACGGGAACGCTCAAGTGCCCATCAGAATCAATCCAGCAACGGGGCTTGTTGATTCGGTCAACGGTGTCTTCGTTGACAGCCGCTTCCCCTCTCTTTCGGCTGATGGCAGGCAAGTTGTTTTTCAAGTCGGCAATGGCACTACCGCACAAATTTGGCAAGCCGTTTGGGACGCCGCCAACGGGCGCTGGCAAGTCAGCCCCGTTCCAACCCCTCAGACTGATCCACCGCGACCTTTGATTGGCATCCACCCCGTCATCAGTGTCGATGGTAACCACATAGCCTTCGCCTCTGTTCAGGACTATGGCTTCGGCAGCAGCAACAAATGGCAAATCTATGTCCTTGACCGTCTCCAGAACCGCATCGTCCCTATCAGTTTCCTTTGGCAGGATACCAATGGCGATGGGATGAGGGACACTTTCGTGCCCAGCAACGGCAACTGCGTGCCCGTTGCCATTAGCGCTGACGGGCGAATCGTCGTCTTTTTGGCACAATCGCCAAATGCTCTCAACATTGTGGATGCAGACGGCGATGGCACTTCTGATCCCGTGAACAACCCACCTTCAGATTGGCTCATCCTTATTCATGACCGCGATGCGGATGGCAACGGCGTCTATGACGAAGCGGGCATCGGCGCCACCTGCACTTTTGTCGGCAGCATGGACAACAACGGTAATCCCCTCCCAGCCGCTTCTGTTAGCGTCTCCGCAAACGGGCGCATTATCGCTTTCGCCACTCCTGATCCCATCAATCCTGAGCAGTGGCATATCTTTGTCCGCGACTGGCAATCAGGCACAGGCGATTTCGTCCGTGATAGCAGCAACAATCCTGTCCTTGCCTTTGCCCCTGCCCTCAGCGACGACGGGACTTACCTTGCTTATTTGACGCCGCAGCAATTGGATAACGACGGAGATGGTCAGGTGAATGAAGACCCTGTAGATGGCGTGGACAATGATAACGACGGGAAGACAGATGAAGACCCTGTTGACTTCTACCCGCAAACGGCGATGGACCTTGTGGTGCGCCAATTGATTGACCCGGCAACGGGACAGCCACTGGCGCAAATTCGCGAAATTCGGCTCAGCGGATTGCAACTGCCGCCTCAAGTGGGCACAGCCGATGGCTCGGCGGGTTGGGGCTATAGCGACTGGTGGGGCGCCGTCACCATCGCCGTTGACCCAACCAATCCGAATATCGTTTACGCTGCCTTCCATGCTTGGTCAACGGATTTAGTTGACCTGAGTTTGGTTCGCAGCGATTTGGTTGTTGATGGCAATGCCAATACCCCTCGCCTCAAGTTCTACCAAGGCGTTACCAACATCTTCTTGGCTCGGTTTGATTTCACGCCAAACGCTCAAATTCCACTTCGGTTGTGGCGATTGACTGGTTGGTCTAACCAACAACAGCGGGGTTTGCCAGTCTCCCTTCAACCAAACCCAGCAGCGCAACAGTATAGATTGGTCTTGGCGCCAAACTTGATGCCAGCAATTAGTTTCGTCAACCCTGACCCAAATGATCCCAGACTTTGGCGACTTTTCGTCGCCTTCCAAAGCCTCGCACCTTTTGACCAGCAGAATGACACCAACGGTCTATGGGACATTTACCTTGCTAATGTGCTTTTGCCGTGATGGCAGCGAATAGCGAATGGCGAGTAGCGAATAGTAGGGGCGAACGGCAGTTCGCCCTGAAGCGCTATTCGTCAATCGCTACAATAGGAGGTGCACGACGATGCGTGTCATGACGAAATGGGCTTTGCTTATCGGCACGGCTTTGCTCACTCTGTGGGCAATTGGGCAACAACCTGTCTCGTTTTATCAACGCATGCCCGTCATAAGTGATGACGGAAGTGAAGTCCTTTATCAGACTGTCCCAGTTTGGAATAGCGGGTTGCCAACTTTGGATGTCTTCCAAATGTCGCCGCAACAGATGACAACCGCTGGGACGGAAGTGAGGTTAAAAGTTGGTTTGAACGAAATCGTGCTGCCAGAGTGGCGGGATGCGGCAAGACCCCACTTTAGCACAAGTCAGGCGATGCATATCGTCTACATGCGGGGCGGTAATGGGACACCCATGCAGGTCTTTCTTTACGACCGCCAACAAGGGCGGGAGATTTTGATCAGCGGCTTGGGCACCGATCCCGCCAATAGACAACCGGGCAACAACCACAGCGTTTGCCCACGAATTAACAAGAACGGGCGCATAATCGCTTTCGCCAGTTTGGACTCTACACTTCACGACCCAAACGGAGATGGCATTTCCGACCCCTTGCCTTCCTATGCTACTCCAACAAGGGACGCTCCGTGGATTATCTATGTCCACGACCGAAATGTTGACGGAAACGGGACTTACGACGAAGTTTCTCCTGATCCAACGGTCATAACGGTCGCTACCTATGCTGTTGCGGTTACATCTTTCCCGTATGTGTCCCTCAGCCCCGATACGGGCGGAACCTATATCGCCTATCAGGTCTACGATTCTGCTAACAGGGCTTGGGGGCTTTTCGTTAAGGATTGGCGCAACAACCTTGTGACTGACCCACCTGTTGCTGTTTCGCCTGTCAAATTCTCCATCCCAGCGGTTATGGGCATCACTCAGCCAGTAAACGGTGCATTAGTTGCGTTCACTGCGAATGTTGCTTTCAAGGGGAACGAAGCAGGGGTTTGGAAGGAGGAGAAAGCAGGGGTTTGGTTGGCGGAGATTGACTTTAGCGGCACATCTCCTGTCGTTGGGCGTTTCGTCCCTGTCAGCCTCAACAACGGTGTCAACGGTGCGCCTGTGATAAGTCCCGACGCAACCTTTATTGCCTTTCATACAACCGCCAGCGACATCGTTATTCCCAATGTGAACTTGTTTGACCGCAACGGTGTGGACGACATCTATGTTTTTGACCTGACCAATTTGCAACCTGTCTGGTCAACGCTTCTTGTGAGGAACCTTCCCAATTCGCCTCCGCCACCCATTGGGCTTTTCGACCCTTGCGTTCACCCATCCCTCAGCAGTTTCAACGGGAACAACCTCTACATTGCCTTTGAGCACTGGCTGAAGGATCCAGCCACTGGTCAGCAACAAATCCTCGTGCGAAAAGTTCAGATCATTCCGCCGAGTAACTTCCTGTTCGCTTGGAAGATGGGAAGGGCTCGCCGATATGTGCCATTGAGGTGAATTACCAATCGCCAGTCACTATTCGCCATTCGCTGTCGTTTCGGCTCGGCGGGAGCCTCGCCCTCCCATTTTACTCCGTCCCCCGTCCCCCACCCCTCGTCCCGTTTTGTCATCGCAAGCCCTTCTGTCTCAGCCATCGGTCAATCCATTGGGCTTCCTCGTCGGTCAAAGGTGGCGGTGGTGGCTGACGGTAGTCAATGATGCGGTCATAAGCGCCCCGTTCGTAAACGGAAGCGATAACGGCGTTCAAATCCAAAGGAACATCAGGGTCAGGATGAAGCAAGGGGACGGGAATAGTTGGCAACTTGTCCCAAATCTGAACAGGCCAAACCTCCACGACGGGTCGCTTTTGAACACGGCTCAAAACGATGTAGTAAGCCGCTTTGGGCACAGGTTTTTCCAACGGCATCCTTTCGCCGCTTCGCAAAAGGTCAATCTCAATCAAATGCGTGTTGGAACGCAAAAGAGACCTTCGCTTTTCAAGGTATTCCTCTCTCGCTTCGTGACCTGACCGTTTGTTTGCGGGCGACAGGATTTCAATGGCGGTCACTAAACGCATTGTTCCGACCTCACGAATTTCAACGGAGAAAAGGCGGACAGGTTCTTCCAGCGCAACTAAACTTGTGACAGGTGCGGTGATAGTGGTGACCGCAGCGGCAGTTGGTGTCTCAGCCTGCTCCATCGTTTGGGTCTCGTAAACACCAATGTCAGGACGAATGCCTCGCGTTTCAGCGATCTCCACGAATTCGTAAACCACACGGGGCGATAGTCGGGCAACATAGCGGGCAGGCAGTTTTCGGTTAAGGTCTGACGAAATCACTTCCGCTAAGCGACCGTGAAAGTCCACCCAAATATCGGGCGCTTCCAGATAAGGGTCCATGCCGGGAAAGGGCGATGGCACGAAAATCACCTCCGCAAAAATGTTAGCGCAGGAACGAATTTGTGAGCGGAAATGCAGGGGATTTGAGTTGAAGCGGCGAGAACGCAAATCACGGAGAAAGGAACTTGTGCGATTGATTGTTTCCGACGGATGTTGCGTGGGCTGTCAAATGCTCGCTATCCCAAACGATGCTGTGGACGGGGAAAGTCGTCGCTAAAACCCGAAGGGGCTTGAGAGTTTGAGCGTCCAGAAGCACCACGCCATGCTTGCCTGCAGCGACGGCAAGGCAACCGTCCCGCAACACAAGGTCAAATGCAGGGAAATCGGTCACATGAGCAACGAGTTCAGCCTTGTCACCGTTCAGTTCAAAAACTTTGATCCCTTCATGACCGCAAGCGAGGAAGACCCGTTTGCCCCACCGAACCGCTCCCGCTATTCCGTTGAATGAGGTCGGGGTCAAGTTTTTCATCACCTTGAGTTTCACCTCCGTAGCGAACAGGCAAATAACATGGACGCAGCGGAAGGACAAAAGTTCAAGCCGCAACTTTCGGCAGGATTTTTCTACCACAAAAGGCGGAGGGACTACAATGACGGCGAGTAGTGAGTAGCGAATGGCGAGTGGCGAATAGGGCATGACGAACGACTTTGACCACCCACCCGAGATGGGTGGCTACAAAATCAAAGCAGGGCTGAAGCCTGCTGAATGGGTTGCGCGTTGCGGGTTGAGAGTTTCGGAAACTCGAGGGCTGCTCTCCTGAGCAGCCAAATTTGTCCGAGATTTTCAGTCGTGCGGGAGCACGCCCCTCCAGTCAAAGCCAAAACGGCAGCGGATAGTGAATAGTGATTAGCGAAAAGCGGCAGACGAATGGTTAGCGACTTTGGCTCAATATGCAGCGAACAAGACTACACTCATTCCACCATCAACGGGCAGCGTTATCCCATTGACATAGTTGGTGCAAGTGGCGAGGAAGATGGTTGCCTCCCTCAAATCCTCGTAAACTCCCAAACGATTTGCAGGCGTTGCGTTCAGGAAGCGTTGAAGCCGCTCGGGTTCTCTCTCCAAAATGGCTCGGTTGAGGTCAGTTGGAATCACGCCGGGGGCAATTGCGTTCACGCACAACCCATGTCTTGCCCACTCGCATGCGAGTTGAGCAGTCAGCGCTCTAATTCCGCCCTTGCTTGTCCCGTAAGCAGCCACATACGGGACAGCCCTGAGGCTCGTTTCGCTGGCGATGTTGATTATGTGCCCACGCTTCCTTTGAAGCATCCGCTTGCCGACAATTTGGCAGGCGCGGGCGACGCTGAGAAGGTTGATGTCAAGGATGTCCTCCCAAACCTCACGGGGTATGTCCTCGGCATTGTAGCGCCTCAGGATTCCTTGAGCGTTGACGAGGATGTCAATGGGACCAAACTCGCTCTCAATCCAGTCGCAGCATGCTTCCAATGCAGCGTCGTCTCGGGTGTCAAAGGTCAGTTTGTCTATGTCCACAGGCTTGGGATAAGGTCTGACTTTCGCCAAAGACTTCACCGTCGCTTCAACTTTTTCGCGGGTTCGGGAGTTAGGGAAAACAATTGCCCCTTCTTCAGCGAGAAAGTGAGCCATTGCAGCGCCAATGGAACTGTAGCCATCGCTCGCTGTTCCTCCCAGAACCAAAGCAATTTTCCCGTCCAATTTGCCCATCCTTCGTCCCCTCCTTCGTTCGCTGTTTTTATCGGTAATGCCAAAACTTGAGGCGCTTCTTTAAGTCCCTCAGCGTCAACGGTTGTGACGGGCGCAGCGAAATTTGCCTGCTCATGCCCGGCAACAAGTCAAAAGCATTGTCGCTGAAAATCGCATCGGGGTCACCTTCAACCCAGAACCACAGTCCTTTGACGAAAACATCACTACAGGCGCGCAAGGTGAAGGCTTCGCCGCTCCCTTCAATTTCAACTGCCACATCTGCCTCAGGCAAAAGGATGTGCTTGTATGGTGCGAGGAAGAGGGCATCGTAACTCACAGGTTCGCCCTTGTCGCCTGAAAGGTAAAACTCCGCCGAGACCAAGTGTTTGCATGGGTCAAAGTTTTCGGGTAAAGCAACGGTCATGACTTGACGAGAACTGTTGGGTTCAACCGACAGGGACTCACGATGCTGCCAGATGACATTCCCGCAAATGTCCTGAACCTTCACGACAATTTCGCCTTGAATTGGCTCAAGGTAATCGTTGACAACCCAAACGCTTGGCGGGCTCGTTGGAGCGATAGTGACCAAAAGGGGAGAGAAGGCTCGTTTAGCGAAGTAGTAGCCCATTTTCGGGCGACCGAAGTAGTCAAGGACGCTCCAACTGACGACTTGCCAACAATCGTTGAGTTGCCAGAACAAAGCACCCGATGTCTTGAACTTCCGCCTCCTCCAATGAGTGATGCCGGTCTTAAGGGCTTCGCCTTGCAACAGTTGAGCAACAAAAACCCACTTAGGGAAATCGCCTGGAACTTTGAAGTGGTTTGCCATGTAACGGTAAATCCGTTGGATGCCGTCAGCCATTTTGTCGTGGTGCTCCATGACCTTGCTGTTCGGGTATCGGTCTTCGGGTGCAGTGAAGGTCTCAATGGTTGCCAAGTTGGGCGGGGCTTGGAAGCCGAACTCGCTAATGAACCGACCGGTGTCTCGAAGATAGGCAGTGTGGTCCTCCCTGAACCAAACATCCCAACTGTGCCTGTCGCCCTCAGCCATTGAGTTAGGGTCAGTGCCACCAAACGGGCTGCTCTGCCAATAGGGGCGCGATGGGTCAAGGCGTTGGCAAACTTCGGGCAAGATTTTCGCATAGAGCGTTTCGCCGTAAAACTTGTCCCGCTGCCCCCAGACCTTCATGTAGTTGAACCAGTCGTTCTCATTGTTGCCACACCACAAGACGATGCACGGGTGATGCCTCAATTGCTTGACAATTGTCTCCGCCTCAAACCTCACCTGCTCGTGAAACCATTCCTCCTCAGGATACTCGGCGCACGCGAACATGAAGTCTTGCCAAACCATTATGCCCAGTTCGTCGCAAGCGTCATAGAAAGTCTCATCCTCGTAAATCCCGCCTCCCCAAACTCTGAGCATGTTCATGTTCGCAGATGCAGCCTTCTGAAGCAAATCGCGGTAGCGTTCTTTCGTGGCTCGGGGCAAAAAGTTGTCGGCTGGAACCCAGTTGGCGCCTTTGCAGAAAACAGGGACACCGTTTATGCGGATAACGAAAGTTTTGCCCTCGTCGTCGGGTTCCTGAACGAGTTCAACTTTCCTCAAACCAACGCGCACGACCTTTTCGTCCACTGTTTCTTCGCCGACTTCAACTCGGCATTGCAGCGTGTAAAGGGGCTGAGCCCCCAAACCGTTGGGGAACCAAAGGTGCGGGTTGGTGACCGTGATGTCGGCATAAGCGATGTTTGCGCCTGTTTGAAGGGTTGTAGGGACGCAAGCGACAAACTGTTGTTCTCCGTGTTGCAAGATGAACCTAACCCGCGCCTCCGCCTCCTTAACGGCATTCAGTTCCGCTTCCACCCTGACTTGGGCGAAGGAAAGGTCTTGACTCAAATTGACGACATAAGCCCACAGGTTTCGGATGCAAGCCACATTGTAGGCGCACAGTTCAACCGACCGCCAAATCCCAGTGGTGGGCAATCTCGGTCCCCAGTCCCAACCGAACGAATATTGAGCCTTCCTCAAAAAGGGTCTGGCTCGGTAGAACGATGAGTGGAGTTGACCGAAGCGCTGTTCCCTTTCCTCGGCAACTTTGGTGGGCGAATCAAACTTGACTGCGAGAGTGTTCCTGCCTTCCCGCAGGACACCCTTGACATTAAATCGGTGCGGGATGAACATGTTGTCAGTTTCGCCGATTTTCTCACCGTTGAGCCAAATGGTTGCCACAGTGTCTAAGCCATGAAAGACCAACTCAAGGGCATCGTGGTCTAAAAACTCCCGTGCAACCTCAAACTCGCGCCGATACCACCATTCGCGCTCTTCAACCCAGCGGACAACGAGTTCGTTGAGCCGATAGAATGGGTCTGGCAATTTCCCCGCACGCATCAAGTCCAAGTGAACGACGCCTGGCACTTGGGCAGGGACGGTTCTTTCGGGCGGCAAAGTGAAATCTGGGGCAAACGCTTTTTGTCTTTCGCCTTCGCCTAACTCAAACTCTGTCAACCACCAAACCCCATCCAAACTCAGCCGTTCCATTGGCTTCACTCCTTCCGCCCTCGTTTTACTTGCCGACAAACTTTTGCCTCTGAGATTTTAGCACTCCCTCAAAACCTTTCACGCCCACTTGCCACTCCATTTTGCGTTGCTTTCAGATTGTGTGTGCTCGAAATCGCTTTTCAATGAGCCAAAGGTGAAACATTGAGCGAAACGCTTTGCGGGGTATTTGGTCACCCTTCCCCACCTATGAGTATGTTCGAAAAGTCTTTCTTCATGCGTGGAAAGAAGCGATCAATAAGCCCCTTCCAAGACCAACCACCTAAACAACAAAAAACCTGACACCATCAAAC
>Ga0080004_1078153_pt1 | contig 22829 bp, 23 predicted proteins | sample WasSprMetagenome_FD_69207 | JGI IMG/M metagenome (GOLD analysis project Ga0080004, IMG submission 69207) | Sulfidic aquatic microbial communities from Washburn Spring, Yellowstone National Park, USA - WS (SPADES assembly) (version 2) | ecosystem: Environmental > Aquatic > Thermal springs > Hot...
CAATCAGATCCTTTCACTCTTTCTATCCTGTAGAACCAGCCGGCTGCGATCTTCAACACGTTGAGATCCCAGCACTTTACGATCTCGTGACCGGCAACTTTCAAGATGCGCTCGATGTATTCTGAGCATGTTCAAGCACGCCCGAAGTTTATCTTCATTCGTCACGTGGTGTTCGAGCACCGCGCGTGAGAAAGCGCGCGGGAATTCGACGCTTACAGCGATCTCGGGGATCAGGAGCTTGCAATCGCTTAGCAGCACGAGCTTACGGGCGAATTCGGCTGCCGCCCACTCCTCCTTACTGAGCGCGCGCCGTTGGGCTACGGAGCCGGCGTATCGACCTTTCAATTCTTTCCTAGTTGCTGCTTAGTGGAGGAGCTTAAGCGCAGGCTGTCGGAGGAGCTGCTCACTTTCAATTCTTTCCCAGTTGCTGCCGTGACTTTCGCGCTTTGCTTCCTTATAAACCCTTCCTTCGCGAACTTCGAAGTTCCTGAAAACTCACTCGCACCGTCTCTCGACGCATGCAGCAATTCGCGGAAACCTTTCCCGATTCCCGGCGGAAAGAGGAATTTGGACGGAAAGGAACGATGTTTAACAGATGCGTTGAACAAAAGAACTTCTGGTCCGAGAGCGGAAAAGTTAGCGGAGGGGGAGGGTCAGGACTCGGTAGCGCGCGCTAAGGTTTCATGCCTGCCCCTGTGCTGGGCTACCAGCCTGTCAAGCAGGGTGAAGGTCTCCTGCAGGCTCCTGCCCTCTAAACCAAGCTCGAAAGCGTCTCCGAGCGCGGCTTCCAATTCCTATATGCCTTCTATGAATTTTGTGGCTGAATCCTTTACCTCCTCCTCTAATTTTTCGAAGCGCCCAGACAGCTCGTTAAAGAGCTCCAGGGCCGTAACGGCAGATCGCTTCATCCCTAGATACCACTCGCCCTTTAGGCTCACCGGAATATATGCGTTAATTTCTAACTAAGGGGAGAGTGCGAGGCCTCCAAAACGGCTCGCTTTACCTTCTTTCAACGCTTTCATAAGGAGCCTGAATGCTTGTGAAGCTTGGAGGCGGAACCAGCGGCTCAAGAGGTAGAGTGTAGCGAAGTACGTTAGGGCGGCGGCGAGCAGTGTTAGGAGAGCCTCCCTGATCCTCAGCGGGTTGATCAGGAGGGCGGGGAGGCTGGCTGCGAAGGCGGCGATTGTGAACTCGAGAGCCTCTTTGGCTGGCGCGCGCACGCCCAAGCCCTTCGCCCACCCGGCGAGCGTTGCAGTCGCGAGGAGCTCGGCGGCGAGCCATGAGAGCCTTGCCCCCGCAGCGACACTCACCGGGTCCCTCGCCAAGGCTATAGAAAGGGCTATCCCCGGTAGCGCCACAGCGTCCTTCGCGTAGCTTAACGCTACGACCTTGAACAGCTTCGACTTAACCAGCTCCCTGTGGGAGACAGCTGCTGCGTCAACCCTCTCAGCGCCCTGGACAGCGTCGAGGAGAACTCCATTGACGGTGCCGAGCATAGCGGTTAGCGCGGCTGCCCGCAGCACGTCAGCCCCTCTCGCGTACAGGGGGTTGAGGAGGTAGAGGAGGTTCGGCGCTAGCGCGACCGCGCCAACTGTTGAGGGTATGGCGAGGAGGAGCACCGCCCTCAGCGACTCCTCGACAAGCTCCGGCCGGTTGCCGGCGGAGAGCAATCGCTGGTACAGACCCCTGGCGAGGAGGTAGGAGTAGGCGATAGCGTTGGAGTACACAAGGACGACCGTGTAGTACGCGACAGCCTCGTTGGAGGAGAAGTGGGAGATTAGGAGGGCGTCCGCCGAGCCGATCAGCGAGGCGAGTAGCGACATCGCGCTCAGCCAGGAGTAGGAGAGCATTCTTCCCGCCGTGCCGGCGCTCGGCCTCCTCAAAGCCTCGCCGCCGGCCGCTAACGCTAAGCTGGTCAGCTGCGTCGCGTACCCAGCGAGAACTGAGAGCATCGCCTCCCACAGCGTCACCCGGCCGCCGAGCGCGAACACTAGAGCGGCGGCCAGCTTCGCCGTCTCGAACGCGAACTCCGAGAGGGCTGCAGCCCGCGGCTTAACCGCGTAGACGGCCGCGTAAAGCGCGGAGTTAGCGTAAAGCACGGGGATGTAGGGCAGCGCGAGCCAAGCGGCTGCCAGCGGAATTCCGAACAGTCCTGGCAGGCTCCCCGCCAGCGCGGCGAAGACTGCGAGCGCTGCCAGCGAGAATGCAGCGGCTAGCGCGAGACCGGTGCTGGTCGCGTTCACATCGCCGTAAGCCCTGAACCTCGTCACCCAGTAGTTCACTACAGTTCCAGCGGTCGCGTAGGCGAGCAGGGACGAGATCACGCTCCAAGCCCCGTACTCCTCGGGCGCCAAGTTCCTCGTGACGAGGAGGATGAAAGCTGCCCCGACGATAAGCCCGTACAGCTTCGCCGCGTAGAACAGCGCGCCCGTAAGCTTCAGCCCCACGCTATCCACCGGCTAGCGCAGCAGGCCCCGAGCCTTGCAGAGGGCGAGCGCGGCCACAGTCTTCAGGTCGAGGACCTCGCGGCCGGCCGAGGCGAGGTAAGCGTTGGGGTCCACCTCAACCGCCTTCAGGATTTCGCCGGCCTCGGGGTGGGCCCTCCGCTTCTCGAGCTCCAGCGCGGCGAAGAAGTGCATCATCTCGTCGCTGTACCCGGGTGTCGCGTAGGCGGTGGCTAGCTTCACCAGCTCGCCCGCCGCGTAGCCGACCTCCTCTTCCAGCTCCCGCCGGGCCGCCCGCTCGGGGTTCTCGCCTTGCTCAACCCTACCCGCCGGCACCTCCAGCACCCACGCTTTGACCGCTGGTCTCCACTGCCTCACCATCACGACCCTCCCGTCGCCGAGCAAGGGAACCACAATAGCCGCTTCGCCGAACGCCACAACGTCCTTCTCGAACACACTGCCTCCGAACTCGAACCTGCGCTTCAGCAACTTCACGCGCTTCCCGACAGCGACCAGCTCGTCGCCGAGTACGCGAGGCTCCACGCAGGCTGAGGGAGCCGCGGTTTAAAAGGAGTTCCCACGCATAAACTGAAGCAGAGCCGAAGCGCGGGAGCCTACTCTCGCGCGGCAGCGACAAGGGCTACCCCGCAATCGCCGCACGAGGCCCCCTCGTATATGGGCGGTTCGGTCTCCGGCACGGTAAGCGGCTCGTAGTCGAGCGCTTGCAAGATACGCCTCACCCTAAAGCCCGCGCGCTCCACAAGCGAGAGCGCCTCCCTCAGCGTCAGGAAGCGGGCTGCGGCGAGGACGGGGTCTGCGCGCTTTTCCGCGAGCTCCGCGTAGAGCCTCCCCCACCTGCTCTCCCTTTCGATGAAGAGGATAGCCAGCACGCCGCCCCGCTTCAGCAAGCCCCGCACAGCTTGGACAGCTTTCAGCGGGTCCTCGAGGAACTCGAGCACGGTCACCATGTAGGCGAAGTCCAGGGAGCCGGGCCTGACGGGGGGCTCCTCCGCCGTGCCGACAGCTGGGTGGAGGCATCTGCCGCGGCCCAAGCCAAGCATGCCCAGCGAGGGGTCGAAGCAGACGATCTCCCTGCCGCGGGAGAGCAGGGGCGGGAAGACGCACGTGCCAGCTCCCACCTCCGCCCCGACACCCTCCGGCAGCACCTCGTCGAGCATCCTGGCCTCCACCCGCAGCACGACCCGCCCGGCCGGCTGGGCGTACCACTTGTCGTAGCTCTTCGCGACGCTATCGAACAGCTCGACCACGCGCTTGCGGGTTCCCACGGGGGTCCGCGTTAAAGAGCCGGGATAAGGCTTTGCGCCCCATCGCGGCGCCCGGGGGGCGTCAAGCCCCGCGCTGGAGCAGCGCGAGAGCTTTCTCGAGCAGCGACACCAGGCTCAAGGGGTCCTCTGCCAGGATCACGAGCGAGGGCTCCAGCCCCAGCGCCGCCTCGTAATAGTAGGCGTCCGCCTCGACTCCGGCGGCGATCGCTTCCGCGACGGGGCACGCGCCGCGCGGCTCCACCCTCGCCACCCTCAAGCCGAGCTTCTCAAGCGCGCCGATGAGCTCCGGCGCCGGCTTCAGGTTGACGGCGGCTCTCCGCCGCGGGTCCCGCTTCGCCGCTTCGATGAGCACGCGCGCGAGGTGCCTGGAAGCCCCGTAAGCCGGTTTGCCGCATACGCGCAGGCCGCGCGCCGTCCTGACGATCCTCCCCTCGATCGCAGTCACATCCTCCTCGACCTGGGGCTCGGGTTTCGCGTAGGCGATGTTCGCCCCCACTTCCGGCACGAACCTCTCCAAGCCGCTCAGCTTGACCAGCCTGCTCGCCGCGAGCGCCACAGCGGCGGCCTCCCCCCTGCCGGCGACGGAGGGCGCGTAAAGGGCCACGAGCTCGCTCTGGGGGGCGGCGCGGAGCAGCACCCCGTTGATCTCGACGCCCACCCCCTTTCCGCCGACCCACCCGATCAAGCGGCATTCGACGGCCTCCTTCTCGCAGAAGTCCTCGAGCCGCGAGCCCCGCTCCGCCACCGCCACCAGCGCCCCGTAGCTGGGAAGCGATAGCGGCTCCTCCAGCCTCGGCGCGCGTGGGTGGATCGGCACCCTGTCCCTCTCGACGCTCAGCACGCGGCGGTAGAACGCGCTCACTTCCAGCAGCGCCCCGAGCAGCCCCCCCTCGGACACGTCGTGGAGCAGCTTGAGGCGCTCCGCTCCGTGCAGCTTCAGCGCCTTGGGGAGCGGCGTCAGCTCCTCAACCTCCACCTCAGCCCCCGCGAGCCACGCGGCCTCCGCCCCCACGACCCCCACCAGGTAGACCTCGTCGCCCTTCTCCGGCGCCCTTCTCGCCTTAGCACGCCTTCCGAGCACGGTGGACGAGGCTATGGGGTACTCCGCGCCCTCGTAGCGGCCTGTGTGCCCGCCCACGAGCTTGACGCTGTACCTCCTGCATTCGCTGGCGAAAGCTCGGACTATGGAGAGAGCTTTCTCCTCCGGATAGCCGGGCGGGAGCACGAGGTTCAGTAAAGCGAACTCCGGTTTGCCGAAGGCGACGGCGACGTTCGAGGCTGAGTAGTGGAAAGCGAAGAAGCCTAAGAGCTCGTCCGGGACGCCGACGGCGGGGTTCACCGCAGCGAGGAGCCCGTCCACCTCGTTGGCATCGAGCTCCGGCTTCACGCCAGCCTCATCGAGAATCCTCCTCAACGCAGCGAAGTCTAGCTTGCCTACTTCCACGACCCGCACCCCCTAGGCTACCGGCGTTTACCGATTTTTCAAGCTTTACAGCGTGCTGCGGGAGCCAAACCAGATAACCAGGTTATAGGTCACTAGCGAGTGCCTGCCTCCCTGCGCGCGGATAACGCGGGTCAGGTTTATAACCGGGTTGTCAAGGGGGTCCGTGGCCGGCGGAGACCGGAAGCTTACAACGGTGGAGCTCACGTTCACGGCCGTCCTCTCCGCGCTGGTAGGCGCAGCGTTCCTGTTCTGGTCCAACGTAGTGTGGGATCTGGCGCAGCTTACCCTCGGGCTGCTCTACACGCCGGTGATCTATGGGATGTGGTTCATCGGCGCGCGCGCGGCCTTCCTCCCGCCGAGGTACGCGCTCAAGCTCCTCGAGGAGCTCGGCCCGGAAGAGGCGGTCTCCGAGTACTCCGCCCGGCTCGGGTGCCTCCATGAGAGCCTTGGAGCGTGAGCTGAGGGAGCTGAACCCGTCCGCGAAGCTGCTAGCCCTGCTAGCCGGGATCTTGCACGCGGCGCTGCTCTCCAGCGCCGTGGCGCTGCTCGCCCACCTGCTCGTCGCCGCGGCGCTTGTAGCTCTGGGGAGGGTAAGGGTTAGGCGCGCTTTCGCGCTGGGCGCGCTCACGACGCTCGCTGGGTACACGTGGGTCAACTTTGGGCTGTTCGTGGTCAACCTGGGCTTGGCCCCCGGCGAGGCACTGGCCAGGGTGCTGCTGCTGGACGCTAGGATCGCCGCGATAATCCTCTACTCGGCGTTCTTCGCCGGCACGACAGACCCAGCCGCGCTCGCGAGCTCCCTCTCGCTGCAGCTGAAGATTCCCTACGTCTACGCCTTCATGTCGTTCGTGACCCTCAGGTCCGCCCCCATCGTCCTCGGAAACCTCGAGAATGTCGTGGCGTTCAGGCGGGTTAAAGGCTACGCGAGCTGGAAGCACCCTCACCGCTACCTGCTCTCGCTCTCCATGCCCCTCCTCTACCTTTCCGTTAGGAGGGCCACTCTGCTGGCGATAGCGATGGAGTCGAGAGGCTTCGGAAAGCTCCCGCAACGCACGTACGTGAGACCAACGAAGGTGCATAAGCGCGACTGGGTTTTCGCTGGGCTCTACGGCGCGGCGATCGCCCTAGCGACAGCCGTGTCTCTCTTTCAGTAGTGTGCTACGCTTCGAGCTGGAGGAGCCTCGGCTTGAGGCCTGCTCTCCTGAAGGTCTCTTCCACCAGCTCGGCGCACTCCCCGAAGCCGCGGGGGCAGCGCAGCAGGTGCGAGCGGCAGTTCCTGCAGTCGCTCGAGCCGAAGCCGGGAACCGGGTGCTTGAAGCCGAGCCGCTCGAGGTGGGGAACTAGGACGCACTCCCTCGCCGCTGCTTCCGCATAGACAACGCAAGCGAGCTCGGCGGCTCCGCTGGTAAGCTGGTCCACGTGCCACTTAACCCGCTTCTCAGATGCTGCGTGCCTCGCAACTCTGGCCCGCAGCCCCCCGGGCCCCCTCGCCGAGCCGATGTACACGTAGCAGCCCGGCTCCAGCTTCCAAGCTCGCCCGCGGACCCTGACGGTGGCTGGCTCCCTCACGAGCAGCAGCAATGCGTAAACCCCCGGGACCCCCGGCAGCTCTTCGATCCCCGATCTAACCCACTTCGTTGACCTCAAGCTCCACACCACCCGCCACCTCGCTCAGCGCCTCCCTCAGCGCGCGCTCGATCTCGGTGAGCGGAGCTCCCCGCCTGCAGTAGAGCGTTGCCCGCCCCTTACTAGGCTCAAGGAAGAGCGTGCCGACCAGCCGGCCGCGGTAACCGAGGAGGAACTCGTAAGCGTGCCACCGGACGTAAAAGCCCCTCTCCCTCAGCCTGCGAGCCAGCTCGATCCTCGCCGCCGGCTTGGTGAGGCGCCAGGCCACGGCAGGGTCTTCCCCCTTACTTCTTAAGATACTCGCACCGCAGCTGGAGCTCAGCGTGTAGTTTATATCGCGAGAGTATCGCGGGTGGTCCGGATGGCTTGGGAGAGGTTCTTCGATAGGTACGTTTCGAGCCACGTGGGCAGCCTGCCCCTCGAGTACAGCTCGGAGAGCTTCGAGCGGGCTTTCCACGACCTCGCAGCCGCAGGCCTGGACGTGCCGCCCGTCCCTCAGCTGAGAGACTTCATCTCAATGTACCTCCAGCCGCTCGCCGACGCCGGCATCGTCGAGGCCTCAGGCACAATCTTCAGGGCGAGGCGCGAGGATCTCGAGGAGGCCGCCAAGGTCCGCCCCAAGCTGCCGGAGTTCGAGATGGCTTCTAAGCTCGCGAGGGAGCTGGGCGTCAAGCGCATACGGGTGCCGGTTACGGGCGCGTTCACGCTCGCGTCCCGCGTGTACGTGGGCGACCCCTCCCGCGGGATGCGCAGCACGGCGCTCGCCGAAAAGGAGCTGGTGGCCGACGCGCTGGCCGGCTACGTGTCCAACGCCGTCAGGGCTGCCGCCGAGCTGCCCGGTGCAGCCATAGTCGTCGACGAGCCGGTGCTGGGGACAGTGGTTGGAGGTAGGGTGACGCTCTTCGGCTACCGCGACGAAGACGTCCTCGAAGCATACGCGCGCGAGCTCAAGCCGGCCGCCGGGCTGCCGCGGGGAACCCACGTTTGCGGGCAGGTGAACGAGAGGCTTGCGTCTCTGCTGGCTGAGTCGGAGAGCCTCGACTTCCTCAACCACGAGTTCCACGACACGCCGGCTAACCTCTCCATCCCTTGGCGCAGGATCCTCGAGCGAGGCGATAAGTTCCTCAGCCCCGGCGTCTTCAGCACGAAGAGGGCTGAAGTCGAGCGCTTTGAGGAGATGCTGGATCTGGCGTCCCGCATCCTCGAGGTAGTGGGGCATGAGCGCGTGAACCTGTTCAGCGGCGATTGCGGGTTTGGAGGTCTCAAGGGGGTTCCCGACGCTTACGAGGTGGCTCTAGCCAAGCTGAGGAACCTGGCAAGGGCGGTGTCGATTCTCAACGAGCGCGCGCTCGGGAAAGGGTAGCGGGCGGCGGTTTTAAACAAGAAGTATAATAAGGTCTGGCGCGACATCGCTGGGAAAGGAAAGGCATGAGAAGCAGGCTGAGACCCTACCAGCGCGAAGCTCTCGAGTGGGCGTTAAGGGTAGCGGAGGCTCGCGGAGGCGCGGTCGTCAGCCTACCGACTGGTACGGGCAAGACGCTCGTTGCCGTGGCTTTCGCTGAGCGCTACGTGCAGAAGGGGGCGCGTGCGCTCGTGCTGGAGCCAACCCGCTTCCTCGTCGAGCAGACGGCTAAGAGGTTCAGGTACGAGGGTTTGGACGCGTCGATGATACACTCGGGGGTTAAGGAGAGGGATTGGAGCAAACGTGTCGTTGTTGCGACCCCCGAGTCGGCGCTCAGCTACCTGCAGCAGCGGTACGGCGGCAACGGCACCGCGTACCGCGAGTTCCCCGTGGTCATCGTGGACGAGTGCCACCACACAGTGGGCAGGGACCCCTTCGCCCAAGTGATGCAGTACCTGGAGCCTTCGGTTAAGCTCGGCCTTTCAGCTCTCGTACCCAAAAGCAGGGCTTGGGAGATCGAGAGGTACATAGGTCCGATCAGGAGATGGGACTTCAGCGAGCTCGAGGGAAAGGGTTACGAGAAACCCTACATGATCGCAGAGGTGTACGAGGCCCCCTTCAGGCGCGAGGAGGAGGAGCTGTACGCTAGGCTTTACGAGCTCTGGCTGAGCGGCGGCGCGTACTCGCACTTCGCAGCCCTAGCCTTGACGACGCTTAGCAGGGACGGAGGGGACGCGCTGCTAGACTCGGCTGCTAGACCTACAGTTTTCGCCAGCTTCCTCCAGTCGGTGGCGCCGCTGGCTCCGATTCCTCCAGAGCCGCACAAGCTGCCGGTGCTGGAGAGCGTGCTGAGGGACTACGAGGGCAACTTCGAAAAGGCTATCGTTTTCGTGAACAGGAGGTGCACAGCCGACCTTCTCGCCGAACAGTTCAAGGAGTTGAACCCTGTTAAGATCATCGGCGGAAGGGGGGCGGCCGACCCCGAAGCGCGGAGGAGCACTCTCGAGGAAGCGAGGAAGCCGGAGACGAGGCTTATCATCGCCACCTCTGCGGGCGACGAGGGTATCGACATCCCTGAGGTCGACCTCCTCGTGTTCTGGTCCCACGTCTCCTCGCCGCTGAGGCTGTACCAGCGCCTGGGTAGGGCGCTCCGCCCGGCGCCCGACAAGATAAAGTACACGGTGTTCATCGTGACTCCGGGAACCCGCGACTACGACGCCCTCCCCGAGAGCCTCGTGGCGCTAGCTCGCGAAGGCATCGACGTGTCGGGAATCTTCGACGACGTCGACTCGCAAGCGCTGGGTGAAGGGCTCGTGATGGCGCGCAAGGTAAAGGAGCTAGCCGAGAGCCTGGGTGTGAGCGGTGTTAGCGGAGAAACGATCCTGAGCTCGCTCGCCGGCCTACGGGGTTTGAGAGCTTACAGGAGGGTTGCAAAGGAGCTGGAAGAGAGCGTGAAGATGGGAGCGCTCCTCCCCTACTACGAAGTGAGCGACGTGTACGCTGAGCTGCAGAGCTGGGTGGAGTCCGGCGCTTCGGAAGCTTACGTGAGGTTGGACGCGGCACACAGGAGGCACGCGCCGCTCGAGGAGGCGGATGAGGCGATCCGAGCGTCGCCGGAGAGCTTCGCAAATTCAACACCCTGCTTCGACCCGCTTCGGGACTTTAAGGTGAAGGGCGCGAGCGAGAGAGCCGCGCATAAGCTCAAGGTCGAGCTGCTCAAGCTCCTCGCTGCAGGGGCAAAACCCCGCGATTTCGCCGAGGCAATCCGCTTTCTCGCACTCGAAAACCCTGTTGCAACCGTCAAGTGGAGGTTCAGGGTCGACGGCGCGCTCATCCCCGTCGACGGGCGGGAGATGCGCCTCACACTCACTGCTGAGTACGGCCCCTTTATGGCGAAAAACGTGAAGCAGGTGGAGTACGCGCTCCAGAACACAGCCGCCCTTTGGAACCTCGTCTCTAGCCTAGCATCCAGCTCGGAAGGGCTCGGCCACTGCGACCGCCTCCTCCGCGCGAGAGCAGGGATATTAGCCGGCGGCGGGCCCTCCAACCTGTGAAAGCCCTCGTTCTCAAGGGGGTTAGGGATGTGCGGTTAGAGGAGGTGGAGAAGCCGAAGGTTTCGGAGGGGGAGGTGCTGATCCGGGTGGGTGCGTGCGGGATCTGCGGCACCGATCTGCACTTTTACAGGGGCGAGTGGAAGGTCAAAACGCCGCTCGTGCCCGGCCACGAGTTCAGCGGTGTCGTGGAGGAGGTGGGGCCGGGCGCCGAGTGGGTTGAGGTCGGCTCCCGCGTCGTCGCTGAGCCGAACGTCACGTGCGGCCGCTGCTACTACTGCAGGATGGAGAAGAGGAACTTCTACTGCCCAAACATCAAGGCGGTCGGCGTCGACGTTAACGGGGCTTTCGCCGAGTACGTGAAGGTCCCCGCCGCCAACGTCTACCGCTTCCCCGACTGGATGAGCTTCGAGGAGGCAGCGCTCATCGAGCCTCTCGCGTGCTGTGTCAGGGGTCTCTACAACGTGGGGATCGAGCCGGGCGATACTGTGGCGGTCGTCGGCGCCGGGCCGGTGGGCCTCCTCATGGTCCAGCTGGCGAAGATGTGGGGGGCCTCCCGCGTCTACGCGATCGATCTGATCGAGCGGAGGCTGAGCCTCGCCAAGCAGCTGGGCGCGGACGTTGCGGTGAACGCCGCGAAGGAACACGCGGTTGAGGCGGTGAAGGCTGACACGGACGGCTTGGGCGTTGACGTGGCGATCGAGGCTGTCGGCAGCTCGAAGGCGATCTCCACGGCGATAGCCTTGGCGAGGCGGGGCGGTAGGGTTCTAGTGTTCGGCGTCGCGCCGGAGGAGGACGAGCTGGCAGTTAAGCCCTTCGAGCTCTACGAGAAGGAGCTGACGCTCGTCAGCTCGTACAGGAGCCCGTTCACGTTCCAGCGGGCCGTCCGCATAGCCTCTTCCGGGAGGATCGCGCTGAAGCCGATAATCAGCCACGTGTTCCCGCTCGAGAAGGGGCCGGAAGCCTTCAGGATGCTGGACGAAAGGAAAGAGGAAACCGTAAAGGTTGTCCTTAAACCCTAGTAGGTATCCGAGCGCTTAAAAGCATGGGATCTTCACGCAATCACTGCTCGTTCTAACCGCGCACCAGATTTTTTATGAAACGGGCTTTTCACCCGAAAGCGTTATTAAATCGATCGTTCCTCTGGATCTTAGAGGAAAACTTTCAGCGCGCCGGATCGTGCTAGCAGGTAGACTAGCGTGGCGCTGATCACCAGCTCCGCGCCGAGGTAGCTGCCGTTGTATATGGCCGAGTAGAGGGCGGGGTGCTGGCCGGCTGGAGCGTACTCGGCGAAGAAGATCAAGCCGGAGAGCCAGTGGCAGAGGAACCTCCCGAAGATACCGAGCGCGGTCGCCGCTACAGGTCTCTTTTTCAGCAGGCCCGCAAGCCCGAGCGCGCCGAAAGCCAGCGGGTAGTCGAGGAGGAGCTGAACCGGGTGGACGACGTAGGGACCGAGGTAGAGGCGCACGAGCCCGTACAGGGCTCCAGCAGCGAAACCGTAGCCCACACCCCTCCTCAACGCGAAGACAATTATGGGGACCATCGAGCCGGGGGTCACGGAGCCGCCCTGCGGCATCCTGTACACCTTGAACATGCTCAACACGGTGGCTAGCGCGATGAGCACTGCAGCTTCGGCAAGCACCTTAACCCTACCAGCCCCCTTCGAGGCGCTCACGCAAACCCGGTTATAACCTAATTTATAAAACTTCCTTCATACGTGCAGAAAAAGCGGAATGCTTATAAGGTTAGGCATAACCAGGTTATCGATGATCCCTCTCGAGATCGCTAGGGAGTGCTTCCTCTCGCCGCTGCGCTCGGAACTCGCTGCCGCGCTGAGACAGAGAGGGTGGAGCCAGAGCGAGATCGCGAAGGCTCTGGGCGTCACGCAGGTTGCGGTCAGCAAACTCCTCCGCGAGGCGAGGAAAGATAGGCTGAGGGGGGTCGGGATCGACGACCTGGAAGCCGAGCTGCTGGTCGCCGCCGTCGTCGACTTGATCGAAAAGGGGGAGCTCGAGCTGGCTTCAGCCCTCCTCCACAGGTACTGGCTGCTCGTCTCCGCCTCCGGCGGCGCGTGCGATGCGCACCGGAAGATGGGGTGGGCCCTGCTCGAGTGCGCGGCCTGCGCTAGAGCCCTCCACCCGAAGCTCGCACCGGCGAAGGCGGTGGCCCTGGCCGACCTCGAGAGGGCCGTGCTGCTGGCCGAGCTCTCGCCTAACCTGGCCGCGCTGGCGCCGGAGGTTCTCGTGAACGTGGCTAGGGCGGCTCCCGGCGCGGTAAGCCTGAGGGACGTGGCGGCGGTGCCCGGCAGGCTGGCGAGAGTGGGCGAGAGGCTCGTAGCACGGAGACGGCCGAGTTACGGGGCTTCGCGCCACCTAGCCGAGGTCCTGCTGGCCTCAGGCTACGCGGCCTGCATCAACGTGAAGTACGATGAGACTGTTGAGCGCGCGCTCGAGGCGTTTGGCTTCGAGAAGGTCGTGTTCTCGAGCGAGGATTACCGGGAGCCCAACCCTGCGGCCGCCGCTGTGAGGATGGCAAGGGAGAGAGGCAAGCTGCCGCGGGTGGCTGTGGATCTTGGCGGGCGTGGCGTAGAACCGGTTGCTTACATATTCGGGGACAGCGCTGTCGAAGTGGTGCTCGCAGCCGAGCAGGTTGCGCGGCTGGTTAGAGGTCGGCGAAGGTAACCTTTTCTACCTCTAGCGACATGCGATCGCGTGGCGAGGATCTGCCTCGCTTGGCTCTACGCGATAACAAAGTACGGTTACCCGACCCCTGTCGACAGGATGTTGAACGCGTTCGAGGATGCGGCTAGGCTGGGCTTCAGGTACGTGGAGGTGGAGGCTGTCGGCGAGCGGAACCTGAGGGAGGTTGAGGAGAGGAGGGGCGAGCTAAGGGCCAAGCTGGGGGAGCTGGGGCTCGATTTGGTGAACTTCGCCGGGATCTTCCGCGAGATCGTCTCGCCGGACAGCTCGGAGAGGGAGAAGGGGGTGGTGATGCTCGAGAGGGCTGCGGAGCTGGCCGCCTACTTCGGGGTTGAGATGCTGCAGACGGACACGTTCACGCCCCCGCTCGAGTTCGTGGGGGCGCGCCCCTACTCCTCCGCGGTTGTTTTCGGCGAGCGGTACAGGGCCAGGGTTGACCCCGCCTTCTCCTGGAGGAAGTTCTGGTCCACCCTCGTGGAGACGATGAGGAGGGCCTCCCGGATAGCGGCCGCCCGCGGGCTCAAGTTCATCATCGAGCCGAGGATCGGGGAGACGGTGAGCAACAGCGACGCGATGCTCCGGCTGATCGACGAGGTGGGCGAGGACAACTTCGGCGCGGTGCTGGACGTGGGCCACCTGCACGCGGCGAAGGAGCTGATCCCGCTCTCGGTGGAGAAGCTGGGCGGCAGGATCTTCTACGTCCACGCCTCCGACAACGACGGGCGCGACAACTACCACTGGGCGCCGGGCAGGGGGACCGTGGACTGGGAGGGCGTGTTCGAGGCGCTCAGGAAGCACTGCTTTCGAGGCCCCATCGCGGTGGACGTGGGAGGGCCTGACATCGCCGCGAGGCTCGACGAGGAGGTGGCAACGGCGAGGGAGTTCCTCGAGAGGATGGCTGCGAAGTACTTGGGCTGAAGACCTTTCGTGGCGCACCCTCGGCTTAACCAGCTTTAGCGCCGAAGCGTGCGCGCCGTCGCTCGCGGCCCTAAACCAAGTGAACGGTGACTCCGAGCTTTTCTGCAACCCTCCCCTGCTCCCTGTCGGAGGTTAGCAGTTCTCCGAGCTTTTCCGCTTGCGCTACGTATAAGGCGTCGTACACCGTCAAGCCGTGCTCGAGGGCGATCGCGAAGGCTCTTTCCAAGTACTTTAGCTCGCTCTCGAGCACGATCGCTCTGGTTTCGGCGAGCCTGACGATAGCTTCGCACAGCTTCAGCGCGGTCTCGGCGTCCACCGCCCTCGCGAGGTAGGCGTGCTTCCACAGGGCGTTGGCGACCTCCTTCAGTAAGTGGTCGACCGAGTACAGCGGTCTCGCCCTCCTCAGGTAACCGGCTACCACCTTCCAGCCCTCTTCCCTCAATGCGTACTTGGCCAGCGCTGAGGCGTCAACCACGATCACGGTCTTCCCTCACGTACTTGAGGGCTAGCCCCTTCGGGGCTGGCGGTAGCTTTTCGATCAGCCGCTCGAGCTCCTCGATGGCTTTCTCCTGCTCCAGCTCCGCCACCCTCCTCTCTATGAAAGCCCTTATCTCCTCGCTCCAGTTGACAGCGCCCCTGAGAGCGTCCATTCTCTCCTTGAGTTCCTTCGGCACGCGCACTGATACGACGGTCACGTATTACCATTCCGTAATGCACGCTATAAGCCTATCGCGCCGACGCAGGAGCAGCGCTAAGCTACTCGACCGTCAGCCTCTGCCTCAGCGCCAGGGCTGTGAAGAGCGCAGTGTAGGCCGCGGCAGCGGCGGCCGATAGCAGCGGGGGAACCTCCGCGGGCACCCCCGCCAGGTGCTGGGCCACGAGCTTGAGGGCCACCGTGGGCACGAGCGCGCTCGCCAGCTGGAGCTCGCGCGGCAGGATGGAGACGGGGTATATCACGGGCGGGAGCAGGATGAGGAGGAGGTTGAGGAGGTTGGCGGCGCTGGAGACCCTCAGGGGGTCGGCCAGCTTGCCGTACGCGTAGAGGCCGAAAGCGGTGCCGGCGAACCAGGCGAGCAGCATCGAAGCCGCGATGAAGGGCAGCGCCGCCGGGTTGACGCCCACCGTCAGCGCCATGATCGCCACGACCACCACAGCGGGGGCGACGATGATCGTCAGGTGGGCGAGCGCGGACGCTACAGCGAACTCGATGGGTTTGAGGGGGCTCGCCACGAACATGTCCAGGAGCCTCCACACGCGGTACGTGGCCAGCTTTCTCGCGAGCGCGAAGGAGCCCGAGCTCCACGAGATCGCCACGAGGATTCCGAGGAGCGACTCGACGCCCCTCCCCGTCCCCAGCTGCACCACCATGAACATCACGAGCGGTATGATCAAGTCGCTCACGAACGCCAGCGGCTCCTTCATGTAGCTCAGCGCCATGAACGCAGCCGCCCCAATCACCCTGCTAGCCTTCACGCCCGCTCACCTTCACGATGAACAAGTCCTCGAGCGAGGTCGCCCTCACCGTGAAGCCCAACCCCCTTTTCACGAGCTCCCCGATCAGCTCCGACAGCTCGCCCTCGCTCTCGGCGTACAGGATCTTCCCGCCCTCGGCGTCCACGACCCTCGCTCCGATGCCGCTCGCGTCCGCCGACTTGTCCAGCACGACCCTGTACCTGTACTTCACCTCCCGCAGGAGGTCCTGTGGGCTGCCCATCTCGACGATCCTCCCCTTGTTGATCATTATCACCAGGTCGCTCAAGCTCTCCGCCTCCTCCATGTAGTGGGTCGTGAGGAAGACGAGCGAGCTCTCGGCGGCGTCCCTCAGCACCTTCCACACCTCCCTCCTGGCGATGGGGTCCAGCCCCACGGTGGGCTCGTCGAGGAAGTACACCTCCGCCGGCACGGCGAGCGCCGAGGCTATCAGGACCCTCTGCCGCATCCCTCCGCTGAGCTTAGCGCAGACCCTGTTCCTGACCTCCCAGAGACCCAGCTTCTCCAGCGCCTCCCTCGCCAGCTTCGCCGCGTCTCCCTTGGCCAAGCCCCTGCTCCTCATGTACCAGTAAACGTGCTCGTAGGGCGTGAGGTACAGCTCCGGGCTCGCGTCCTGCGGCACGAGAGAGACGCGCTTCCTCACCTCCTCGTAATCCCTTACCACGTCGTACCCGAGCACCTCGGCCCTACCCTTCGTCGGCCTGGTCAGCGTCGTCAAAACCTTGATCAGTGTCGTCTTCCCAGCGCCGTTCGGGCCCACCAAGCCCACTATGCCCTTTTGCTCGATAGAGAAGGAGACACCGTCCAGCGCTACGACACCCTTCGGGTAAACCTTGACGAGCCCCTCTGCTAGTATGTAGGGCCCGCCCACCAAACCCACCGGTTAGCTTTTCTGAGCCTTCGCGGGCGTGGAGATAAACTTTGCGCGCTCAGAGCGGGGTGTAAGCGCTACGCGCCATACCAGCATCAGAGTGTTTACCAGCTAATCCCCGACCGGTAAGGAATACCTCCTTTGTCGAAGCAGGTAAGAAGATGCGCTTTTCAATAGAGCCCGATCGAAAACCTTTTTCGCACCCAAGTCGCATAGCCCGGTGGAGGAGTGAAGTTTATCAGAACAGAGAGCAGAGGGGCCTCTCATGGTCGTCGACCCTGCGCTGCCGCCGGCGCTAGCTTCCGCTGCTCTAGGCGGGGTCTCGGCGATCCTGCTAAAGAAGGCTACCGGCAGCGCGGACGCCTTCGCTATCAACTTCGTGAAGCTTGTCGCGGGCTCCGCTAGCCTCGCTGTCGCTGCGCTCGCACTGGGGTTCAAGCCTCCCAGCACCGCTGTCGCGATCCGCATGGCCTACGTCGGGCTCACAGGGCCGCTGCTCGGCTGGTACCTGTACATCAAGGCGCTCTCGCTCGGCGGGGTCAGCGTGGCTTCAACCATCGCGAACACCTACCCCCTTGTCGCGGTTGCGGTCGCTTACCTGCTCGGCAGCGCGCCGAAGACCAACCACGTAGTAGGCGCGCTGCTCGTTGTGGCTGGAGTCCAGCTGCTCCTCAGCGGGAATAGCGGCGAGGACAGAAGGAAGGCAGCGCTGCTAGCTGGCGTTACATCCATCCTCTGGGGTGCAAACCAAGTTGTAGCCAAAGGAGCGGCTGAGGAAAGCGACCTGATGGCCCTCAGCTTGCTCCGCGTACTCTTCGCCGCGATCCCGGCGGCCTTCGTCGCGCTCGCCAAGGGTTTCGGAAAGCCAAGTAAAGAGGCTTTGGTGTCGTCGACGGCTGCGGGCCTCATCTCGGACTTCCTTGGCGCGCTGCTCTGGCTGCTCTCGCTGAAGGTCGGCAGCCTGGCTGTGGCCGCGACGGTCAGCGCCACGACCCCCGTGTTCGCCGCGCTGCTCTCGTCGATGCTCCTAGGGGAGGAGATGAACCGGAAGCGCTGGCTAGGGGTGGTCGCTGCAACGGTCGGTGTAGCGGTGGTCTCCTACGCGGTGTGACCGAGAGGGATGTACGCGATCTCAAAGAGGAAACTTGCCTAGGAATTTAGGCGCTCAAAACGGGTTTTAGCGATCGGCTATGCTCTCTCCTCGATCCTCTCGAGGAAGCATGTAGACATATTCAATATTGTTGTCCAAGCGCTGCAAAAATGAGTGAAACGTGGAAGGATCGGTGCAGGGCTAGAGGCTGTGCTTGAGCATGTCCAGTACCTCGGGGGTTTTGAGGCCCAGCGGGTTCCCGGATTTCTCCGCTATCTTCTGCAGGTCGCTCTCAGTGAAGCCGTAGTCGCTGAGCCTCTCCTCGAACCCTACGAGCCTCTGGAACTCCCTAATCGCCTTCTCTGCCTTCTCCGCGTCCTCCTGAACAGGTTTTATCGTGGGGTCGAGAGCGGCGAGCACGGCGGCGGAGGCCCTCGGGTTTATCTTGTGTATGTAGTAGGCGGCGCGGGGCCCGAGCAGGGCGAGGCCGCAGCCGTGGGCGAGCTTCGGGTTCATCGCGCTCAGCACGTGCTCGATTAGGTGCACCACGTGGGTCCCGTTGAGATCGATCGCTATCCCCGCGAGCATCGAAGCGTAAAGCAGCCAGTACCTAGCCTCCAGGTCGCGGAGGTTCTCGACAGCTCGCGGCAGCCACGCGCGCAGCAGCCTCACCGTCTCCCTACTCAGCATCTCGGTGAAGGGCGAGGAGCTGGGCTGGGTTGCCGACTCGTAAGCGTGGTAGAACGCGTCGAGCGCCGTGTAGACCGTCTGGCTTCGTGGGAGGGTTAGCGTGTACCTCGGGTCATCGACCGAAGCGGCCGGGTAGATAGAGATGAAGCCGCGCTTTTCGCCCGTCTCCTCCACCGTGAGGACCGAGTACCTGTCGACCTCAGTTCCCGTCCCGTGGGTGATGTTGACGGCGTAAACCGGCAGCCAGCCCTTCGCCCTCCGCCTCCCGTAAACGTATTCGGCCGCCCTGCCCCCGCTCACCGCCACCATCGCTGCAGCTTTCGCGGTGTCGATCACGCTGCCCCCGCCGATGGCGAGGATCGCGTCGGCCCCGAAGGACCAGGCCCTCTGCGCCATCGCGTCCGCCTGGCTGGCCCACGGGTTCGGTGTAACGCTATCGAACACCTCGTAGGATATCCCCAGCTTAGCCAGCAGGGAGAGAGCCTCGTCGAGGGCTCCGCTCTCCTTCGCCGAGCGCTTGCCCGTGGCAACGAGAACGCGCTCGCACCCCTTCAGTTCCCCTTCCAGCCCGTGGATCGCGTAGGACCCGAAGTAGAGCGTCGACGACGCGTACTTCAAGGTGAACTTAGGTAGACTCTCGCTCACATGGGACGTTGGAGGATCCCATATTAACGTTTAGCGCCTTCTGACCAGCCGACCGCTCCGCCGTTACCGATTTTAGCGTGGAGTCGGGTTCCGCCACGTGCTCGGTCCGAGATCGGTGCTCTACAAGGCATTGAGCTCACCCACGCCTCTGATTGAACTCTGGGGCTCCGACCTCTATTCCTTCAAGTGGGCCTTTCTCGACGGCAATGAGAACGTGAAGCTCGAGACGGGGCGTGAAGCGGTAGTCGCTTGCCTAGAGGGGTTCTGCAGCGTGAGCTGCGAACACGGCTTGGCAGAGCTGGCGGCGAAGGATCTCGCATACGCGTCGGGCCCCGCGACCCTCGAGCTGAAGGGGCGCGGTAGCCTCGTTGTAGTGGGCGAAGCTCCCTCCCAGAGGAGGGGGCTCTGGTTTGTCCGCCGCTTCGCCGAGCTCAAGCCGCTCCTCGTCGGCACCGAGGGTTACAGGCGCCACGTCTACACAGCGCTGGGCGTTGAAGATTCGAGCACGAGCCTCCTCGCGGGCTTCACGGAGGGCTTCCCCGGCGAGTGGACGAGCTACCCGCCGCACAGGCACGACGACAAGGTCGAGGTTTACGTCTACTACGGGCTCGGCGGGGGTTTCGGTGTGCAGGTGGTTGAGGACGAGGACGGCGCCGACGCCTACCTGGTTGGCGACCGCGACGCTGTCGTCATCCTGCGCGGCTACCACCCGAACGCCGCAGCACCGGGCCACCGCATCTGCTACCTCTGGATCCTCTGCCAAGTCCGCGGCGAGAAGAGCATGCGGGCGACCGTGAAGCCCGGCTTCGAGCGCTTCCAGGTGGGGCCTACCCACCTCACGCTCCAGCGCTAGCGACCCGCCCGCGCCTCTCCAGCACCCACCTGTAAACTCCAAGCATACGTCCGGCCGCTTTAGCCCAGCTGAAATCTCCCGCCCGTTTAACACAGCGCGACCTTAGCTCCTCGCCGCTCGCACCCGGATCGTGCAAGGCGAAACTCCTCGCCCGCTCGAGAGCTCCCGCCTTCTCGACGTCCTCCCTCGCTGTCGCGAGGAGCAGGGAGGCGAGCGCTCTAGCCAGCTCCTCCGGGTCCTCGGGCCGCACGAGGTAGCCCGTACCGCTGTCGGGGTCTTCCCGGAGGTCGACGACCGTCTCTTTGAGCCCTCCGGTCCTGCTGGCCGCCACCGGCACGCCGGCCGCCATCGCCTCGACCGCCGCCAGCCCGAAGGGCTCCCACCTGCTGGGCACTGCGAACGCGTCCGCAGCCAGGTGGGCGAGCTCGTAGATGCTGGCAGCGTGGCCTACAACGATTCTCGCATAGGGCCTGCGCCTCGCCTCCCCCAGCAGCCAGCTGAGATGGCCCTCCTCCCCCCTCACGGGCAGGAGCAGAAGGAGCAGCCTGAGGTTGGGGACGACGCTAGCAAGCGCGTCGGAAGCCCAGAGCAGGATGTCAAAGCCTTTCTGCCAGCTCGCCCTCCCAGTCGCGAGCACGAGGGGACCGTCGGAGGGGAACGGCTCCGCGCCGGAAGCGGCCCAAGCGAGCGAGGGGTCGCGCACCTCCGGCCGAGCGGCGCCCAGCGCCTCGAGCAGCAGGTACCTCCTCAGCTCCCTCCGCCCCGGCTTTCTCACGCCGTAAAGCTCGAGCAGCCTCGGGCCGTGGAGCCGCTCGACAGAGGCCCAGAGCCCATCTAGGCTCCAGCTCACCCCGTTGTAGACGTACGTTAACCGGTCGCCGGCAGCCCAGCCGAGAATCGGCCTCAAGGCCTCCTCCATGTAGGCTCTGCTCACGGTCACCACCGCGTCCGCCACCTGCGCAGCTAGAACTTCGAGAACCCCACCGGCCCTCCCGTAGGCTTCCCCGAGGCTCACCCCTCGAAGCCGGCAGCTTGGGTCTAAACCGCAGTCACGAAAGAGGAAATCCCAGCCCACCCACCTTCCCATGTGCAGGTGGACGTGGAACACGAGAGCTGCTCCAGTACACGCCAGCGCTAGGGCCGGCGGAACCGCGTGCCAGTCGTTCGCGTGGACGATATCGGGTGCTCCTTCCATCTGCAGGAGGGCTCTCGCCGCCCAGCTGAGCGACGCGCTCTTCGCCTCGATAAGCCCGTCCGAGTACACGGTCGGCTCGTCGAGGATAGGGTTGGAGGCGAGCACGACCTCAACCCCCCCTACGCGCCTCGAGTAAAAGGTGAAACCCCTCGCCTCGCCTATCGGTTCGCCGCGCGCGCCGTGGCTAGGCATCAAAACCTTCACGTCGCACCCGCTTGCTGCCAAGCTTTCGGCGAAACCTCGAACCGCTTCACCCAAGCCCCCGGCCTTCACCACGCCGCTGTACTCGAAGCTTACCATCCAGATCTTCATCGGGTGTTCCCGCAAAGCACACGGCTAAAACGCTAGCGCGAAACCTGCCGGCTCACATCCTGACGTCCAGCCCCCTACCCCTCAACTCTTCCAACTCTTCGGCAGAGTAGCTGATTGCTCCAAGAACCCCTTTTGAAAGCGAAAGCTTCAGGAAACTAGCTCCCGCGCAGAGCTCCGCTACCAGGAAAGCCGCGTCGAGGCTGTGCGTCGAGATAACCACTTGAACCCCCTTCTCCGCGAGCTCGGAGAACCAGAGAGCTAGAGCCTGTAGAGCCCTAGGGTGCATGAACGTCTCCACGCCATCCCACAGGAGGAGCTGCGGCTTCGCGACCTCCACGGCTAGCGCGGCGACCGCCATATCGGCGATCCCGTCGCCCAGGTCCCCGAGCCTGACCCTACCGCCATCTTCAGCCCGGTAGGCAAACAGCGCTGGCGCTCCTCCAACAAAGGGTTCTGCCAGTAGGTCGATGTACGCCTCCTCGGCCGCCCTCGATACACGCTGAGCGACCCTCCTAGTGGCTCCCGACGCCGCCACATCCGCCCACGCGCCGTATAGCTCCTTCACGACACGCTCCCTTATCCCGTGTTTGAAGAAGAAAACCTTGAGGAACTGCGCTCCCCTGTCGCCAGCCTGTTTAGCCGGCGCTGGACCGTACTCCTCCTTCACACCTGCTGCAAACGCGCTCGGCTCGACCTCTAGCAGCTCCTTCATAGTGGAAGGAGGTTTCACTAAGTAGAAGACCTCTAGGGAGCCGCCGGCGCGCTTCAGCAGGATCGCCCTGCGGCTGCCGTCTCGCATCTCGTAGAGCACAGCTGCTTTACCCGAGTACCTGTGCAGCAGGTGGAGAAGCCCAGCTGCATCCAGCGTGCGGTGAGTTTCCGAGAGTATCTCCCACGCGGCAAGCCCGCCGAAGACAGGTTGGGACAAGCCGTGCGCTAGAAGGAGGGCTTCAAGAACGGTCGTCTTCCCGGAATTGTTCGGTCCAACAAGAACAGTAACCCTCGAGAGGGGGAGTTCGCTCCTCTGAACTCCCTTGAAGTTCCAGAGCTGTAAACCTGATATCATCTTGCTAATGAGAAGACGAAGTAGCTTATTATCCTTAGCGGTTAGCGCGCGCTACCCTGTACCGGGTGCGCTAGACCCTTAAACCCGATATTTTCTTAATTAATAGTAATTTTTTGCAGGCTCGGCGCTCGGGGACAAAATCGTTTTGTCTGCGCGCTGAAAGGCGGTTGCACTCTGCTGAAACCTTTCACCTGCCTAACTACTCCAGCATATTCTCTATAGTGTCGTTGCGTATACTATATCTTTTTCTTTAACTTTCAGGTTAAAAATTTTACTTTCAGTCTTCTCTACATCATCTTTTTAAACCTCGGTTTCGCTTGGAAATGCGTGAGCCGCGTTTTGGAGAGCGCGGTTTGCAATCGAGTTTTAGTGGAAGGCTTGGTTCCTTTGAACGCTTGGGCTCGGCTCCAGTTGGGGCAGGGTGGTGACCCCCGCGGTAGCGGGGGGAGTGGAGCCCAAGCGGTGCAGAGGGTGAGCGTGGTAAGGGTGGACACCCTGCGGCTGCTCACCACACCTGAGCTGGAAGATTTTCTGTGGCGCGTCGGCGATGCTGCGGCTCGCTTGGTTAACATGGAGAATTTTAGGCGGAGGAAGCTGTTCTTCGAGCGGGCGCGCTCAAACGCGCGCAAAAAGATTGATTGCAGCTGGAAGAGCACTTGGGAGCGGCGTAAAACAGAGTACTTCGAGATCTACAAGCTTCTGGGCAGCATGAACTTCCACGAGACCTGCCGGTTGATTAGCGATCA
>Ga0080004_1113839_pt1 | contig 22828 bp, 23 predicted proteins | sample WasSprMetagenome_FD_69207 | JGI IMG/M metagenome (GOLD analysis project Ga0080004, IMG submission 69207) | Sulfidic aquatic microbial communities from Washburn Spring, Yellowstone National Park, USA - WS (SPADES assembly) (version 2) | ecosystem: Environmental > Aquatic > Thermal springs > Hot...
TGGGTTCCTCACCCACCTCCTCGGCCAGCCCCAAATTCTACTGAAAAATTGGGTACTCAAACCATTTAAGGTTAAAAGGGATTAATTCGACAAACCCGATAGTTAGTTAATTGCAACTGCCATCCGCGAAAAGTTTTTTTTCAAAAATTGAATATTTCTAAATGATGAAGATCCTGCTCGTCCTGCCCCCAAGCCCCTCCGCGCTGAAGTCAGTTCTGGGGGTCGGGGGCGTGCCATTGGGGCTGGGGTACATTGCATCTGCCCTTGAACATGAGCACGACGTAAAGATAATAGATGCCATAACATGTGATTACGACGTTCGCAAGCTAAGGGATGCTATCGAGAGGTTTGACCCGGATGTCGTTGGGGTAAGCTCGACCACCCCCGCAATTTATGGCGCGTATGATGTGGCAGGGCTTGCAAAGGAGGTCAACCCGAACTGCACCACGATCCTTGGAGGCCCCCACCCAACTTTCGCGGCTCATGAGATAATGGAGGAGTGCGAATACGTCGACGTGGTGGTCAGGGGGGAGGGGGAGGAAACAATAAAGGAGGTCGTGGGAGAGCTTGATGGAAACGGCGGGGGATCGCTAAAAGAAGTGAAGGGGATCACATTTAGAGAAGGGAAAAGAATAATAGACACTGAAAATCGCCCCCTGATAAAAAATCTTGACGAGGTGCCATTTCCCGCCTACCACCTAATGCCGATGAATAGCTATAGGTTCAGGGGAAAGAGGTTCGGGGCGGTGATCACTTCGAGAGGTTGCCCCTTCAGGTGCACTTTTTGCAGTTCGTCCCAACTCTATGGGAAGACTTGGAGGGCGAGGAGCCCTGAGAACATAGTCCAGGAGCTCAGGGTACTCACCGAAGATTATGGTGTAAAGGAAATTGAGTTCTTGGATGACACGTTCACCTTGGATAAAAACAGGGCAAAAAAATTCTGCGACATGCTGATGAAAGAGGGCGTAGATATAAGCTGGAGCTGTTCCTCAAGGGTCGACACAATGGATAAAGAGGTCGCCAAAAAACTGAAGGGGGCAGGGTGCCATACGGTTTACGTCGGGGTTGAGTCGGGCTCTCAGAGGACCTTGAACTTAATCCAGAAGGGGATAACGTTGAGTCAGGTTGAGCGAGCCATAAAAACGATTAAAGAGGCGGGGCTCGGGACCCTTTGCTCTTTCATAATTGGAATCCCGGGAGAGACGAAGAAAGCTATAGAGAGAACCATAGAGTTCGCTAAAAAGCTCAGCCCAAACTTCGCGCAGTTCACCATCTGCACACCTTTTCCGGGGACGAGGCTGTTCGAGATGGCTAAGGAAAAAAACCTCCTCCTGACCAAAGACTGGTCAAAATTCACCACCCTGGAGCCCGTGATGAGGGTGCCTGGGCTATCTGCTGAACTACTTAAGGACCTCATGAAGAAGGCTTACATCAAATTCTACTTGAGGCCTTCGTTTGTCATGAGGGAAATTTTTAGAGGCAGGATTTTCCTAATCAGGGAGGTTTTCTCAGCGGCTAGATCCATCCTGTGGCGATAGCTCAATTTTTGATTTGCTGATTTCGGCAAGGACTCAGAATGGCAAATTGCTAAAGTTGGCAAGCCCTATGGCATAAGCTGCTGCCACCGTTGTTATCTTTGATAGCTTCTCTATGTCTATGTGTTCGAAGACATCGCATTCGGTGTGGTAGTATGGATCGATGAGCCCCTCGTGTATCCATATCGCCGGGACTCCAGCTTTTATAAAAGGAACGTGATCACTTAAAGGCATCGGGTCTCCGCAATGGTGTACTGGCCATTTCAATTTCTCAGCGATCTCAGTGGAATACTTCCGTATGTCAGGCGTGGTCTCCAAAAAGTTTTCAGGGCAAAGAGAGGAGCTAAATCCGTCCAAATTTATAATTGCCTTAGTACACTTCATTTCGTCCGCGCGGGCTTCGCAGTATGCTGTAGAACCCCATAATCCCTGCTCCTCTGCCCCGAAGAAAATTAGCTCAATCGTTCGCCTGGTCTTTGAACCAGCCAATAGTCTGGCTATCTCGAGCAGTCCAGCGTCTCCTGAGGAGTTGTCCCATGCGTGTTCGCCCTTGATCTGACTGTCATAATGAGAGCAAACGACAATCTTTTCTCGAGGGCGCAAAATTCCGCGTATACGGGCGATAACGTTCCAAGATTTTTTCCAAGAGTATACTCCCATAGACTCCAAGTAGACCTTAACTTTAGCCCTACCCATCAATTCAAGTAAGTGTTTTCCGCCATCTAGAGATATTGTGACCCCGGGGATAGTTCCCTCGCGCCTTTCCATTAAGGCGGTTGCGCTCCTTATCAAACCTCCTGGGGGATCGGTGATGATTATCAGCCCCGCCGCTCCTTTTGTTTCTGCAATAGGATAAACAAGGAACGGAAACGGCGTGCTGGTGATTACAATTTTACCTTTGATGGACACTCCTTTTTTCTCAAGTGACATGAGGTCTTCCTCGGAGCCATCCCCAACGAAAACGACCTCTCCCTGTGCACTTTTATTCCCTGTATTTTGCAGGGGTTCGCATTTTATGGATTCTCCTCCCACAGAAATTACTTCCAGCTTACCTGAAACAGGGGTGTGGCTTAGATAATTGAACTCCTCAGTGCTGATGTCATCCAAGTCCAAGTCTCTTAGCTTGTTGATAAGATAGTCTCTAGCCTTCACCTCGCCAGGGGTACCAGCATATTTCACCCCGATTTTGCAAATGTCGCGAAGGCACTCCTGCAAAAATTCCGGGGAAACATTTTTGTAATCGCTCAAATTCTCATTCCAGATATTTGCTAATTCCTGCGAGTGGCTTAAAAATTCTGCGCTTCGGTTTTCAATATCGCCTGGGGACTCGGCAACGAAGAATAAATTTTATTTTCTAGCATGGCAACAAAAAAATTGATGAGAGCAGATATTTTAATTCTTGGATTTGTGCTCTTGGCCTTGGGGATGTTGGTAATAGCATATGGCATGTATAAAAGTGTGAGGGAGTCAGGGGGAAGGGCAGAGGGCGGGGGAGTCATAGTTATTGGCCCGTTCCCGATAGCCTTTGGAACAAATGAGACAATTGCGAAAGTCATGGCGATTCTCGGAATCGTGATCGTACTTGTTTTTGTTCTCCTCGCGTTCTTGTCCCTTGGAAAAATCACATAACGCGCAATTCGTAATTGCTCCAAAATTGTTTCTTCTAAGGATGTCTCGGGTCAACTCTGAAAGCGACAGAAAAATTTATTTACAATTTTCTTGAAAAAACTAGTGAACATGAGCGCAGGTGTGGAAATTCTAGATACGGACGAAGAAAATTCGACGGTAGCAATGGGTGTTCGGTATGGGCATCCATGTTATCGCCGAATTTTTCGGCGTGGAAGAGGGGAAAATATCCAGAGTGGACCCTCTACGAGGCATTTTGGAGCGGATAGTGTCGGAGTCAGGGCTAAGACCAATCCATTCCGCGTTTCATCAGTTTGAGCCTTATGGCGTTTCAGGCTTTTTTCTTTTGAGAGAATCCCATCTAAGTGTCCACACATGGCCTGAATACCGTTATGTGGCCGTCGATATTTTCAGCTGTGGTCCGGAACAGCCTGCGCTCAAGGCGCTGAATCTCCTCATCGAGCGGCTTAATCCAAAATCTGTAAAGAAGCGGATCATAAGGAGGGACCCATTTGAAAAAAGTTGAGGAGTACATAATAAATAAACTGGCTTTCTCTAAAAAATCTTTATGGGGGCTTCTTGAGCATAGTCAATTCCCCCTGAAGGATATCCTCAGGGCGATCCGCGACTTGAAGAGAAGGGGGATCATCAAAGTAGATAGGACGGGCTTCGCTTTAGATAAAAAAGGAAGGGAAAAAATTGATAAGGATTCCCTTCTCTACCGCGGCAATATTTGTAACAATTGCTTAGGAAAAAGAATTATAGCGGAGGGGAAGTTCAAAGACATACTCTCGGAGTTCAGAAAGATTGCTAAGCGCAGGCCGAGCCCCTCTTTAGCATTTTTTCAGGGATACATGAGAGAAGAAGATGTCGTCGCAAGAGCGGCATTAATGCATCTATACGGAGACGTTCTTCGAAGAAAAGTGGTGTTGATAGGGGACGATGACTTATTGAGTGTGGTCCTCTCCCTGACTGGCATGCCATCTAGGGTATGCGTGCTTGATATTGATGAAAGGCTTGGGGATTTTTTAAAAAAGGTGAACCATGATCATGGGCTGGATATAGAATTTAGAAGGTACGATGTGACTGAACCCTTGCCAAAAGACTTGGTAGGCTCCTTTGATGTATTCTCCTCGGAGCCCTTAGAAACTGCGAGCGGGCTGAAAGCTTTCGTCGGGAGAGGGGTCGCGTGCCTGAAGGAAAACGGGTGCGGATATTTTGGTTTAACGATACTTGAGGCATCTTACAAAAAGTGGATCGCAATAGAAAGACTCTTGCTTGAGATGAACTGTGTAATAACGGACATAATCAAAGACTTTTCTAGGTACCCTATGAAGTATGGCATGGTAAATTATGAGTCCTTTGCTGAGGGCCTCGAATTCCCAGTGGAAAGAAATTTTGGGATAGATTGGTATAGATCGACGCTCTTTAGATTTGAGGCATTAGGCAGGGCGAAAAGCATTGTTCCTCCAAACAAAAGGTTGAAGATAAGTCATGTCGATATGGAGGAGGACCTGACGCACCCGTGGGCAAACGCTGGGCGAGGGTAAATCTTTCCGCCTGCTCAGACTTTAAAATAAACGAAAGATAAAGTGAGGAATTGGTCCTTCATCGATTTTATGAGTTCGCTTAAAAGTATGGTGGGCCCGCGGGGATTCGAACCCCGGTTTTCCACCTTTCTCACGGCAAGTTGTAAGGGTGGCGTTTGTTAAGTTTTTTTTAAACTTCTTAACCGCTGGACCACGGGCCCGGTTTTAAATTTTGCAGTGGATTATAAAAATGTAGATGGCGATGCGGCATGGCCATTTTTAAAGATAAGTATGTAAAAGCGGAAGTAAAAATTTGATCAGTGGCCTTACCAAGAACTTCATATGCCCTTTAGCACAAGTATTATCTCAAGCACGACGATGGCAAGCACCAGCAAAACCGAAAGGAACTCCAACGTTGTGGCTCTATGTACGTCCACCCGCTCCATCGCCATTGTGTATATTTCCTGAAGGCGGTCGAGCTTTTTGTCCACGAACGAAAGCCAGTCAGGAATTCTAAATCTCTCTGAGGTTATATTGTACAGTTTGCCTAGGTACCAATCCCCCGTGAACTTTAGTATGTTTCTCAGGTCTTCGACGAGATTTGTTATCTCAACCCTTGCGTCAGCTAGTTCAGTGGTCGCCTTCACCAGCTCGTTGTAACTTTTGCTCATCCAAGTTATGCCCATTCTGGGGCTGGAGAATGCAAAACGGAGGGAAGAATAGGAGCGCTCTATCCTCTGGCCCAAAATCTTGTCGTATGTTTTCAGCTCAAGCAACTGTATCTTAGCCATCTCTATGATTCTGACTAGCTCGTCCGTGTACTCAACCGCTCCGCTCATCAGTGTTGAATACCAGTCGACAAGAACGATGTCATCATCCGAGTAGCTGAGGTAAAGCTTTAGCGCGTCCTTAACCTCCTTCTCTCCAAGGGACCTCCAATTCTTTTCACCCCTCAGCACCCCGGCCACTGGCTTGGCGTACATGCCCAAAAAATCCTGGGCGCCAAGCGAGGGCTCGGATTCCGCTATGAGGATCAACGTGTAGATCTCAGGTCGCTCAAATGCGGGGTATGGAAAGGCAAGAGCCGGCTCAACTATCTTGGATAGCTCTTTGAAAAGTTCAAGGGGCACTTCGTCAAACTCCATCTCCTTCCCCTTTATTTTTACCCTCCGCTCGTTAAGCGTTACAAGCTTTATCAGGCCGTCAAAACTTAAGTTGCGGAACTCAATGATCGAATAGATGCCTATAACCCCTATCGGGAAAATTCTCCCCTGAAAGGTCATCTTATGCCCATCGATCTTTTTTGCACCCAAGTCGACGATAATTGGCTCGAGCCCTATCTCCTCATATTTTGGGGCGAGGAAGCGGGCCTTCTTTCGGTGAAGCTCAATTAAATTTAGTTTTTCCTTGGGCACCTTTTCTAGGATTAACTCCCCCCCTGCGTCATAGAAATACTGGAAAATTACGCGTCCGGTAAAACTCGGCATTCTTTCCGCTTCCATAATCATCATTCTCAAAAGAGTTTACCTCTAACATGATTAAATCATTAACTTTGCCAAAAATTTTTCATTTAGGAGGATAGAAAATAGGGTGCATGCGGGTCAAAATTGTTATTTCGCAGTTTGGGAATGTCGATGCCGAGGAGGCAAGCTCCATCATCCAGATTATAGAGGAATGCTACGATCGCCTGGAGCCTCACGATGTGCTACTTCTTGACCTCTACCTCTTTGAAAGGTCATCGTCGCTCGACGCTTTCATGCTTGAAGAGTACTCCAAGATGGGGAGAAGTTCATCCTACATGGGCCAATCTTTTTTTGCGATGCATGATGCGTGGCATGGTACCTCAAGAATTTTTATATGCTTGGAAAGGATGAGAAACCTTCCAAAACTAGTAAGAGAGGGGGGCATACAGCACGAAGTTGGACATTCGGTGCTTCATGGCTCCCTAAAGCACTATCTCCTTCCTGTCCCTTTGCCTTTTATTGAACTCAAGGAGAGTTTTAACCTGCCCGAGGAGTATATTCTTGACCTATTCTATCTTCTCTCAATAGCCGTAAAAGATTATGAGGTGACGAGGCTGCTTTATCGCAAAGGCTACGTGGACTGCCAAGCCCACTATACTAAATATCTCTTAAAGCCATCGGAGGAGGAGATTGCGGCTTGGGGGCTTGCCAGAGGCGAACCGCTTAAAGAGATACTTTGCCTAATGTCTTGCATGAAAAACATAGCCTGCGCCGCCCCGCTGCTCAGGGATGAAAAATATGGGGGGGAAATCCATTCGCGCATGCTAGAATACATAGGACACATATCTGAAGATTTTCAGGGGCATGTCCTGAGCTTGCTTGGGGACATTTATTCTTTGGATGAGGACACTGAAAATAACATTAACAGATTTGCGAACGCTGTAGCGAAAAAATTTGTTGAACGCATTCTAAAGGGAAGATGAGTCGCTACATGCTTTTAAACGTTTGAAAAATTTTTGGTCGCCTGAGCTGCAGGTTCGACAACTTTTTAATCAAGATCTCGTAAGTCTTAGATGATGCCAATTGAAGAATACCTCCTGCCAGGAGAATATATAATGCACCAGAGCGCCCTTCCGCTGGAATACAGGGGCGAGCTTTACGAATTCTACATCACCAATAAAAGGCTCATGTGGTTTAGGCTCGAAGGGCTCATTTTTAAAAGGGAGAGATTCGCGTCTGAGGATCTTGCGGATGTTAAGGAAGTCCGTTATTGTGAAAAGGGCATATTTGGCAAAAAAGGCGTGATGGAGATACATGTAAAGGACAGAAAACTGGAATTCTCGGGTTTAATAAGGGATGTTAAGTCAACATTTGAAGTGCTCAGTAAAAAGTTTAGATGACCGTGACTGGTTATAGGGGTAACCGAATATACATCAATCTTTACTCTCGGCTCGCCGCGGCATGGGCTCCTGCCCTGTACGTTTCAATAAGGTGCCTCATGAAGTGGGAATTGAAATACAATTTCCGATTGGGTTTTGCTGGCGCCGGGGATGGGATTTGAACCCACGAGGCGCGTAAGCGCCAACAGGTATTTGCAAGCCTTAGCCATAGCAACCTTTGGCGGGCACTCGATGCCAGTCGCCCTACCTGGCTAGGCTACCCCGGCACCCATTAATTAATAAATTGTTTCTCTTTTTATAATTCAGCCCTCGATTACCACCCTATTGAGCCTTAATTAAGTATTCTTCATTTCGCAGCGCTTCGAGAGGGTGGCCACGATCTAGAGAAAAAAGGGCTTACAGATTAACAGGCGGCGAGCGTGCTTGAGGTGGATGTCCTTCCCCCCACCACGATTGCTAGCACCGCGCTCCATCCCGTTGTCCACAAGCGCCGCGCGTCCCGCCTACGGTTGCTATCTTCCGATCCTGGCCGGGTTCAGCGAGTAAGGGCAGTTTACCTCAACCCTACGGCCGAGGCCCTGCCGCCGCCGACCCTGTGGGACGGGACTTCTTTGCCGGGAACTAGGTCGTGACGGGGTTCCGGGCACCGCCCCCAAGCTTTCGGCCCACCGTAAACCCCATTTGTGGTTAAGGCAAGGGGTAGCTGCCCGCCTAGCTCGCCGCCAAAAAATATTGACGCCAAACATAAGATAAAATTTGCGCTAGGCCCTAGTTTCCCCAAGTTTCAGTCTTATGGTCTTTGTAAAGCTACCCCTCGCCACCACAATGTCAATTGCCTGCCCAACGTTCTTTTCTTCAATTGTTTTTCTGAGCATCCTTGGATCAGAAATTTTTTCGCCATCTATCCTTATGATTACGTCACCGGCCCGGATTCCGGCATCGTCGGCCGGGCTGCCCTCTACAACCTCAACCACTAAACAGCCCTCCTTAACCGGCAGATCATAATATCGTGCAACATTTTCCGTCACCCCGACTGAGTAAACCCCAAGCCAAGGCCTTATCACCGTGCCATATTTGATCAGGTCATTAACCACTCGCTTGGCGGTGTTCACAGGGATCGCGAACCCGATCCCCTGAGCGAACGGGACTATAGCAGTGTTTATCCCTATCACCTCCCCCTCAATGTTTATTAGGGGCCCACCGCTGTTTCCCGGGTTTATGGCGGCATCCGTCTGAATTAAGTCCTCTATCAGCATCCTCTCTGACCTTATTGTTCGACTTATCGCGCTCACCACGCCTAGTGTCACAGTTGGATCTCCGACCATCCACAGGGGGTTGCCCAGGGCGAGGACTATTTGCCCAACTTTAATTTTGTCAGAGTTCCCCATTTTTGCAACGTGCAGCCCGGAGAGGTCAACTTTGACCAAAGCAACATCCGTCCTCGCATCCGCACCGACCACATGCCCGCCGACCGTTTTTCCATCGCTGAAAATGACCTGAAGCTTTTCCGCCCCTTCCACGACATGGGCTGAAGTGACTATGTATCCGTCCTCCCGCACCACAAACCCTGACCCTACACCGGCAACCGGCACTGGGTGAAGCATATAATCCACCGCCACCCTCGTGGTGCTAAGCGCCACTACCGCTGGCTTCACCTTCTCCACCGCTGCAACTAAATTTTCAGAGAAATTCATAAAACCACTTTTATCCTTCTTTATTTATTTCATTCTTTTTAAAGCCCCAATTCTCTGAGCAATTCACATGCTTTGCATATTCTCGATGAGGTGGGCTCGCCACACATCTCGCATTTCATGGGTTTGAACTCTATCATGGATTGAGCAATTTTTGGTTTGATGCTTTCAAACATCCTCAAAATCATAAATTTGGAGTTTGGATGATTTGCCTCCAGGTTGTTGATGAAATCTCGGATCTCCATGTGAATTCCCCCAGCATGCGGGCAAACTGCAAGATGGATTTTAAGTCCCCTAAGTAGGGCGTAAACCGCCACCTCTTTTTCAGGGATTTCGCGAAGTGGCTTTACCCTAGAAACGAAACCCTCTCTCTCCTCATAAATCGGCCCCAAGCGATACAGCCTAGCGAGGTCTGCGCGGATGTAGTTCAGCATTATGGCCTGAACCTCGTCATCAAGATTATGCCCAGTGGCGAGCTTGTTGGCCCCCAGCTCCCTCGCGGTTTTATTTAAAAGCGATCTCCTGAGGACACCACAATAGGTGCACGCGCTTAGCCCCGTTTTATGTTTTTTTGCCAGCTTCACTATTTTGTCAAGTGTCGCGCCGAATGCTTCCTCAAATGAGGCTACCTTATGCTCGACCCCCAATAATTTGGCGTTTTCCTCGGCTATCTTTAGGCTCTCGTCCCTGTAACCTTTTATCCCCTCGTCTATGGTTACCGCGACAAGATCGAAATCCTTGTGTCTCCGGTAGTCTGCAAGCAGATGAAGATTGACTGTGCTATCCTTGCCCCCGGAGAGCGCGGCCGCTATTTTATCGCCGGGGGAGATAAGGTTGTATTTTGCTACGGCTTTGCGAAATCTTTTTTCCACGCTTTTCATGAAGCATCTATCGCATAAAAGCACGCCCGCGTAGCGCCTGTCGTAAACCGCTCCCCTGCCGCAGAAAGTACACTTTAGCATTCAGCCACCCGTCACCACTGGCAAGATCTCTATCAGATCTCCTTCCGCCAGTCTCTCGCCCTCCGTAACGATTTTCCCGTTTCGCCTGACCACAACCACCTGGGGATTTTGTCCGAGCAGCTTAAGGAGGTCGATGACTTTAGCACGAGAGGAGATCTCCAACTTTTCCCTCCTCTTGGAGCCGATTAATCTAACAGTTACTGATATGTTTGACATTTTGATCACGCGAAAGTCGGAACGAAATTTATCAACAACAGTGCTAAAAATAAAAAAGAAAGCGCATATGTAATTCTTTTGGCAATTTTGGCAGAGCTGAACTTTTCAATGATGCCGCTCACTATGTATCCCCCATCCAAGGGTATTGCTGGCATTAAATTGAACACCCCTATCCCCAAGTTAAGGATAAACACCCACTTCAGCAAGCTGATGATCTGCCAAGGCAAAAGCGAATCGTAGAAGATCGGGCTTATGAGTGAATACCCCATAAACTCGAAAGATAGAGCCTCAAATGCCTTCAGCGGATTTACGAAATCTGTGCGGGGGGTTGCTGAGAACGGGAATAAGCCCAAGCTCGCCAAGTTTTCGTCAGCCCAGTGCTTCCCTGCCTTTATAACGAACACGCCCTTGTCAGTTTTGACGGTTACGTTTTCCCCGACCTTTATCTTTTTCATGATGTTGTAATAATCTTCATAGTAGTAATAATTTGTATACTTCTGAAATGGGGTGCCATTAATTTCAATTAGGCGATCCCCCACGTTAATCATGTTTTCGGATGGGCCGCCCTTCTGAATTGCCCAGACATACACCCCTGGCTTGGGCGAGATGAGGAGAAGCAAAATAAACAAAATTAAAAAGCCGAACACGACGTTTGCGAACGGACCGGCGCTATAAACTCGCAGACGTTTGAGGACCGGCGACTTTTTTAGTTTCCTCTCATCTGGCTCCACGAATGCTCCCGGAATTGCTATGAGGAGTAGGACCCCCACCGTCTTTGTCGCTAAACCTTGCGCGCGCAGCAAAATGCCGTGAGAAAACTCGTGCACCACCAGCACTGTGAAAACCGCAATGAGGCCCTCCCAAAGGGGGATTGTGATGCCCGGGATGACGAGGCTCACGGCAGGCCCGACCACCTGAACCCCCTTCAGGATATTGATCGCGCGCATGACAAAACCTGAAAATGTTAGGGCCATCAAAATCAAGCCCACCATAATTCCCAACGTGCCAAGAGTCCGCCAGTTACGCTTTGAGGCTCTAGCAACCCTGTCAATAAGTTTCAGGCCTTTCTTAGTTCTCCACATTAACATTCCATACTCTACAGTTATCCCCCTCTTCCCAAGGTTGAGCTTCCATTTAAGAAGGTAAATTATGGCCCAGAGCGCCGCAAGTGTCAAGACTGCAACTATCCATGCGAGCATTAGATCCCTCAATTTTATAGATTATCAGAACTTATACCTCTGTGGGTTTCGCATGTTTTATATTGTTTTTTCAACGGCGAGGGACAAAGACGAGGCGAATTCTCTTGTTGAGAGGCTTGTGGGTGAAAAGCTCGTTGCATGCGCCAATGTAATCGATGGCGTAAGCTCGACTTACTGGTGGAGGGGGAAAATAGAGCGTGCTTCGGAGGTGATTATAGTGATGAAAACTTCGCGGGAGAAGCTTGACAGATTGATAGATCGCATAAGGGAGCTCCACAGCTATGAGGTTCCGGAAATTATTGCAGTTCCAATTGAGAGGGGGCTGCCAGAGTACCTCGGTTGGATTAGAGGAAGCTTGGGTGAGCGAGCTTGAGGATAGCACCAAAAAAATTTTATCGGTTCATCCCGCGCCCAATAGTGCTAATAACGAGCATAGATAAATTGGGTAGGATAAATGCGGCACCCATGTCATTTGTCACCCCGCTGGAGATGGAGCCGCCAATCCTGGCCTTTTCGACCAGCTACGAGAGCGACACATATAGAAACATAGTCGAGACTAAAGAGTTCGTAGTGGCTTTAGTGACCGAGGAAATAAAAAAGCAGATGTGGATATGTGGGAAATCTTTTCCTAGGGGAACGAACGAGCTTGAGAAAGCGGGACTGCACTGGAGGCCGTCGGAAAAAGTAAAGCCACCACAAGTGGTCGAATGCCCGATTAATTTGGAATGCGTACTCGAGTGGATTCATGAGGGCCCCGAATATGTTGTCATAGCTGGAAGGGTTCTGGCGTGCCATGCCAAAAGGGGGGCCACAAGCAGGAGGGGGCTGAACGCAAGGGATGTTAGACCTTTGCTTCATCTTTGGGGAAAATTTTTTGTTATAGGGGATCACCCCTCTGAGCTTTGATTTTATGGTAAGACCAGCTCGCTTCGCGGATGCGATCGAAGTCGTCTACGATGAACAAAGGTGGAAATTGCTCAGCGAGTTGAGGGGAAAGGCCAAAGAGATAATGAAAGCGCTGGCAAGAGCGAACATAGAGTCTCTTGTGCATGGAAGCGTTGCGAGGGGGGATGTGGACAAGAATAGCGATATAGATATTTTCATTCCTTATCCCCTGCCATCTTATTCGGTTGAGCTCGCTCTTGCAGATCTCGACCTTCAGGCGATAAGGCGAGAAATTGTGATGGCGACCCCAAAACAGCTACCCAAGGCGCACATTTTCTTCGATGGCAATCGCTCCGTAACGTTTCCTCTTGTGAGGCCAAGGAAGCTGGAGCTGGAGTTCTATTTTTTTGGTGGAGCTATTAACATAAAACAAATAGAGAAGGGGATACGATCCTCCGGGGTGGACAAAAGACTTATGCTCATAGAACCAACACCGGACGGTCATGTCGAGAGCCCAGTGGTAGGCAGGGAGGCCGAGGTCGCTAAGAGGCTTTGCGTGGACATGGATATAGTGAGGGAGCGAGTAAAGGTTTTAACGCGTAGAGTTGCAGTCGGCCATACTGGTGTGTTCTTGCAGCGGATGCTTGGACCAAATGAAAGTTTTGAAGAGGTTTTCAAAAAAATAGCTGAAACAAATCCCGCGGTTAAATCACGCATCAAAGAAAGGTGAAAATCCAAGTTACAGCAATTGTCCTCTCGTGCCTCCTTCAGGAAATTTTCTTTTTTCCTGAGGACGAGCGTTAGCACGTCTGCATTAAGACATCGGGATATAGAATCATGGCACATGGGTATGCGCTGCCACAAGAATTGATCATTAACTACGGACGCGTTGCGTAAATATTCAAAATTCAAAACTCCATGTTCATGCTCTAAGCAAAAGTGAGCCAAATGTAAAGGCGATCAAACACGAGATGATGGGGGTTAAAATCCACCCAGCAAAAATCTCGTAAAGTTTTTTCCTTTTGATCGTGGAAAGCCCCTTCACAATTCCAGCGCCCACAATTGCTCCGATCATAGCTTGAGTAGTAGAAACCGGAATTCCAAATTGCGTGAACAGGTGCACCACCAAAGCGGCACTAAATTGGCAAACAAACGCGCTTATAGGATCTAGAGAGGTTATCTCCGTGCCCACCGTATACATCATTTTTTTGCTGTAGGTTAGAACGCCAATGGCTAAGGCAATTCCCCCCAACAGCCCAAGCGTTTGAGCGGATAAAAAGCCATCTTTCGCAACTTGGACGGCGTAAACCAAGCCAGTGGCGACCCCTACGTTATTCGCCCCAAGCGCATAGGCTAGATATGCGCCGGTGCAAACTGTCAGCGCCGCAAGAATGCGGTTTATTAAAATGATATCTCTGGCGCGCTCCAGCAGTGGCCTGAAAGCACGATATAGGACAAGGGCAAAAAAAGCCGAAGCCAATGGCACAAGAATCCAACTCAGAGCTATGAGTGCAACCCTTCCGATCTGAATTCTTGCCCCTCCCTCTACAGGATAAACGTATGAGACCAAAATACCTAAACCGATCACTGCGCCGACGACAGACTGCGAGGTAGAAACTGGTATCTTAGAATTCACCGCTATGCTCACCCACAGGCCAGCAGAGGCAAATGCCGCAATAGTTGCCCAGGGGAAAATGGAAAGAGGGTTCGATAAACTTGACGGCGAGGATGAAACGACTATATCTTCACCCACGGTTTCCATCACCTTCCACCCCTCCAGAGCCGCGCCCAGAAATGCGAAGATTGCGACCAGGCATGCGGCTCTGCGAAAAGAGATCACCCGCCCCCCCACAGCTGGGCCTATCGCGTTTGCGGCATCGTTTGAACCTATATTCCAGCCGATGTAGAAGCATGCTAGGAGCGCTGCGGGCAAAACGATGTCGATCATCCCCTCACCATATAATCTAACGATGAAAACTACTAAATATCGCTGAAAAATAAATATTTGAATCCAAGCTAGAACTAAAACAAATCCAACTTCCGGGGGAAAATCATTTGAACTCGAAGAGCAATAATCATCGGTTGCGAGGTGATAAAAGTGACGAGGCCGAAGGTTTTTGTGGCTAGGAGATTGCCGGAGCCCGCGCTTGAGGTGCTGGGCAGGGAGACCGACTTTGAGATGAACAAAGATGACAGGGTTTTAACTAAAGAAGAGATCATGGAGGGTGTTAAAGACAAGGACGCTCTCCTCTGCCTGCTCACCGACAAAATAGACGCTGAGATTATGGATGCGGGCAATCGTTTAAAGGTGATCTCGAACTATGCGGTTGGGTTCGACAACATAGACGTTGAAGAGGCCACAAAGAGGGGAATAGCTGTGACGAACACTCCAGGCGTGCTCACGGAGACCACCGCAGATCTAACCTGGGCGCTTATGCTTGCTGTCGCTAGGAGGATAGTCGAGGCGGACGGCTTCATTAGGGCAGGTAAATGGAGTGGGTGGGCACCCATGCAATTTCTTGGAACAGATGTTCACGGCAAGACGCTTGGCATTGTGGGCCTAGGGAGGATAGGCGCCGCGGTGGCAAAAAGGGCAGTTGGATTCAACATGAAAACTGTTTACTACGATGCGAGGAGAAATGAGGGGCTTGAAAAGGAACTCGGGATCAAATATGCACCGCTCGACGAGCTATTGAAGATTTCAGATTTCGTCACAATCCATGTCCCCCTGCTTCCAACGACCCATCATCTTATTGGCGAAAGGGAGCTAGGCCTAATGAAGCCAACAGCATACCTCATTAATACTTCACGGGGGCAAGTAATCGATGAGCGAGCTTTAATAAAAGCGCTGAAGGGCAGAAAAATTGCGGGTGCCGCTTTGGATGTTTTCGAGAGAGAGCCGGAGGTCCCCAAGGAATTGATTGAAATGAGCAACGTAGTTCTAACCCCTCACATTGGAAGCGCATCCGTCGAGACAAGAACAAAAATGGCAATGATGGCGGTAGAAAACCTGCTTTCAGTGCTTAGAGGCGAGATACCAAAAAACCTAGTTAATCATGGGGTAATCGAAAAGCTTGGACTAAAGGGGGCGAGCGACAAATGAGCAGGAAGATAAGGATAGTTTTAAGACCTATTGGTGAACTCCAGGCAGAAATTTTTGAGGAAAAAAATCCCAGGACTGCGGAAGCGGTATGGAATTCATTACCCCTTGAAGGGAAGGTCAATAGATGGGGGGATGAAATATATTTTGAGATCCCGCTAAAGCTAGGAAGGGAAAACGCTCAGCAGATTGTAGAAGTGGGCGATATCGCCTACTGGCCTCCTGGAAATGCACTGTGTATTTTTTTCGGGCCCACGCCATCAAGCAAGGGCGACGAGCCGAGGGCTTATAGCCCCGTGAATGTTTTTGGAAAGATTATCGGTGACCCCACCGTGCTTAAAAAATTGAGGACTGGCGATTTAATAAGAATCGAGAGAATTTAAAATTTCCTTTAGACGAATTTTTGGGCGGCTTCACTCGGATGTTACCTTTTTTCATATCACAGAAGTGCTCGGCGCATGTCCTCAGCTCTCTTTGCCATGTAGGAAAGCAGGATCTTGTCTTGAGATAAAATGCCGCAGATTTTTGAGAAATCAACGAGCGAAAGCATGTCTTCGCTTGCCACCCCGCGCTCATTGAGAGAGCTTTTTAGCCTTTTCTCGACCTTTAAAAGTCCCTCCTTTTTAAGCTCGTCGATTGCTTTATCCATCAAGCTTTCATCAACGACCTTCGAGTCGCCTTTTAGCGAGTAGAGCATCCAAATGTCGGATGAGAGCTCGGTTCTCCAACAGGCGCCGCCATTTATGACCAACACCCTCAAAACATCAGCTTTTGCTAAGGAGAGCTCATCTCTTGCTATCAATATCTCCCCAATCTTTTTATCAAAATTTTTCATCCGTTCAACCTCTAAGTTCTGCAGCCTCTTTTAGTCTCCCTATCACGAAGTCTTTATCGAGGGCGGATATAAAGTTGCCAATCCTGGGCCCGAACTCCTGCCCTATAAGGACCAAATAGATAGCCTTGAATAGCTCCGAGGGATCCAATCCGGCTTTTCTGGCAACCTCATAGACATGGTTGTGGAGTTCGATTGGCGAATAGTCCCTAGATGAAAGGTCATTGGCGAGTTGCCTTAAGCCATCCCTTTGTTTCTGGTTTAGCTTTTTAGCGTTTTCGGGCAACCTCTCCGCAACCTTAAAGCGTAGTCGCTCCGGCGCATATTCAGCGACCCAATTCTTAGCTCGCTCAATTCTGCGTATGATGAGCTCGATGTCGGTTTTATCCGGATTCACCAGCATGCCCTTCTTTATTAAAATATCGATGGCATTCTCTGGATCTCTAGCAACTTGACCGATCACGGCCGCAAACCTGAATGATATGCGCTGAGGTTGTTTTTCCCTCGCCCTTTCCACCTGAGAAAGTTCATATATGCGCTTGAGCTGTTCCCTTTTTCTCTCGCTCGTCTTAACCTTCCCGAAATAAACGTCTTCAGTAAGATCGTATTCGTCGTAAAGATCCAGCAGGGGTAATTCGGGATTGAATTCCTTGGCCTTCATGGGCTTGCTCCTGAAGATAAAATAGCGAAGAAGCTCAGGCTCGGCAATTTTCAGCCATTCTCCGAGTGTAAAGACCACCCCCCTAGATGATGACATCCGTGTGCCCTTAAGGCTGACCCACTCATAGGGTACAGGATAAGGGGCCGGATATCCAAAAACCCGCTTAGAGATGAGCTTGCCCGTGTCATAACTGCCTCCGACCACCGCATGATCTTTTCCGAAAGGCTCGCATGTGACGCCAAGCAGCTTCCATCTAGCCGGCCACTCAACTCGCCAAGTGAGTTTTCCCTCACCTTTCGTGTAGTCGGCCTCCCCAACGTGGCCGCAACCGGATACATAACTGCACCCTTCACACCTGTAACTGACATAATTGTCATGCCATGCATATGCGCGTGTGGTGGCTAGTCTGCCGCAGCTTTCGCACAGGGCATCAAAAGGCAACCAGTAATCTGGCAATGGCCTAGATCTGAATTTGTTTAGAATACTCCTAATTTTGTCTGCATTCTCTAAAGCAATTTTTATCAGGCTCGCCATTTTGCCACTCCTGTAAACCTCAGTCCCCGAATAGATTTTCACCTTAACGCCGAATTCATGAAGCGACTCAACAAACTGGCGCTGGAAAAAATCAACGAAATTTTCATATGAGGGGTCGGGCGATGGGATGTTTATGTATGGCATGCCCAAATATTGTTTATAATCCTCCGGCAGAGGCCAGGGCACTCTCCTCATTGGGTCAAAGTCGTCAGCGTACCAGATTGCCTCGGCATGTCCACCGATCTCCTCAACCGCTCTTCGAACGGCATCCGCAATAAAAACATCATTTGAATGGCCTATGTGTATGTGGCCAGATATGGATATCCCGCTTGCTATGACGTGCCTTTCACTATGACGCATTAAAGTTCTCGCTATTCTATCAATCCAATGCATGTGGGTCCCGAATAGCCTTAATTGGGGTCAAATATAAAAATTGATTAAAGCTAGGCTTAAAAAATTAGACCCTCAATGCTCAAATCAAACTCATTTTTCTCGGTTGCATCCGAAATGAGCGCCGCGAAAAAGCAGATCGTCATGAGCTAACTCAAAGGTCAGGTTTGGGATGCAGGGCCAATTCAGACGGTTCCAAGTTTTTGTTTGGGCTTTTTTTGCTACAATTCGTTCAGCGCCTCACCGAGCGGGTTGCGACGCCGGCCATGGCTGCTGTTTGCTTGATGCTGGGGCCTTTCCCGGAAAGCATTTCGACAAGTTTTACCCTGGCGCGGCGAGGGGCGAACTCAGCGAGCCTATCAAACCTGCATCTGTCTTCGGGTGCGGACATCCCCATGTCCGCATTTTGGGCGGGGGAGGCTTAAAAACGAGAAAAATGGACATCCCCCCGTCCAAAATTTTTCGTTTTTGCATAGAGGGGGGCTCGGAGGTTGCCCGCATTAAGACATGGGCAGTCCTCAAGCGAGAACATATCATTGAGAGACAATTGCCGGTTTCTCAGTTTTTCAACTAAGGATTAAATACATAGAAACAAAATTCTAAGCCAATGGTGGCGATCGATGAGACAAACTAAAAGAATGTCCCAAATGCCTGCCTCGGGCACCCTGAAAATGCTGGAAACGGCGAAGCAAATGGAGAAGGAGGGGAAGACGATTATACACATGGAAGTCGGGGAGCCAGATTTCGACACTCCCGAGCACATAAAAAGAGCGGCGAAGGAGGCGTTGGAAAGGGGTCTTACAAAATACACGCCTAGCTTGGGCATGCCAGAACTCAGGGAGGCGATTGCGGATCATTTAAACACAAAAGGCATTGGGGCAACCCCGAATGAGATAATAGTAACTCCCGGTGCGAAACATGCCATTTTTTGCGCCATCATCTCCGCCCTAGACCCTGGGGATGAAATAATTATCCCAAGCCCCTGCTGGACCTATGAGGGAATTGCTCTGATTGCAGGGGCAAAAGTAGAGTACGTTGAGACGAGACCTGAGAATGGGTTCAGGGTTGAGATTGAAAAAGTAAAGGAAAAGCTCAGCCCAAAAACGAGAATGCTGCTGCTAAATTACCCGAACAACCCAACTGGAGCCGTGATAGGTAAAAATGAAATGAAGGCTCTGGCAGATTTGGCTGTAGACCACGACCTTTGGGTAATTTCCGATGAGATTTACGATTGCCTAGTTTACGATGGCGAGCACGTGAGCATTGCTTCATTGCCCAATATGAAAGATCGGACCATATACATCAACGGCTTCTCGAAAGCCTATGCCATGACCGGGTGGCGTTTGGGCTACGCTTTTGCTCCAAAGGAGCTCATCAAAGAAATGTCCAAGGTACAACAGGCATCGACTTCATGTGTGGCCCAGTTTATTCAATTCGCTGGCATAGCAGCGCTCCGTGGACCTCAAGATTTTGTATTAAAAATGAAGGAAGAATACAGGAGAAGGCGGGACGCGATCGTGGACGGGCTAAATTCGATAGACGGATTTAACTGTAATAAACCTTCAGGCGCGTTTTACGTGTTCCCCAGCATCGCGTTTGGGGTCAGCTCAGCCAAACTGTGCGAAAGGATGCTCGTTGAAGCCCAAGTTGCCGCGGTCCCGGGCAGCGAATTCGGTCCGTACGGCGAAGGCCATGTTAGATTCAGCTACGCAACCTCAATGCAAAACATAGAGAAAGCCATTGAAAAACTAAGAAAATTTGCGGAGTCGTTTAAAAAATAAAAAAAAGAAAAAAAGTTTATTCTATGGGAATCGGCCAACCTATCTCATAAGTCACGGTTATACTCCCACTTATCTCCAAAACTCCCGGCTCTATCGGAGTTGAAAATGTATCTAAACTCTTTTCCGAATAGACGGTGGGTCTCGGGACTTGGTACCAGATCTGCTCCGGCATTATTGCAACAATTTTCACGATTTTGGCCCCAAACGCGCTGGCGATCGAATCCGCTTGGACTTTCGCGTCCTTCGCTGCATCCTGAACCGCCTTTCTTTGAAGTTCCTTCATTTTCTCGTCTGATATCGTGAACTGGATTCCATTGACCCTATTTGCACCCCCACTTACTGAGACATCGATGACCTCCCCAACTCTTTTTATATCCCTAACTTTGACCTCTATTTCATGAGCACTTGCGTAACCGATCAATTTTCCATCCTTGTCATAGCGCGGGTATATATTGTAGTTAGTAGTCCGGATGTCGTTTTCAGCGATGCCCAGCTCCTTTAGATTTTTAATTATATTTTCCATAACTTCAGCGCTTTTTTGCCAAGCCGAGTTTGCGGAGCTTTCTTCCACCGTTACCCCGAGCCACACAACGGCTTGCGTCGGCTCAACTTTTATGATGGAAGTTCCGGTGACGGTGATTGTCAAACCATCGCTGGCAAAGGGAGGCTTTTGCCCTGTGAATTCGGATTGAGACTCAACCGCAGAAATGCTGGCCGCGCCCATAAGAATTGCCGGGATCAAAAATACTAAAGTTGTCGCCAATATTCTTTTACGTTCCATTTTCTCACCTAAGAAAAACTGGAAGTTTGGGTTAATAAATTAAGTTTCAAAAATGAAATTTAATGTAAATTCAGTTAGCATGAGAAAAAATCAAGGAGAATATAAGCTACAGAGCACTCTCCTTATCTCTCTTGCCTTCTCAGGCCCTATGCCTTTAACCTCCTGAAGCTCTTTTTCCGAGGCAATCATGATTTTCTCAACCGTGCCAAAATGCTCAAGCAACCTCTCCGCCAGCACTGCAGAGACCCCGGGAAGGCCTTCTACCACAAATCTCTGCTGTTCTGCCAACGTTAACCCTTTGACCTCTCCTCTAACCGCGACTTTTCTCGATTCCTCAATTTGCTCCCTCCGAGCGATTATCGACAGCACGGCGGCGGTATCTTTCTCATCAACAGTTGGAATAATCGAAACCCCCATGCCAACTGCGATTGCTGCTAACGCCCCTCTAACCGCATTCGGGTGGATCGCTCTCTGCGAGTATAACCCTTCCCCCTCCAGAATTAATATGGGGCGCTCAAATGTCTGAGAAAGTCTCTTGGCCTGCTCCAACAGACGCTTGTCCACTATGGACTGCAGAAAGTCTGAGACATTTTTTCTCTCAACCCCTACGCGGTCGCTTAGAACGTAGTCCCCAACTTCAAGCTGTCTTGCCTCAACGGCCACACCCAACCGCGCAAGTTCACGGACCACCCCCGAGGGAACCTCACGGTGATCAGCTATTACCTTAACAACCTTCTCCTCTCTTGCGAATTCGTCGATAACCTTCTGCTCAACTGGGGGGGCCTCATCCTCGGACTCCTTCAAAAATTCCCTCATGCGTTTCTCCTTATGCACCGCGGACCAATAAAAGGCCTCATCTCTGGTACCTTTAGCCAGCATAACAATCACTTTGCCCGGCTTAACTCTCCCCGTTCTTCCCCTCCGCTGTATAAACCTAATCTCGCTTGGAACCGCCTCGTAGAAAATCACGAGTTCAACGCTAGGGATGTCTATTCCCTCTTCCCCCACCGATGTCGCGACTAGCACGTTAAACTCCCCTGTTTTAAACTTATCCAAGATCTGAGCCTGCTCCTTTTGGCTCATACCCTCTTCCCCCTCCCGAGAGCTCTGGCCTATAAACTTACTGGCCCTAATGAATTCAAACTTATTCAGCTCGCTCACCAGCCTCTCCACAGAGTCTCTATAGTGTGCGAAAATTATAATCCGCGATTTCTCATTTTCTGAAAGCCGTTGGCGCACGATCTTCAAAACCTCCTTTAGCTTTGGATGTTCACACTGCTTCCCCAACCTCTCGACCACATAGAAAATTTGCTTAGTCCTAACATCGTTGGCAAGCAGCTTGATCGCCCTCCCCGAACCAGGCATTTTAGCCCGCTTGATCATCCTATCCAAATAACGGTGGAGCGAGTCGAGCCCCTGGGTTTCTAAAAGTTCGATCGCATGGGTCAACCGAAGAGCCGCCGTTTGTGCGATTAAACACTCATAAAGGTATTGAGGGGGAGACGGTTCGTTCTCTCTCATTTTGGTTTGGATTTCCTGTTGCACCCGCAAAAGCTCACGTTTAGTAGCCCACGGCGATTCAACAAATCCGTACTTTTTGAGAACGGAAAGATGCTCTTTGAGTTGCTCTCCAAGCAAACGTTTAATATCTTGAAATGGCTGCGGGAGTTCAATCCTTCTCCATTCTATCTCTATTGGCTGAACGTACGGTCTGACGTCAAAATCTTTCTCTGTCCTTATCTCAATGTTCTCTATGAAAAGATTTTTTTTAATTTGTTCAATCTTACCCGCATCGGCCCCCGGGGAGGCGGTGAGAGCTAGGATAAGCGGGTTTTTGGCTGTCCGCATATACTGCGATGCTATAAAGGGATAAGGATATCTCCCCGTTGCACGGTGAACCTCATCCATGATTAAAAGTGAAAAATTCTCGAGCGAAAGCAACCCCCCTATTAGGTCATGCTCAACCACCTGGGGAGTAGCAAAGATCAGCCTAGCGCCGGACCATACATCCCTCCTATTCTCAGGGGGGACATGACCTGTAATAGCTTGGAAATCCTGCCCGGGCAAATTCATTATTCGCTTGAAAGTGATGCAGTGCTGAAGCACAAGCGGTCTAGTCGGAGCAACCATAAGGATTTTCGAGTCAGGTAGTTTAGTTAGGCGGTATGCTGCAACCATTATCACTATGTTGGTTTTGCCTGTACCGGTGGGCAGTACAACCATAGTGTTTTTCTGAACGGCGC
>Ga0080004_1088308_pt1 | contig 22827 bp, 19 predicted proteins | sample WasSprMetagenome_FD_69207 | JGI IMG/M metagenome (GOLD analysis project Ga0080004, IMG submission 69207) | Sulfidic aquatic microbial communities from Washburn Spring, Yellowstone National Park, USA - WS (SPADES assembly) (version 2) | ecosystem: Environmental > Aquatic > Thermal springs > Hot...
CAGTCCTTCTCGCCAAGGGTTGGGGTCTGTGTGCTGAGGTTGTTCAACGTCTTTGGGCCTAGGCAGCGTGATGGCGAGTACGCTGGTGTTATAGCGAGATTCATAGGTAGGGTTAGGCGTAACCTTCCTCCTGTTATTTACGGTGATGGGTTGCAGAGTAGGGACTTCATATATGTTGGTGATGTGGCGGAGTTCTTCGCGAGGGCTGTTGAGAGGCGTGATATTGTAGGCGTGTTTAATGCGGGTTCAGGTAAGCGTATATCAGTTAACGAGCTCGCAGAGATCATACTCAAGGAGGCTGGTAAGATGGATCTTAAGCCTATGCATAGTGGAGCAAGGGTTGGCGAGGTTAGGCATAGCGAGGCGAATGCCTCTAAAGCGTTTGAGTCCTTTGGCTACAAGCCTCAGATAACGCTTGATGAGGGTATTAGGAGGCTTCTAGATCACGCCTAACTCTAATGGTCTTGTTGTTGCTTGCATACCCGCCTATAATGAGGAGAGGAGTATAGCTCGTGTTATAGTTGAGGCGCAGAAGTATGTGGATAAGGTTATTGTGTGTGACGATGGCTCGACGGATTTGACTGGTGAGATCGCTAGGAGGCTTGGTGCTGAAGTTATTAGGCATGGGAGGAATATGGGTTACGGTGCAGCTCTCTCCTCTCTCTTTAAGGCTGCCCGTGAGTTGGACGCATCTGCTATGGTTGTTTTGGATGCTGATCTTCAGCATAGTCCTAGTGAGATACCTAGACTCTTACCACCAGTTGTCAAAGGTGAGGCGGATATAGTTATTGGGTCTAGGTTCTTAGGTGAAGAGGGCGGGGTGCCGAAGTATAGGGGTTTGGGTATTAGGTTGATAACGAACTTCGCTAGAGGCGTTTCCTATAGGGAGATCACTGATGCGCAGTCCGGCTTCAGAGCTTACAGTAGGAGGGCGATTTACTCTATAACGCCTAGCGAGCAGGGTATGGGTGCTTCAACAGAGATCCTTCTTAAGGCTAAGGAGATCGGCTTGAGGGTGGTTGAGGCGCCGGTTAAGATCAGCTATGATGTGGAGAAGCCTTCGACCCACAACCCGCTCTTGCACGGTCTAGACGTTATCTTAAGCACGGTGAAGCATCTATCGATAAGGCGTCCTCTTGTCTTCTACGGTGTGCCTGGTTTCGCCGCTCTTCTAGTAGCGCTCTTCTTCTGGCTTTGGACCCTGCAGATATTTGCTTCTACTAGGCAGATCGTTACGAACATAGCTTTGATAGCGTTGGGTGCAACATTGGTTGGTCTGATGCTGCTAACAACAGCTGTTATTCTTTGGGTTCTGATCAGCGTGGTGAGGGAGACGAAGTAGAGTGCTTGATGTTGGCTCAAGAACATCGTGGTGAAGGTATAAAGAAGGCTCTAGTTGCTGACTGGAGGGTCTTTATCGGTTCACACCTGATGAGGGAGCTTAGGAATATCTTAAAAAAATCTTTGAATTGGTAGAGAATCTAACCAAATGGATAACAGAAATTAAGCGACAATCTCGAATTGGTAGAAAACGTTTTATCGATAGATACTGAGGAAATATTCCACGGTGAATATACACGGAAATTTTCGTGTCACCTATTCTATAGGACGCCGAAGAACGTCCCGTTAATACTAAGGATGTTGGAAGAATACGACGCCACGGCAACCTTTTTTATTGTTGGAGAAATAGCTGAGAAATTCCCGGATCTTGTTGACGAGATAGTGCAGGGAGGGCATGAGGTGTCTTTCCATAGTTGGCTGCATGAGCCACTGTGGAGGTTAACACCTGAGCGATTTAGAAGGGAAGTAAAAGCCTTTAAAAAAATTTATGGTGATTGCATAGGTTTTAGAGCACCGTCTTTTTCATTAAATAATAAAACAAGATGGGCTCTCGAAATATTGGAGGAAGAAGGTTTTAAGTATGATTCAAGCGTATTCCCAACTTGGACGCCATTATATGGCGCGCATAGAGCGCCCACACATCCTTATCACCCTTCTTTGGCAAACATATTAAAAGAGGGATGCTGCTCGATTATAGAATTTCCCTTAGCCGTATACGAGTTGTTTGGACTTAAACTCCCTATCGCTGGAGGCTTTTGGCTACGTTTGTGGAGTGCAGATTTAGTTAAGAGGGGGATTAGAAAGATCAACGAACGCGGTTTTCCAGCAGTAATCTATGTACATAACTGGGAACTCGATACGGAGACTCCTAGAATTGCTGCAAGCATCTTAGGTAGTTTTCAGGCTTACTACAATCTGAATAAAGCGAAGCAGAAACTGGCTTCTTTGTTAAGCGAATTTAACTTCACTAATTTCTCAGCCTACATTAAGGCGATCTGAGATTTTGGGCTTAGTCTTAGTTACAGATGCATCTGAAAGAGCCGCTTTAGCAGTCATCAGGTCTCTTGGTAAAAAAGGCATAAGGGTATTGGCTGCTGATACCACAAGATTTAATGCTGGATTTTTATCAAAATATTGCGCCCATAAAGTAACTTACCCTTCACCAATAGAGAATAAAAAGAGATTCATAGAATCGTTACTCCGCTCAGTGAAAAAAATAAAATTAGACTTATTGATACCAATAACCGACTTCACTATGATACCGATTCTTGAACGAAAAGAAGATTTTGAACACTATGTTAAAGTGGCAACACCCCCCTATGAAGTTGCAATGAAAGCTTACGATAAATTTCAAACAATTAGCATTGCACAAAAATGTAGGGTGCCACACCCCAAAACTTTTCTAATAGATGATTTAAAAACCTTGAGAGAAGTAGCAGACGAACTTAACTATCCAGTAGTTATTAAACCTAGGATGAAAGTTTTCTGGAATAATGAAAAGGCAGTTATGGTGAAAGTCACGTCAGTTAACTATGCATATAACAAGGAGGCTCTTCTATTTAAATATAAAAGCCTAATGAGCAGGCTTAAAGGTATAATACCTCCTGACTTTTTTCTCGTACAAGAATACGTGCAGGGAGTGGGATATGGCGTAGAAATGTTAATGGATGATGCCTCTAATCTGATCGCATTATTTATGCATAAAAGATTGCATGAATATCCAGTTACTGGTGGGGCCAGCACGTTAAGAGTTAGCGTATGGAATAGAAGATTAGCGGAATACTCGATAAAGCTGCTGAGGGAAATGGGGTGGCAATGGGTTGCGATGGTAGAATTCAAATTGAATGAGAAAAATGGAGGTGTAAACCTCATGGAGGTTAACGGGAGGTTCTGGGGATCTCTACCATTAGCAATAAGTGCAGGAGTAGATTTCCCATATCTCTTGTATAGATGCTTGATTGAAAAAGAGAATTTCAAACTTTCCAATTATAAATTGGGTGTGAGACAGAGATGGTTATTACCAGGCGATATTCTATGGCTTTACTCATCTATCATTAATACACACAAGGGTTTTACTTCCATTAAAGATTTCATAACATCATTTTCAGTTGCAGATGATATTATATCTACCGATGATGTAGTCCCGACCATTGGAGCTTTATGGACGTCTTTAAGTTTATTCATAGACGTTTTAAAAGGGAAACGTAGTATAACGGGAGAACTCTTAAAAACCACCGAGGGAACTTAATTAAATGAATATATGTTTCATTAATCCATCTAAAAGTCGAAGGCCAGAAATATACGGATTAGCTGAAAACCTTCCTAAAAAGTATAGCATAACGATCTTACAACCTTCAAATAAAGTTAAAATGCATTATGATTTCTATTTACGTGAAAACATATTTGTCAAACATGTTCCATCGTTTTTTATACCTCTGTCCGATTCGGTAGTTACAATACCTATTTTTCAAAAATGGATGAAAGAATTATTTAACATTATTCGACTCAGTAAAGCTGATTTGATACATGTTTGCGATTATGAGTACTTAACATCAATTCTCCCCATATTTATTAAACGAAGATATAGGAACATTTCAGTAATAATAGCGAATGATGCGCTTATAGGTTCAGGAAATTATTCCTTTGGCTCGTTACCAATGAACTTTTTATCTAAAATTTACACGTATAGTTTAGGAATAGGAGTCCTTAACAATTACGACAAAATTATATTTTTATACTCAGAGCTTGCTGAACAAGCAAAAAGAATAGGAATGCCTGAGGCGAAAATAAGAATAATACCCAATGGAATAGATGTTGAAGAAATTTTCGGTATTCAAAAACAGCTTAACACTAAAAGGATTAGGGAAAAATATGGAATAAATGAAAATGAAAAAGTAATTTTGTATGTGGGGCGTCTGGTCAAAATGAAACGTGTTGAAATAATAATTAAAGTAATTAAGAAGTTGCTAGAGAAGAAATTAAGAGTCAAAGGTTTAATAGTTGGAGACGGACCACAGCGTGCTAAGCTAGAAAAAATGGCATACCCTATAGGTAATCATATCAAATTTACAGGTTATCTTTTAGAAGAAAGATTTGAATGCTATCATATTGCTGATCTATTCATACTGCCTTCAATTTCTGAAGGATTGCCTACAGTACTTTTAGAAGCCGCATTATTTGGGATTCCGATCATCGCAACAAACATTCATGGGGTACCAGATATAGTTATTCACGGTAGAACAGGTTTTCTGGTTAGTAGATGGAATTACGACCAATATACCGAGTATGCTGAATATTTACTTACAAACCAGAACCTGGCTAGAGAAATAGGTGAAAATGCAAGAAAGCATGTAGCAAGTAATTTCTCATGGAACGAAGTTGTGAAGAAATATGAAAAAGTTTATAATGAATGCTGATAATATGCCTGTTCATATAAGGAGTAGCATTAATAATTTAACGATTCGTTTAGGTATTTTTTAGTTTAACAGGTTATGATTGTATGAGATCAAAATTTGGAATATGGTATTTAACACATGCTCATAGGAGAGACCGACTCTTATGAATAGATCTTCTGCATATATCTTCACATTAAAAGAAGAATGTCTATACTTTTCTTGAAGCTATCGCTTATGGGAAGATAGCAATTATGTCAAATATAACTGGAGCTACCTAAGAGAATTTGAGAAATTTAACATAAAAATGCCCCTTTTAATGATAGAAAACTATAAAATGTTCGTTGGGAATATGCTCATAACTAAAGAATAGTGATAAAAGTAAAAATGTGACCAATAATGTGTAAAATCAAAGTTTTACATATTATTCTCTCTTATTACCCGAGAGTGGCAGGGGCCGAGGTTTTTACTCAGAAAGTAGCGGAATTTTCAGCACAAAATGGGCACAAGGTTTGTATAATAACTGGAAGATGGAAAGGTCTTTCGTCCATAGAAAACATTAATGGTACTTATGTTTGTCGGGTAAATCCATATATGTTTCACCTTTTGGCATTCTTAAAGGCTTTAAAATTGTATAGAAAGTTTAGATTTGATATCGTTCACGCACATTTAGCAACACATGCAGGTTTCGTTGGTTTCTTGGTATCTCTCTTTAGTAGAACACCATTAATCGTTACAGTGCAAGGTGGAGATTTATTTGATTATAGTGAACATATTCGTTATAGATTGGTTGTATGGCCTATATTAATTTACTTCATGATACGCCTTTCATTAAGTTTTGCGAATATTGTTCATGCTGTTAGTAGATATACAGCTGTTCGAGCAAAAAGTCTTGGAGCCAAGAAAATTATTATTATTCCAAACGGCGTTGATACCGACTTTTTTGCTAAACGAATTAATGATAAATTAAAAGAAGAATCAGGAATCAGGAGTCAGGAAAAAGTGATAATAACAGTTTCTCGACTAACACAAAAAAATGATATAAAAACGTTGATAAAAAGTTTATCGCTTTTGAAAAACAAAAACCACGAAGTTTACGATAAAATAAAAGTTCTAATAGTGGGTGATGGTCCTCAAGAAAAATTCCTTAAAGATACGTGTGCGGAACTTGAGGTTAGTGATCGGGTAATTTTCACTGGAAGACTATCACATGAAGAAATACCGAAATACTTGTCGATGTCGGATATATTCGTACGCACTCCAGTTCAGGAAGGATTTGGTATAGCATTTCTTGAAGCAATGAGTTGCCAACTTCCAATTATTGCGACAAATGTTGGAGGAATCGTCGATTTTGTAAAAGACGGTATAAATGGAATTTTGGTTAAACCAGGTGATGATGTATCATTGGCTCGAGCAATAGTGAAACTCATTGAAGATGAAGAATATGCAAAAGCGATGGCCGAGCAAAATCGTAAAACAGCCGTAAAATATGACTGGCACAAAGTCTGCAAAAGAGTGTTAGAGATATACTTGAAAGTTTTACATTTGAAAAAGTGCTAGAGTACTTTCTCAAAAATAATTCAGAAATAAGGTGTCTCAAATAAAAATCTGTATAATGGGTCCTTTTCCACCTTTGATAGGTGGACCAGCTACATATTCCTATGAGTTAGCGAGAAGACTAAAAGCTCGCGGACATGAAGTATGTGTGCTGACCTTTGGAAAACCTAAAAAGGAAGGTGTGGATAAAATCATCGTTATACGTACCCCTAGAAGCAGAGTTTTCGTTAAAAGGTACTTCGATTTATTATTATTGGCTTTAAAGGTAGCCCCTAAGTATGATATAATCTATGCACAAGATCCCGTGTCTATAGGATTACCTGCAGCAATTGCTAAAAAGCTCAGTAAAAAACCTCTCGTTACTAAGATTGTGGGAGACTTTGCCTGGGAGATATCATTTCAGAAAGGATGGACATCTATCTACATCGAGGATTTTCAGAAAAGTAAAAAGGCGTTAATAACACGCTTTCTATGTTATGCTGAAAAATTTGTGGCGAAAACTTCTGACGAAATCGTTGTACCTTGCAATTATTTAAAGAAACTTATCGTTGGCTGGGGAATTCCTTCGGAAAAAATTACGGTTATACCTAATGCTATTGACTTACAATCTTATGTTAATAATGGCGGTGTAGTTAAGGAAAGCTTAGGCCTCAGCAATTTTCGGGTTATTCTGACCGTTGGACGACTTGTTCCATGGAAAGGCGTTGATGTTTTAATCAAAATTATGCCAGAAATTAGGAAAGCAATACCAAAGATACTTCTAGTGATAATTGGAGATGGCCCAGAAATGCCAAAATTAAGGAAGTTGGCTCGTGCTTATGGCGTAGCTGATTCTGTCATATTTACTGGAAGACTAGAGCGAAATTTAGTGCAAAAATACATGAAATCATCCGATGTCTTTGTCATTTTCTCAAAATATGAGGGTATGTCGCATACAATTCTTGAGGCTATGGCTTGTGGAACGCCTGTAATCGCCTCTAATGTGTGCGGAAATCCAGAAATTATTAAAGATTCTGTAAATGGTTTTTTAGTAAACAATTTAAATGAACTCAAGGAAAAGATATTGTCTATTTTAAGCCATCCCGAAAATATGGAAAAAATACGACAAAATGCTTTAGATACCCTAAAGCAATATTCTTGGAAGCGGCATTTGAATGAACTAGAAGAAGTTTTCTTTTCACATATTCATTAGCTAAAATTTGATAAATGATGCAGATCATATAGATTATGGGCGTCTTGTATAGAGTGTTTTCTCGATTCTTTTATTTGGGGCTACTCTACCATTACATTGAAATTACTCATACTGCTTTCAATCGTGTTCACAGGCCCTCTTTTTATGAAGAAATGAACGTAATGAACCTCTAGTTATTGAAAAATGAACGTACTTATGTTTAGCCTTGATTCATCCCCGCTCAGGGATAAGGATTCATATTTTGCATGCGTACTAAAGGAGTTAAATAAATACTGGGATAACATAATAGTCATTGTTCCTTATCCACGTTATTGCCGTATGCCACTAAACGAGAGATGTAAAGTTGTAGGTTTCCCCAAAATTTTATATCCCTTGTTACCACTAGCATTAATCTTTAAGAAGGTAAAAATTGACTTTGTGATTTCACAAGATCCCGCGTTTACTGGTCTTCCAGCATATATGCTAGCTAAGCTGAAGTGCATTCTATGGTTTTGCGAACTACATGGTACTTATTTGACTGAAACTCAAGAATGCTTGACATGGAAAGACCTTTTCTTGAATAAAATAGGCAAGTTTCTTATAAAGAGGGCTCATGTGATTCGTGTTGTCAATAAGAAAATTTACCATTCCCTAAAATTTTTAGGAATTCCTGAAGACCGTCTCTTGTATATAAGAAGCAATTATATTCATCCAGACTTTATTTCTCCTTCTTATTTTTGTAAAAATAGCAATAATAATGAATTGACCCTTGCATTTGTTGGAAGATTAGTAAAGGAAAAAGGAGTCGATTTGCTTTTAAACATACTTCCTTATCTCAAGGACAAAATAAATTTTAAGCTATTTGTTGTAGGAAGCGGACCTGATACATCTTGGTTTAAAAGAGAAATTCGCAAATTAGGCTTAAATTATAATGTTCAATTTGTCGGGTGGTTATCTCGAAAAGAACTAGCTGAATTATACTCTAAAGTTGATTTTCTATTAATAACATCTTACCATGAAGGAGGGCCGCGTGTTGCTTATGAAGCTATGGCATGCGGTACTCCAATCATATCAACTGACGTGGGGGAGCTTTCCGAATTCATAGAAAATGGAATTGATGGTATAATAATTAGTAGTCGTGAACCAATGATTTTTGTGAACACAATTATTAAACTCGCTTCTGATAAAGAGAAGTTAAGAGAGATGAGAAAAAGAGCGCAAAAGAAAGTATTAAAATATTGTAATTGGAATGCCTTAATCAGAGAGTATGCGGAGACGTATAAGAAACTAATTAAAAATGTTAAAGGAATTGCCTAAAAATAAATTGAACATTTTAATGGTAACGCAAGAATTGGATCCCATAGGTGATGTTCTTGGTTTCGTATGGATGTGGGTAACCAAATTATCAGAACAAGTTAATTACCTTTTTGCAGTAGCTTTAAGAGTAAAGAAGGTTAAAGAAAAACCACAAAATCTTGAGTATTTTCCATTAATTACACATGGAAAATACAATGTTTTCCCGAAAGTGACTCTTCAGATACTTGCTACCTTAAAGCTATGGTTTATAATTATGCGGCTGTGGTCAAGAAGACGATTAAATTTAGTTTTCACACACATGTGCCCTGAGTTTACGATTGCTTCCGCTCCCATCTGTAAAGTGCTTAGAATACCCATTGTCATGTGGTATGCTCATAAACATGTAAGCTCCAAACTGAAGCTAGCGTACGCTTTAAGTGATAAAGTCGTTACCTCCCATGAAAGAGATTGCCGCATTAGGGGGAAGAAGACCATCGTAATAGGACAGGGGATAACAGTTCCAAAGATTAGCGTGAACGAAAACAAAAATGAGAATACAATAATAAGCGTTGGACGAATATCTCGGATAAAAGCATACGAATTCATTATTAAAGCGTTATCCGAGGTTATTAATGAACTTAAATATGTGAAATTAAAAATTATTGGTCCTATATATGACGAACAATACTATCAATTATTGATAAAGCTAATTAAGGATTTATCGCTTGAAAAACATGTGATATTTGTAGGTCAGGTACCACATTCTCAGATGGAGGAACACTATTTGAACTCAACAGTTTTCGTAAGCGCTTGCCATGCTTTTGACAAAGCTCCTTTGGAGGCTATGGCTTACGGTCTGCCAACAATAGTGTGCGATGACACATTTGATGAGATTTTATCAGATCTTATACCTTACTGTCGTTACACTCCAGGGAACCACAAAGAACTTGCACAAAAATTAATTAAAATTTTAAGTGATAAAAAACTCCGAAATGAAGTAGGTAAGCAGCTGAGAGAGAGAGTAGTAAAAGGACATAGCGTAGACAATTTTATCAAAAAATTAGTTGAAATATTCAAAAGCCTTACCGAAAACAATAAACGGGGAGTTGCCTAAACGTTACATTTAGTACATGACAACTAAGTGTTAAAATATGATTCAGTAGACATTAACACGAGGAGTTCTGAGGTATCTAATTGGGTAAAATATTAGTTCAAACACGTATCATAGAAAGATTTTGCCCTCCAGGAGACGGGATATGCCTTGATCTGGGATGTGGCGAGGGACCATATAAAGACTTGCTTATAAAAAGAGGATATACATATATCGGCTTGGATATTAAGCATCAGGGAGGTATTAAAGATTTCATTCTGGGTGATGCGCATAGATTACCATTTAGAAGAGCTTCTGTTAAGTTGGTGTTAGCCACTCATGTGCTTGAACACTTATTAAATCCACAGAAAGTTGTAGATGAAGTCTACCAGATTCTCGAAAATAAAGGTAAGTTCATAATAATAGTACCATTTGCACATCCACCTCATGGCGATTATTTTAGATTTACAGAGTTGGGGTTGCTATACATTTTGAGGCGTTTTAAAATTGTAGTGCTGAAGCCAGCAGGAGGAATTTTCACGGTTCTAGGAATCGTAATGGGAAATTTGGTTGCGAAGATCTTTGGAAAAGATAGCATAATTAGATTTGTACGTGATAGTTTTTCGAGGCTGGATAACGAATTGACTTCTTATGTGCTACCATCTTCCTATTTTGTTTTAGCAGTAAAGGAATAATTGAATTTAAAATATGATTGTTGACAACTTTTTAATTAAATCATACTACAGAAGTAAAAAATTCCTTATACATTATTTCTATCGAACCCGCGCAGATGAATACTGTTTAAAAAAGGTTTAAAGCAGGGATGCTATAGCAAAAGAAACTTGCGAATCTATTATACAAGTTTTCACACTAGTTACCGTAAGCTCCTTCTCTTGTGGGATCAATTCGACCTTAGCCGATTAAAAACATTAGATGTTGGCTGTGATTACGGACAGTATTTGATGCATTTTTTTAAAGACTCGATGGGAGTTAACATCGATGACAAAGAGATAATTTCGCGACGCGTTTAGGGTTAAGTGTAATATTGAAGAATGCATCAATGTTGAGAATGAAAGTTTTGAAGTCATTTTTTGTAGAGCTATTTTGGAACGTATGTTTTCACCACATAAGTTGTTACGGGAGTTTTGAAGTTTACTTAAGCTTCTCTCCGTCAAACAGCTTGAGGCTTTAATAATTATGGATATTGAAATTTTTGCGCAAAAAATAAAAAATTTTTATGAAGATTACTGGGCAAGAAGATTATGTAGTCCTTCAAACGTAACCGCCATCAGATTTAAAACTATTCTTCGACTTTTACCCAAATCTTTTTCAAAAGTTTTGGATGTTGGATGCGGTGATGGAACTACATTATCTCTCATTAAGAGACACTATGGAAATTTTCAAGACTTTGGGTTCGATATTTCAGAAAGAGCAGTAAAATTAGCAAAAGATAAGGGGGTTAATGCCTTTGTCCAAAACGCCGATGACCCATTTCCGTTTCCTGATTCTTTTTTCGATGTAATAATATGTAGTGAGGTTCTGGAGCATCTAGTTTTCCCAGGCAAATGCGTCAAAGAAATATATCGAGTATTAAGAAGTGGAGGGGTGGCTATCTTTTCGATACCTAATCTTGGCTTCATTAAAAATAGAATCAGGCTTCTTTTCGGAATATCACCTTGTGACCAAGGTAGATTTTGCAGGTCAGAGCATCTTCATTACTGGACATGCTCTTCTTTTAAGTATTTCCTAAAAATATATAATTTTAAAGTCTTAATGGTCAAAGGTATTAAAGATAGGAGCTGGAAAAATATATTAACTTATAACTTTCCATGTATTTTCTCAGATTACATTTTCTTTAAAACATGCAAGATGACTCCTCATGCAAGAGAGTGAAAAACGTAAGATGATTAAGGACGTAAAAAATGAGTTTTTCAACAATTTTTTTAGCAAAAAGAATTTGTGGTTTTTGTTCGTGATAGGTCTGAGTATTATAATTATTATACTAAATATTTTTGAAACAGATTATCTGTTTGTAACGTTCATCAAGGGAGCGCTGTCTGTAATATTTGTCTTTCTCCTTCCCGGATTCTGCTTAACTAAAGTGGTCTTCAAAGATGATGAAATAGGATTCGATGAAACTCTAGTATATAGCTTTGGACTAAGCGTGTTGACAGTTTCACTTATTTCGTTAATGTTATATCTCGCCAAATGCTTTGACTTCATGAAACTTTCAATGCTCATTTTAGTGCCAATGTTAGCGATTTTGGCGTTTATTTGGAGAAACAAAAATTTAGGGGAGATACTTTGAGAAGAGACATATTGTTGCCAAGTGATTTACTATCCATCCTGCTATTGTTGCTTTTAATAGTAACTCCCTTTTATCCATTCGCCTTAAAGAGTGGCGCATTAGTCATCTTCTCAATCATACTATTAATCCTAATATGGTATTTGCCTCGAACAAGCATCAAGATTAAGATGGGCTTTACGTTCTTCGTTTTGCTACTAATAGGCTATGATGCTTTTACGGGATCAATAAGCAAGTATGTTAACGATTTCCTAGAAATGCGTTCCTCTGTGGTTTACGTCCCATTTGAAGTTTTGGCAATTCCGCTAATGCCGCTAAACATACTTCCTCTTCCGTCATTTCTGAAATTTATACTAGGAGTAATTGTTTTAACTGGTTTTTGGACCGTGATTCTCTTTCTTATACATAAGATGATGAAGACCGTGGAGGCTAAGCAAAAATGAATAAAATCCGCGACATGGTTGTAGTTTTCATTCTCTCAGTGTTTATGAGAGCTCTTGTAACTTTATATTATGGGCTTCCCGTCGGCAAGGATCCATGGGCCTTCTTATCAATAATGCAGGGATACTTTACATATACTTACAAGATAGATGATTTCATTTTCCTAAAGGGGAGCGATTTAGTTAGTTATCCATATGAACTCATCAGTGCATTTGTGAAATTGTTCCCGCTTTACATTTTAGGACTCATATGGAAATTGCCAGACCGTTTAATAGCTTTTAGCGATATTGTAACTGTTTTCCTCTACGCGTTGATGTCAATCGCTATATACTCCTTAACAATTAAAATTGTTAATGTTCGAAGGATAGCTCTCCTTTCTGGGATTATCTCGGCATTCAGCGTAAGTCAGCTGAGATTAACTAGAATAAATTTGGGAGAAATGCTTGGGCTTCTGCTTCTTCTAATAACATTAATAGCATACTTCTCTTTCCTAAAGAAAAAACATGTAAAAGATTTTATATTATTCTTAGCATTCTTATCTATGATACCATATGTTCATCTTCAATCTTTTGCAATCATAGTTGCTGTACTTCTCGTTCACCATACGGCTAAGATCATTATTGAATCAGTTCGAATGCGCTCATTCGTTGAGGCCTTTATCGCCATGTTATCTATAGTGATAGCAATAGCTCCTTGGCTACTTCTCCAACACTATGTTAGGCCAAGCGAAGTGATTGGTATACTCTCCTCTGCTGGTCAACAACTTCCAGCAAACGTTCAAATAATACCAAAATACTATGAACTACTGAATATTTTCGGCTGGCCCCAGGTTTCCTTTGCCATAATAGGTTTAATCCTTTTGCCAAAAATCATGAGCAAAGATTCCTCTCTTTTCATGGCTTCTTGGGTTTTTGCATCGCTTATTTACATCTACCAGTGGCCCTTAGGGCTTCCAATCGCACCTTATGATTATTATCTTTCTGAGCGTGTTTTCACGCAACTCTATGTGCCTGTTAACATTTTGGCTGCAAATGGTTTTTACAAGCTTTTAAGTGAAGTGCACTATAAATTATCCTTTACTTTGGGATGCTGTAAGAAAACCATTTCAATACCTAAAAAGACGCTCAACATCTTGAAGACATTTCTGTTAATGGGCCTTATTTTCTCATCTAGCATCATGTATATTATTGGAGCTGTAGACCTATGTTATCCTATGGCGAAATATATGACTAGGGATGAGTGGCAAGGCATTGTGTGGCTTAAGGAAAACATCAACCCTGATAATGTCATAATTGTTGCCGACCACAACTATGCTAGCTTCATAAGCCTGTATACTTACTTCCGAGTATTAAAGCTAAGTAGTTTCTCATTGTTAAAATTCAATAATGTGAATGAAAACAACCAAGGCGAAGCAATTAAGTATATTCTCAGTTATTGGTTGCCGAGAGGTTATAAGATTATAATAGCTCAGAGGAAATCTGTTATAAAATCCATAGAGTTACCTGAAATTTTTACCTTAATCTATGAAAATAAGGATGTGAAAATTTATTCTGGACAGTGGACATCAGACAGGCTATCAATTATTCACAATGGGGGGTTTGAACGTTGGGATTCAAGAGGCATCCCCCTTAACTGGGATTATCCTGAAGGCAACATTAACATTATATCCTTAAAGGAAAAAACAATAGTACATGATGGAAATTACAGCCTGAAGTTAACAGGACGCGGATGGGTAGGCATTAAACAAACGGTTAATTGGCCATCAGATAATCTTACTTTATCATTCTCCATCTACATTAACTCAACGGTTCCTTACAAGCTATATCACATCGTTGTTAGAGTTGTATATACTGACATGATGAAGATTCATTTTAGTTTAACTGACCTAACTGAAAGTACAAACAGTACAACAGATATATTTATAGCAAACATACCAGCAATTTACGGTAAATGGATAAACTATAAGTGTAATTTAGGATTGTTAACCAAGTATATTTTTAATTCAACGAAGACTATTAAAGAGATATGGTTGCTAGCCTACGAGAACTCCACAGTGGTTTACTATGATAATGTAGATATTTATCTCGTTCGTTCTACTATGAAAAATTTGTATGAAATCGAAGTGGAGAAAGCACTTTATTGGTTATAGATTAGGGTATATTTAAGTTATATATTGGTAGAAGGTGTAAAATAAATGAGGATTATTGTACCCATATCTTATTCTCCTTGGCCTCTTATGAATATAAATAAGACATATTTTTTAAAGTATTTTTCTAAGAAGTACGATGTTACTGTTTATTTCATGTATGGTTTTGAATCTATAATAAAACAGAAATTAGGTTTCATTCATGGAGAATGGATTCAAGAAGGATTACACTTTAAAATAGCACCTAGACCTTATCTTGTCCATGATGCCTTTACTCTTCCTTTAGCTTACATTTCTCTTAACTTGGAAAATGCGGATATTTGCTGGGCTCATGATCCAATTACTGCGGCGTTATATTTTAAAGCTCCTATTGTGGTCGATTATGACGATCCGCTGAGTCAAACATTTCCAATATACTCGGTAGTGGAGCGTATAGCGTTTAAAAAGCAAAACGTAAAATTCGTTGTAACGCCCACAGAGAAACTAAAAAAATATCTTGTTAAAAAAGTCGGCGTCCCTCCAAATAAAATACGCGTTGTCCCCTTCGGTGTGGACATTGAATTATTTAAGCCAACTCCCTTCCCTGAAACCCCCACAGTTCTATATTGCGGTGTCCTCGATAAGTGGAAGATACAAATTCTTTTAGATGCAATGGAAATAGTTTGGAAAAAGAGGGAAAATATTCGGCTTATTTTAGTTGGGCATGCTGATTCGCACATACTGTCGTTTGCTAGCAGACATAAATCAAGGGTGAAACTATATGGGTATGTAAACCATAATGTGTTGCCGATGATATTCGCTCATAGTACCATTGGCACCTATCCTGCCTCAAAATCCTTCGGCGGACGTTTTTCAATGAAGTTGCTAGAGTACATGGCCTCTGGAAAACCCATTATAGCTACAGACGTTGATGAAGCATTTTTAGTTGAGGAAGCACAGAGCGGTATAATAGTTCCAAGAAACCCTAAAGAATTTGCAAATGCTATAATCAAATTGGTAGATAATGAGAACCTATTGAGAAGATTTGGGGAGAATGGTAGGAAATTTGCCGAAAAATACAGTTCGGATGAAGTTGCAAAGCAATACATAAAAATATTTGAAGACATTTTAGATTATTAGCGCAAGATTTATGTTCTAAACTCTTTAAATTCTTCAACATCTTCGTTATTCTTGCAATCACTAATGCAGATGGCAGCTTAGTTATTACCAAGTCTCTTACCACACTTATAGAGACACGCGCTATTGCACGATTTTGTCAAACACCTATTTTAGTGCTTAACGTACAAAAGCTTGATATCAGAGAAATCTGTAAGATATTTTGCCAGCGAAGATTCGATAGGACTCTATTCGCCTCGTAATTCGATATATGTTTGTGCTCAAACTTATCGTACTCACATCATTATGATGCATGCGCTTAAAGGTTAGTACTAAAATAGTTGGAACGAAGTATGCTGTTGCAACGCGCGGATGTACATAGGCTATACGCAAACATGGAAAATGACTACGACAAAAGAAGAGACAAAATAAAAGACTCGATGTAATAGGCAACTGCATAATAGATGTAGAAGAGGAAGTAATAAACGCTTTAATCAGCTCGAAGTACGCGCTTAGAATTTTATTTAAAAGAAAAAGTAAAACTTAAATGTATTTTAAATACATAATGTTAGGGCTGATTATCTGAGGTTGATACGTGATGAAGTATAATATTGGAATTGTGGGTGGCTCGGGATATATTGGTAGTTCTCTTGCTGGGTATTTGTCTGGTAATTTTCATGTAAAGGTGCTGGATGTTAAGGAGCCTTCTAAAGGTGTTAGGGATAAGGTTGATTATGTTTTTTGTGATGTTCGGAATTATGAGCAAGTTAAGGAGGGGTTGCGGGATGTGGATTTGGTGTTGCATGTGGCTATTGTTCAGATTCCGTTGATTAATGAGCAGAAGAGGCTTGGGTATGAGGTTAATTTTGTTGGTACTCAGAATGTGTGTAGGGTTGTTGATGAGAATCCGCAGATAAGAGGGATGATTTTGGCGAGTTCGTGGCATACTATAGGTGAGGGTGGGCTTGAGGGTGTTATTGATGAGAAGTTTGGGTTTAGGCCTGATAGGGTTGAGGATAGGGCTAGGTTGTATGCTTTATCTAAGATTGCTCAGGAGGCTATTGTGAGGTTTTATGATGAGATGTCTGGGAAGGCTTTTGGGATTATAAGGATGGGGACTGTGCTTGGTGAGGGTATGCCTGAGAAGACTGCTGCAAACATCTTCATAGAGAGAGCTTTGAGAGAGGAAACTATAACGCCTTATAAGCATAGCATGTATAGACCTATGCTCTACGTTGACATTGAAGACGTATGCTTAGCCTATGAGAAGTTCGCAGATAAAATATTGAATGGAGAAGTTGGAAAGGGGGATAATAGTTTAGCTCACATAGTGAACGTTTATTATCCAAGCCCCATAACTATCCTAGATCTGGCGCAGATAGTTCAGAGAACAGTTATGAAGCTTACAAACAATGCTATACAACCGAGAATAGAAATTGTCGACACAGGACAGAAGCCTCTATTCAATGAATATGATAAGAGCAAAATCAAGGCTAATATAAAGAAAGCTATTGAATTCCTAGGTTTGAGCAAACTCAAAAGTCCGGAGGAATCGATTGAGGAAATTGTGAGGAAAAAGCTTATGAAATATGGCTTCAAATGCTGAACGTTAAAGGATGATGAAGTTATGGGTAAAGAAAGAGTGCTGGTTACTGGTTGTGCTGGTTTTATTGGTAGCCACCTTGTTGAGGCATTATTGTTGATGGGCTATGATGTTGTTGGAGTAGACTGCTTTACCCCATATTATTCTGATAGAATAAAAAGGCATAATCTAGCTGAAGCGCTACGTCGTAAAGAGTTTAAGTTAATTGAGTTAGATCTTTCGCGTACTTCCATTGATGATCTAACGAGCATTGTGAAGGATGTCAGTTACGTCATTCATGAGGCTGCCCAGCCTGGTGTTAGGAGTAGCTGGGGTGCGGATTTTGATGCCTATGTTAGGCATAACATTTTAGCTTCTCAGAGGTTGCTTGAAGCGGTTTTAAGGGCTGGGGGTGTTAAAAGGTTTGTATATGCGTCCTCGTCAAGTATTTATGGTAATGTTGAGAATATTCCGATCAGTGAGGAGGCAACTCCGAAACCATATTCGCCGTACGGTGTTACAAAACTTACTGCTGAAAATTTGTGCAGGGTTTACTACGAGAACTTTAATGTGCCAATCGTCGTCTTAAGATACTTCACAATGTATGGGCCTAGGCAGAGGCCTGATATGGCGTTTCATAAATTCATAAAATCGATGTTGAGGGGTGAGCCTATATATGTGTATGGTGATGGACAACAGGCGAGAGATTTCACGTATATCGAAGACGTTGTTGAGGCTACGATAAGATCTATGGAATGTGAGGACGATATTATAGAGCAGGCCGTAAATGTCGGTTACGGAAAGCCAATAAAGCTAATGAAAGCTATAGAAATTATCGCTGAACTATGTGATGTAAAACCTCAGATTATGTTTAAGGAAGAGATGAAAGGCGATGTTAAAGCAACGTGGGCTGACATAAGCAGGGCAAGGAAGCTACTGGGATGGGAGCCAAAAACTAAGCTTAGAGATGGTCTTGAAGCTGAGATACAATGGATCAAGCAGGCTATGGAAGTAGGTTTAATATAACCATGAACATACCTTTTAGTATGGCTTTGTCGGTCAATAAGGCGGTAATAACGGCTGCCGGTATAGGTACTAGATTGTTGCCCGCAACTAAGGAGACTCCTAAGGAGATGCTTCCAATATTCGTTAGAGGTCAGAAGGGTATGGTTTTGAAGCCTCTTCTTCAGGCTTTGTTTGAGCAGTTGTATTGTTTTGGTTTTAGGGATTTCTGCTTTGTTGTTGGTCGTGGTAAGAGGAGTGTTGAGGATCATTTTACGCCTGATTGGGATTTTGTTAGGAGGCTTGGTGATAGAGGTAAGAATGATCTTGCCGATGAACTTAGAAGCTTTTATCGTATGGTTGAGGATTCTAGGATTGCTTTTATTAATCAGCCTGAGCCTAGGGGTTTTGGTCACGCTGTCCTTGTGGCAAGGTTTTTCCTGGGGGATGAGTCTTTCATGGTTTGTGCTGGTGATACCTATATTATTTCTGAGGGTAATTCCTTTGTTAGGAGGATGGTTAATGCATTCTCTGAGGATGTTTCGGCAGTTCTACTTTTGCAGGATGTTTCTAACCCTAAGGGTTATGGTGTAGCCGTTGTGGAAGATGTTGGTGGTGTTTTCAATGTTTTGAGGGTTGTTGAGAAGCCCATGGTGCCTCCGTCAAATCTTGCAATAATGCCATTCTATATTTTTAGGCCTGGGATTTTTGATGTTTTGGAGGGGCTTGGTCCAGGTGTTGGTGGTGAAATTCAGCTTACCGATGCAATTCAGGGCCTTATAGATCGTGGTCGTAGAGTTGTGGCCGTTACGCTTAAGCCGGATGAGCTTAGGCTTGATATAGGTACGCCTGAAACTTATTGGCAGGCTATAAAGCTTTCTCATGAATATTCTCTGGGTGATAGAAGGTGAGCATTGATCTCATTATAAGCCAGTTTAGTAGGAATTTGTTTAGGGGTAGGAGAATACTTGTCACTGGAGGTGCAGGTTTCCTAGGTAGCTGGCTTTGCGAAGCCCTCACGATGCTTGGAGCCAATGTAACATGCCTAGACAACTTATCAACTGGGAGGGTTGAGAACATAATACAGTTAAAAAACTATGAGAACTTCAAATTCATTAAAGCTGACGTTTCAGAGTATCATCCGAAGGGGTTTGATTTCATTGTTTATGGTGCAAGTCTACCATCACCAGACGATTACGTGATGAGGCCAGTGGAAACCATGCTCCCAAACAGCATTGGATTGCTGAATTGCCTTGAAGCCGCTAGGGATGGTGCAGGAGTGCTCTACATGTCGACGTCTGAAGTTTATGGTGATGCTGAAGTCATACCCACACGTGAGGATTATTGGGGTAGAGTTAATCCAGTTGGTTTGAGGAGTTGTTATGATGAATCTAAGAGGTTTGGTGAAGCACTATGTATGGCATATCACAGACAGTATGCTGTTGACGTTAGGATTGCAAGGATATTCAACATATATGGCCCTAAATTGGACCCGGAATCTAAGTATGCTAGGGTTATCCCGAGATTCATAATGCAGGCATTAAGGAATGAACCTATAACGATTCATGGAGATGGAATGCAGACGAGAAGCTTCACATACGTAACAGACACAGTGAATGCTCTAATCAGAATGATTGTGAATGATAATGTGAGGGGCGAGGTTGTGAATATTGGAAGCCAAGACGAGGTGAGCATAATGGATCTAGCGAAAATGATAATAAGGTTAACGGGTTCATCCTCAAAGATTATCTTCACTAAAGCTAGACCGGACGATCCTAGGAGGAGATGTCCGGACATAAGTAAAGCTAAAAAGCTCCTAGGGTGGGAGCCCAAAACCAGCTTGGAGGATGGTTTAAAGTATACGATACGATGGTTTATGGGGCGATTAAATGGTTAGGAGGATATCATTTTTCGGATTAGGTTACGTGGGTTTAACGACAGCAGCATGCCTAGCTTCGAAGGAGTTCAAGGTTATCTGCTTTGATGTTGATGAGGCTAAGGTTGATGCCGTGAATAGTGGTAGGACACCATACTTCGAACCAAAACTGGATGAACTATTGAAGAGGACTGTCGAGGAGGGGTATCTGAAAGCTGTGAAGGACCCAAAAATGGCAGTCTTAAACTCTGAAGTCACATTTATAACTGTTGGGACGCCGAGTAGGGATGATGGGGACATAGACCTAACATATGTTAAGAGTGCGTCTAGAATGATTGGTGAAGCGTTACGCTTCAAGAGTGGGTGGCATCTTGTTGTTGTGAAGAGCACAGTCCCACCAACAACAACCGAGAATGTTGTGAAGAGGATTGTTGAGGAGGCTTCCAGGAGGAGGTGTAGTGAGGAGTTTGGGTTATGCGCGAATCCAGAGTTTCTTAGGGAGGGGAATGCCGTTGAGGATACTTTTAAGCCTGATAGGATAATTATTGGGGAGGTTGATAGGAGGTCTGGAGACCACCTCGAAGAATTCTATAGGGAGTTTTATGGCGACGGGCTCCCACCGATAATTAGGACTACGCCTATGAATGCTGAGTTGATAAAGTACGCTAATAATGCTTTCTTGGCTATGAAGGTTAGCTTCATAAATATGATTGCAAACCTATGCCAGAAGATTCCCGGAGCTGATGTGGAGGTTGTGGCTAAGGGGATTGGGCTTGACAAGAGGATTGGCCTACTATTCCTTAAGGCTGGTGCAGGTTGGGGCGGAAGCTGCTTTAGGAAAGATCTAGAAGTCCTACTGGATTGTGCCATCAAAAATGGTGTGGAAGTACCCCTCATAGAAGCCACATTGAAGATCAATAGAAGTCAACCGTATAGAGTTATTGAGTTAGCTAGGGAGTTCATTGGAGGACTTAATGGGAAAAGGATATCGGTATTGGGCCTAGCGTTTAAACCTGGAACTGATGATATGAGAGACGCTGTATCCATAAAGATCGTTAGAAGACTTCTTGAGGAAGGGGCTAAAGTAGTGGTTTACGATCCAAAAGCCTTGGAGAATGCAAAGAGAATGTTTGGTGAAAATGTAGAGTACGCAAATAATGTTGAAGAATGTTTAAAGGATTCAGAATGTGCGCTTATTGTGACGGAATGGGATGAGTTCAGAGAGCTTAAACCAGAAGACTTTGTAAAATTAATGAAGAGTCCAGCAGTCATAGATGGTAGAAGAATATATGATCCAGAAGTCTACTCCAAAAAGCTAAAGTTCAAAGCAGTGGGACTAAACCAAAATAAGATAATGTTACGATAAGCAGACAGATGACAACCAAAGCATGAAAAGTTTGATATGAGGAACAAGGGTTGAGAAATTCTTCAGATATATTAACAAAAGGATGACGAGAGTAATAAAGACATGATTTTTGATAGAAAGGTTGTCGCCTTCGGCTACGTTTACCTTACCGCCCAGAACATCCTATCGGTGATCATAGGTATTTTAGGCTACTCCTTCCTAACGAGAAGCGTTAGCCAGCTTGATATCGGCGCATTAGCGGGTTTAACACTGCTCGCCGCCTTCCTACAGCTCCTCACTGACCTCGGGCTAAGCCCCTCACTCGCAAAATTCGTCTCCGAGCTGAGGGGTAGAGGCGAAGACACAGCAAGCTACCTAATCTCAACAATAGCCTTTAGAGGCGTAATTGCATCCACCCTCTCACTCCTACTCCTCATCTCTCCAGAATGGTTCTCCGCACTACTCTTCAAAACAACCTTCTACTCACCAGCAATAAGACTACTCTCCCTAGATGTTCTGCTAATCTCTCTAACCCCGCTCCTAAACAGCTTCCTCCTAGGGGCAGGCAAGCTAAAGGCAATAGCCTTCTGCGGAGTAGCCTCAACCTCAGCGAGATGGGCATTTATCATACTTCTTCTACTCAAAGGCTTAGGCGTCCAAGGTGTAGTTCTAGGTTGGATCCTCGGAGATCTAGTAAGTGTAGCCTTATACTCTATTAGCGTTTTAAAGTCAGAAGCCTTTAACTTGAACCTTAGCATCACAAAGGGTATATCGAAGCTCCTCAGATTCTCTACGCCACTCTACGCAGCCTCGCTCGTATCTTTCCTATACTCCTACTACGATAGAGCCATTATACTCGCATTCCTCCCCCTATCAGACCTCGGAGTCTATGATGTAGCGAGCAAGATCTTCGAAGTTCTAGTGGCCTCCACTAAGCCATTCTCCTCAGCACTATTCCCCTACTACGGCTCAGCATACGGTAGAAGCGACCACAACTCAGTGAGCTCAACAATAACCAGGGCATCAAAATACTCATCCCTAATCTTCGCACCACTCACACTAGGCCTCTTCTCCCTGAGCAAACCCGTCATAACACTATTCGCAGGGCAGCAGTACGAAAGCGGATACACAGTTCTCTCAACCCTCTCCATATTCGCACTAGTATACACCATATCACCAGCACTCAGC
>Ga0080004_1114898_pt1 | contig 22816 bp, 18 predicted proteins | sample WasSprMetagenome_FD_69207 | JGI IMG/M metagenome (GOLD analysis project Ga0080004, IMG submission 69207) | Sulfidic aquatic microbial communities from Washburn Spring, Yellowstone National Park, USA - WS (SPADES assembly) (version 2) | ecosystem: Environmental > Aquatic > Thermal springs > Hot...
AGGAGGCATAAAATAAATCAACTTCTTCTAAATCCTGAGGAAATTTTTCAAAGACACTAAGTTTTACCTCTTTATTTAATAAACCTTTTAAATTCTCAGAAAATTTTTCCCAAAGATTTAATTTTTCCCTTTGACAACTGCAGATTCTTAATTTAATATCCATATAAAACCGAAATCTATATTTATTTTTATAATATTCGGATATATTTTAAAAAAAATTAAAATTTAAATTGATTATTAAAACTTAAAGATATACGGAGTGCACGTTTATTGTGTAAAAACGCCTTGTAAGGGAGATGGCAAGTCCATCTAATTCTATTTTTATCTCCCCTTTACCTTTCTCTTTCTCCTTCTAATTCTTTTAACTTTTGCTATCCCCCTAAACGCGCTCGCATCACTTCAGCCCTTATTTTACCAATTTACCTTATCTAAGTTTCGTTTGCTCTTTACACTCAAAGAAATTAAGAGGTTTAGTGAAATTGAATTTGGAAAATTACTAATGTCCTTTCCGAGGAAAATTTTACACAATAAAAGGGATACTATGGATAACCTTTTGTTAAAACTGTTAAACCAAAAGAAATATAGGAGAAGAAAATATACAAAAATCTATTTTCTTTATAACCCTTCAAAAATAAATAAAGTGTTAAAGTAAAGAAAAACAAAAGAGGAATTTCTGGAACTGATATTATAAACTTAATATAGAAAGATATTAAAAATTATGGTTAGTATCTAAAATTGTAAGTATGGTATCTTTTTTCTTTTTTGCTTGAAGAAGAAGACTATCAGCTTTATCTATAAGTTCTGTCCTTGTTTTTCCATCTTCAGGATAAGAAACTATACCTGCACTTATTGTAATTTCCTTAAATTTTTCTTTTACTTTGTTTTTAACCCTTTCAATAATTTTTATTGCATCCTTTAAAGAAACATTTGACATAAGGATAACAAACTCGTCTCCACCATATCTAAATACAAAATCAGTCTTTCTCACATTATTTTTCATAATTTGAGCAATCTCTTTTAAGCAATTATCTCCTTCAAGATGACCATATCTGTCATTATAACCTTTAAAGTTATCAAGATCACAAAGACAAAGACTAAATACACCTCCATACCTTTCCCTGTTTTTAATTTCTTCTTCTATTTTTTCATCAAAATATCTACGATTATAAACCTCAGTTAAATGATTGTAAAAAGGGGAATAAAGATATGAGATAGCAATAATATGAGATATTTGAGAGGTAAGAATTTCAGCAATCTTTCTTTCTCTTTCTTTATACATATTAGGACGAGTTGAGGAAAAATTTAATATTCCAAAAATTTTACCTTTATAAAATAAAGGAACTTGCATAGATGATCTTATTCCTTCCTTTATTTTCTTCTCATCAAGAGGAAATCTTGCCTCTTTAGTTAAGTCGTTTCTTATTAAAGTTTTTCCATTTTTTATCACCCAATAACTTGCAGTATCTTTAAGAGGTATCAAAAATCCTTCTTTTCTTTCTGCATCTATTTCTGAAGTTTCTGCCATATATTTTAAATATTCTCCTTCTATTATCGCAATATTAAGTCTTTCAAAAGGAATAAATTTTTTTAATTCTTTTGAAAATCTGTGAAATATTCTGTTAATATCTACTTCTGAAAATGCTATTTGGGAAAGATCATAAACACTTTTTATTAGTTCATTTTGTTTTCTTAGCTCATCATAAAGGATGTGAACTTTTAGGGGTGCTGAAATTTGATCCGCAATACTTTTAAGTAGCTCAATATCATCTTTAGAAAAGGCATAAGGCCTTTTTGATGCTAAAACCCATACTGCAAAAACTTCTCCTTCTAATATTAAAGGGATTCTAAGCATTGATCTAATTCCTGTTTCAATATGATACTTTGCTGTATAAAAGCGGCTCTCCTTTAATAGGTCTTCTTCATAAAGAATCTCTTTTGTTTTCACAACATACTCAGTTGCTGTTCCTTTTAGAGGAACTTCTTCATCTTCTTTAAAATAGGTTGGGACTTTTGAAGAAACTGCCTTAACTATTAAGTTATCTCCTCTTGGTATACAAAGACTCATCCAATCAACCGGAACCCTTTCTGAAATAATCTCAGAAATAATATCTCCTATTTCTAAGAAATTTTTTGAAAAGGCGATCGCAGAATTTATTCTTTTAATAAGCTCAAGCATTTTTCAAAAGATTATCACAATTTAAAATTTTTTTCAAATTCCTCTTGAGATAAAGGTTTTCCTAAAAGATAGCCTTGTAAATAATCACAATGTTCCTTTAAAAAATTTAATTCTTCTTCTGTTTCAACACCTTCTGCGACTGTTTTTATACCTAATTTTCTACATAACTCAGCTATGGACTCTATTAAAATTTTTGCCTTTTCATTTTCATTTATTTTTCTTGTTAAACTTATATCTATTTTGACAATATCAATTGGAATTTCAGAAAGAAGAGAAAGATTAGAATAACCTTTTCCAAAGTCGTCAACTGCAATTTTTATTCCAAGTGACTTTAAGCCTTCTAAAGTTTTAATAGCCTTTTTAAAATCTTTTATAATAACTCTTTCAACAATTTCAACTGTAATTTTACATCCTGCGAAAACATATTTTTTCAAATTTTCAACAATTTTCCCCTCCATAAATGTTTTTTCTGAAACATTTATATGAATCGGAATACCCCAGTCTTTACTTTTAAAAGTAGAAATTTTTACAAGATTTTCTTCAAACTCATAAATAAATGGATGAACCTCAAGTAGATGAATAAATTCACTGGCAGTATAAAGATTATCACTGGCTATTCTTGCTAAAGCTTCGGCTGAGCAAGGTTTCAAATCTTTTGAACTAAATATCGGTTGATAATAGAATCTAAAAAATTTTGAACTAAATATCGGTTGATAATAGAATCTAAAAAGATTTATATCAATTGCCTCCTTAATAATTGTCTGAATTTTTAAGGTCTCTAATATTTTGTCTTCAATCTTTTTATCATAAAGCACTATAGCATTTGGGGAGCTCTTTTTAGCTTCTTTTAAAGCAAAACCAGCTTTTTCAAAAAGTTCTACAGAAGTTAATCCATCAAATGGAAAAATAGAAACTCCAGAATTAAGAAAGACGTTTATGTCTTCAAATTTAAAAGAAGAAAAATTTTCAATTCTTTTTAAAACTGAACACACATCCTCTTTTCTTTCAACTTCAATAAAAATTAAAAATTCATCTGGACCAATTTTTCCAATAAGGTCTTCCTTTCTTAAGTTTTGTCTTAAAAATTTTTCTATCTCCTCAATTAATCTTTTTCCTTTTTCAAAACCGTATTTTATGTTTATATATCCCATCTCAAATACATCCATCCTTATAAAAATTCCAACCTTAGCGGATTTTATTCTTTCAGAGACTTCAAAAAGAAATTTTTCAACAGTTAAAACTTCTGGATAAAGATTTTTATCTGTATTTTTAATTAATTCAGAATTATCATCAAAATTATCTAATCCATCCATGTTTTAACCTCTTTAATTATTCTTTCTTTTAAGTTTTTAATTAATTTCAATTAATGGCTAATTAATTTTTATCAAATTTTAAGAAATTGTCAAGAAAAAATGAAAATTCTATGTTTAAATTGTTAAAAATAAACATAATGTTCCTTTCCTAATTTTTAAGTCTTTACACAATCAATGAGACACTACCAGAAGAGAAAAAAACATTTTATCTAAAGAAAAGAAAAAATTGATGATATTAATCTATAAAAATTTTTTTAAAATACTACTTAGGGGGTTGACAAGCAAAAATTATTTAAATAAAATTTGAAAATTTAAAAGTGAAATATAAAATCAAGAAAATTATATAATGTTTTTGCAAAATTTTTATATAAATTTGAAAATTATTCCATTTTACAGGGGTTGACAAATAAAATTGTTTACCTAAAATTTTTTTTAATAGGAGGATAAGATGATAAAAAAATGGGTTCTAATTTTTATTGGATTATGTTTAGTTTTAATTTTTGTATATACTGCCATATGTAAAGAAAATCAGGGTGAGACAAAATTAACAGATGCTGATTGTATTAAATGTCACAAAAAAGAAGTTTCTTTTATAAATACTGCTGGTGGTAAGCATCAAGGAGTAGGTTGCTTAGGTTGTCACGGAGGTCACTTTCCAGCAATTTCTAAGGAGCAAATGATTCCTTCATGTTCAAAATGTCATACAGGAAAAGAACATTATACCTTAACAAATTGTTCACAGTGTCACCAAAATCCTCATACTCCTTTAGATATTCCTCTTAAAGGAAGTTACAAAAAAGAATGTGTAAGTTGTCATAAAAATGTGGGAGAAGAAATAGAAAAATTTAAAAGTAAGCATACTAATTTAGCTTGTAATGTTTGCCATTTAAAGCATAGAGAAAAACCTGAATGTTTAAGATGTCATAAAGGGCATATTATAGGACAATCTGCAAAAGATTGTTCAGCTTGTCATAAGCCTCATTCACCTTTAAAAATTGCCTATTCACCAGAAATTTCAAATAGCCTTTGTGCTCCTTGTCATCAAAAGGAAGATTCAGATTTAAAGGCTACTACTACTAAACATAATGCTTTAAAATGTGCATTCTGTCATAGAAACGAACATAAAGCTAAACCTACTTGTGAAAGTTGTCATAGCTCAACACCACATCCTCAAGCAATGTTAGCAAAATTTAAGAAATGTGTGGATTGCCATAATGATGCCCATCTTTTGATAAAATAAAAATGGGGGGGTAAAATGAAGAAGTGGTTATTACTATTAACCATATTAGTTACAATTAATTTTATTGTATTTTTTTATAAATCTGCGATGACAGGTGTTAAAGGTGAATGCTCTAACTGTCACACTATGCATGCAAGCCAAAATGGAAACTTGACAACGCCATTTCCTGCTTTAATTAAGCAGGCTATGAGTACTGGTGCAGGGTGTTTAGCTTGTCATTCAAGGACTGATGCTGAAACTCTGTACAAACTTAGTAATTCTACTTTTCCCATTATATATAATACAGTTGCTTATAGTAATGCAACTGCTGCAGGTAATTTTTATGATGTTACTCGAAATGATACATATGGACATAATGTATACGGTATTGTTGGCCAAGATAGCCTAATTGGTCTAACCCCACCTGGATTTAAATCAATTTCTGATTGGGGACCTACTGACTGGAATTCTCAACTTACCTGTGCTGGAACATATGGATGTCACGGTATAAGAAAAAATGAAGCTCCATATAATAATGGTACAGATCCATGGGGAGCTTCATTTGCAGCAATAAGAGGGCTACATCATGCAACTGATAGACCATATAGAATGCTTTATGGAGATATAAATTATCCAATTAAAGGTAAGGAACATCCAGAATATGAGCATCCACAATCTACTATTCCTGGTCAAAATGTTTATTATGGATCTGGCTCCACTACTGCAACTGATCCACAAACGATAAGTTACTTCTGTGCTACCTGTCATGGGAAATTTCATGACCGTGGTTATAACAATGCAACTAATAGTGGTATTGGTTCAAGTTCTCCTTGGTTAAGACATCCAACTGACATTTATTTAAATGGAACCTGGAGTGGATTTTATACAGATTATGGTCTTTCTAATAATACTTATAACAAAGAAACACCTGTAGCATTCTATGATTTAACTTTATATAATGCTACTACACCTATTACTACTTTTTCAAATTCTACAGCTATAGTTATGTGTTTATCTTGCCATAGAGCTCATGCAAGCCCATATCCTGATATTTTAAGGTTTGATTACACTGCAATAAAATCTGGAATGGGTATTAACACTGGTTGTAATAGATGTCATACAAGACAGAGATAATTCTCTTATAGGAGGAAAAAAATGAAAGTTGAGAGAGTATGGATAATTATAGTTTTTCTTTTTCTTATTTCCTGCACAGCTCAAATTCAAGAACCAAAGTTAGTTCAAGAGCAACCAAAACAGGAACAACCAAAAAAAGAGGTTAAACCTTATGAGCTTACTCCAACACCTTTAAGTTTTGAAGAGTGTATTAGATGCCACACTACGCTTTTTAAATCATTAAAAGAAATGGGGGGGAAACATCAAAGAGATTGTGTTTTTTGCCATCAGCAATTTCATGTTTATAGTCCAAAAAGGCAAAATTGGGGAGAAATTATGCCTAAATGTCAAACTTGTCATGGTTTAAAACATGGAGAAAAATTTCCTGAATGTCTCCAATGTCATGCTGACCCACATGCTATTAAGGCGGAAATGAAGGTTACTGCTGAATTTGCTAAACTTTGTAGTCAATGCCATGAAAAATTTGCTGAAGAAATGAATCAATTCAAAAGCAAACATACTCAATTAGGATGTGTTTATTGCCATAAAGAAAAACATGGATATATACCAGATTGTTTCGCTTGTCACAAGCCTCATATTGCAAAGCAAACCTATAAAGATTGTTTAGCTTGTCATAAACCTCATTCACCACTTGCTATTCCACCTTTCGCTGCAACTACACCTAATGAGGTATGCGGAACATGTCATCAAAAACCTTTTGAAAAACTTAATACTGCAGGAGGTAAGCATAAAGATGTAGGTTGTGTTGGGTGTCATTCAGCACATAAATATATTCCTGAGTGTAAAAATTGTCACCAAGAAGTTCATAGTGCCCAGCTACATAAGAAATATCCACGCTGTACTGAATGCCATGTTGATGTTCATGGTATAAAATCTTAGAATGAAGAGATTTTATTTTTTGTTATTTTATTTGCTTTTATGTTATGTTTTGGTGTTAATTTTAAAATTAAGAAGTGAAGGAGCGATAATTTCAGATAATTGTTCTGCTTGTCATGTTCCTTATCCTGGAATGATGGAGGAAGTAGCCCTTGTTAAGGCTAAATATAAGTATTTGTTAGATGATAGTTTATGTGTAGAGTGTCACTCAAGTTCAGACAATGCTACAATAAAAATTGTTGGTGGTGTTAAAGTTCCTATAGTTTATAATAAGGTACCACCAGAAAAGCCCTTAGCTGGTGGCAATTTTTATTATGTTACAAAGAGTGATAGAAAAGGCCATAACGTAGGACGTATTGCCTCAATGGATAAAAAATTTAAAGGTTTCCCACCGGGATATGATAGAGAAACTGACCAGTCTATTATCGGATATAATCCTGAAAAGCCTTTAACATGTGCAGGTTCTAATGGTTGTCATGGAGATAGAAATATTGAAAATCCTTTTGAATCCATTAGAAAAAGTCACCATGCAAAAGATAGACCTATAGATGGAACTATAACAGCAAAGAGCTACAGATTTCTTAAGGGTGTTAAAGGTTATGAAGATGAGGAATGGAATCAAAATGCTTCTGCAAAAAAACATAATGAATATACATCTGATATAGATAAACTTTGTGCAAACTGTCATGGTAAGTTTTATAAAAAAGATTTTTCAGGAAAAGAGTCTCCCTGGTTTAGACATCCTGTAGATATACCTTTACCAGATAAAGGAGAATATATAAAATATTTAAAATATAACCCAAATGCTCCTGTTGCAAGGCAAAAGGTTTTTTCTTCACCAAGTGAAGAGGTTAAACCAGGGGAAGACAAAGTTACCTGTCTTTCTTGTCATGTAGCACATGGAAGCCCTTATGACTCAATTTTAAGATGGGATTACGATAATATTTATACCCATGAGGGACAAAAAGAAGGTTGTTTAATATGTCATATAGGAAAACAAGATTGATTTATATTACTATATTATTATTGATAATAGTTTGTTCATCTGTAAAGGGTCAAGTAAAAGGTAGATGTAAAGATTGTCATACAATGCATTATAGTTATGAAGGAGAAGAGGTTACCTATGGAAATCAAACTGGTCCATTTCCTATATTAACAAAAGGTGGGTGTATTGGTTGTCATGGTCAAAATCCCTCTGGTACAGAAAATATTATAATTATTGGAAAGGCAAGAATTCCGCAAGTGCTTCATCATATGGAAGATGGAGATTTAGCTGGTGGTAATTTTTATTATGTTGCAGATGGTTATAATCCTGATTATGCAAAAGGTCATAATGTTAAAGGGATCTCTTTACCAGAAAATCCACCTATGATTGTTCCACCTGGTTTTATAGGAGGTGTCGTAATACCTGGCGGGACAAATCCCTCTTATTGGCCACAAACACAACAGTTAAATTGTGCTGGAACTTGGGGGTGTCATGGTAACAGGACAATAGAAGATCCATATAAATCTATCTATGGAGCACATCATGAAAATGATACAATTATTGATGGGACAACAGTTGGTAAAAGTTATCGTTTCCTTTTTGGTATAGTTGGTAAAGAACATAAGGATTGGGAATATCTGGCAACCAATTCTGATCATAATGGATATAAAGGAAGTAAGTCCTATGACTCAATGAATACTATTAGCTATCTTTGCGGGGAATGTCATACAAAGTTTCATCCCCATCCAAATCTTGGAGGTTCAAATGAAGTAGGATTTTATGGCATTATGTGGGTAAGACATCCTTCTGATGTTGCTTTTGATTTTGTACATAAAGGATTTGCAGGTTCTGAATATCAAGGTTATACTACTTATAATTTAGAGGCACCTGTTGCTTTTGAAAAACCAACAGGAAAAGAATTATTTATTGATGAAAATAGTATAGTTATGTGTCTTTCCTGCCATAGAGCCCATGCATCTAAATATCCTGATATTTTAAGATGGGACTACTCAAAGATATCTACTGAAACTCCAGGGCAAGGCTGTCTTATTTGCCATACTAAAAAGGCGGAAAAATGAAATTAATAATTGTGAAATTTTTGATAATTATTTTTTTCTTAATGTATAGCGTATGTTTTGCAAAGGAAAAAATTTTAGCAGTGGTTGATGGTAAACTTATTACAGAAGAAGATTTAAAATATTTTTTAGGTATGCAACATTTCAAAAAAAATCTCCCCTCTAAGACACCTTTTAAAATTTCTGTAGAAAAATATATTCAAAAACTGATAGATGAAAAATTAATTATTAACGAAGCCAAAAAAATGGGAATAGACCAAGATCCTGAGGTTAAAAAAGCAATTGAAGATTTTATTTTAAGAGAATCTGTTAAAAAACTTTATGATGAAGAGATAAGGCAAAAGGTTTTTGTAACAGAAAAAGAAATTAAGGATTACTATTTAAAAAAAATTAAAAAAGGGGAAAAATTATCTGAAGAAGATTTTCAAAAACGAAAAAATACTATAGAAAAAATTATAAGAAGAGAAAAAGAAAAAAAGAGAAGTGATGAATATCTTGCCTGTCTTAGATCAAAAGCAAAGATAAAAATTAATAAAGAACTTCTTTCTTCAAATAAAACCTCAGATAAAACTCCTTTAGTTGAAGTTGACGGAGATGTTTTAACTGTGGAAGATTTTATAAAGATGGCTAAGGATTCTAATCTATCTGAGGATGAGGTTATTAATTTATGGATTGATAGAAAGCTTATAGATAAATCTGCACTTAGTAAGCATTATGAAAGAAATCCTGAATTTAAAAAAGTACTCTCTTTTTATAAAGATACACTTCTTAAGAATATGTTTATTAAAAAAGTTATAATTCCTCAAATACGAATAAGTGATCAAGATTTAGAAGAATATTACAAATCTCATCAAAAAGATTTTGCTAAACCTGCAAGTTATTATATTCAACAAATTACAGTAAAATCAAAAAAATCTGCAGAGGAGATATTAGATAGCTTAAAAAAAGGTGCTGATTTTTCATGGGTAGCAAAAACAAAAAGTATTGATGCCTTAGCTGAAAAAGGAGGGAAGGTAGGATGGGTTACAAAAGCTGAACTTTTTGAGCCATTAAAGGAAATCATAGATTCTATGAATATAGGAGACATAAGTCCAATAATTGAGTTTGATTCAAAATATATAATAGTAAAATTATTAGATAAAACTGATGAAGAAATTGAAAAATTTGATAAGGTTAAAAATTTAGTTTATAATGCCTATTTTAATGAGCAGGTTGATAAATTGCTAAATGAATATGTAAGTAAATTAAGAAAAAAGGCAAAGATAAAAATTTATGAGAAGCAAATTAAATTATTTGTTAAATCGCTTGAAAAAAGCTCACAGAAATAGTATTGTTTTTATATTCTGCCTTATCATCATAGGCTTTGCTTTCTTTTTGTCTTCGTCTTTTGCACAAAGAAGAGGTTTTAAGCCGAAGCCTTGTTTAGATTGTCATAAAGAAAAATTAAATGAACTTAATAAAAAATATGTGCACTCCCCTATGAGTAAAAAAGACTGTGAAGCTTGTCATTATCGTCATGGGAAAATTGCTGTGAAAGCTTTAAAAGAAACTGAGGAGATAAAGCTTTGCTATAATTGTCATAAAGAGATGGCGCTAAATATAAGTAAAATGCCTTATGTGCATACTGCTTTAAAGATAAGTAAATGCACACCCTGCCATAATCCTCATGCTGGAGATAATAAATTTTTTATAAAAAAAATAGGAAATGAGCAATGCTTTGTCTGTCACAAAAAAGAGGATTTTACATTCAAAAATCAACACAAAGCTCTGCAAGAAGGATGTCTTGTATGTCATACACCACACGGTTCTCAATATAAAAACAATCTTATTAAGCCAGAATTAGCAATTTGTGGTTCCTGTCATAATTTTACTAAGGAAAGCTTTAAAAAAGCTCATCAAGGATATCCTGTTGAAAAGGAAAGTTGTGTAGGTTGCCACAATCCTCACGGTTCTCCTAATAATAAACTTTTAAGAAATTCAGTTCATGCTCCATTAATTTCAGGGCAGTGTGCTTCATGTCATAAGCCACCGAATGACCCAAATCCTTTTAGTGTAGTTGTACCTCATGAAAAGCTTTGTTATACATGTCATAAAAAACAAGAAAAAGAGTTTCAGCAAGAATATAATCATCCACCCATGAAGGAAGGTAAATGTCTGAGTTGTCATACTCCTCATGCAGGAGATTATCCAAAACTTACTGTAAGGGGAAAAACTGAATTATGTACAAAATGTCATGACCAAAAAGCAGAGTTGTTAAAACTAACAAATTTACATGTACCAATTAAAGATAAAGGATGTGTTTCCTGCCATAATCCACATTCATCTTCAAATCCATTTTATTTGAATTTGCCAGAGAATCAATTATGCTTTTCCTGTCATAGTAAAACAGAAAAAGAAACGAAAGAAAAATATGTCCATACACCCTTTTCAAAAAATGAATGTAAATCATGTCATGATGTTCATGGTAGTAATAATCCATACATGATGAAAACACCACTTACAAAACTTTGCTACACTTGTCATAAAAAACAAGAAAAAGAATTTTATAAAGTATACATTCATACACCAGTAAATAATAAAAACTGTATTGCATGCCATAATCCTCATTCTTCTTCAAATGAAAAATTATTAAAAGATACAGAAAATAATCTGTGTTTAAGTTGTCATAGCAAAAGGTTTGCTGAGCTTACTAAGGGGTTTTTACACACACCATTTAAAAATAATTCCTGTAATATATGTCATGATCCACATTCCTCTGACTGGATTGCTCATACAAAAATACAGCTTCCTGAATTATGTTATTCCTGTCATAAGAATATAGAGATTGGTGTTAAATCAAGTAATAATATACATGTTCCTTTAGAAGAAGGAAAATGTTTAAAATGCCATAATCCACATGGAACAAAGATTAAAAATCTTCTTTTATCTACACCAAAGGAGCTTTGTCTTTCCTGCCATGATAAAATAGTAATCACTACAGCTCAAAAAGGGCATATAGAAATGGAAAAAGGAGATTGTCTAAGTTGCCATTTTTCTCACTACTCCGAATCTAAATATTTACTAAAAGATAAAGATCCTGAGTTATGTATTAAGTGTCATTTAGTTGATAAAGAAAGGTTATTAAAATCACATATAAAACCTTTAGATAAAATCAAAAGCTGTTTAGGCTGTCATGAGCCACATGTTACAGAAAAGCCTGGTTTGATTAAAAAAATAAAACATGCCCCATTTGCTAAGGGACAGTGCAATGCATGTCATAAATAAAAAAATTTTATATATTTTAAGTATCTTATTTATCTTTTTATGGAATAAATTTGTATATGCTCAAGGTGAATTAGAAAGGGGAATACCTGAACTTTGCTACAAATGTCATGCGCAACTAAAAGAAATTTTATCGCAAGGCTATTTACATTCTCCATTTCAACAAGGCAGATGTCTTTCCTGTCATGCTCCACATGCATCAAAATTAAAAGCTCTTCTTAAAGATGATGTTAACTCTTTATGCCTTGACTGTCATAAAATCACAAAAATAATGGGGAGAAAAAAATGCACTGATTGTCATTTACCTCATGCTGGTAAAAATAAGTATTTTTTAGTTAAAACAGAGGAAGAATTATGTATAAGCTGTCATGAAGGACTAAAAGAACAAATTAAAAAATCTCATATACATCCTCCTTTTAAAGATAATAAATGTTTGGTATGTCATGGTGCTCATATATCTTCAGAATTCCAGCTTCGGAGTAATCCTGACAAATTATGCAAAAACTGTCATAAAGTAAATTGCAAAGTAGGCAACATTTTTATAAGTTTTGCTACAGAGAATATGAATTGCCTTGATTGTCATACAGGGCATTCTTCTGAAGTAAAAGGACTTCTTGGACCTTATGGGCATAAAGCATTTCTTGAAAAAAGATGTGAAGATTGTCATAATCCAATTGAAATTGATAAAAAAATAACTACCAAGATGCCAACTGAGCAATTGTGTGTAAGCTGTCATAAAGAGGTAAAGCTTAAAGAAAGTGATCCTCATCTTTCAGATAAAGGCTGTAGTTTATGTCATAGTTATCATGCTTCTCAAAGTAAAAATTTAACCATTAAGGAATCAAAGATATGTATAAGCTGTCATGAAGATATTGGGAAAAAATTGCTCATTATGGAAAAAACAATTAAATCATTTCGTTGTGTTCCTGTTAAAAAAGGAGAATGTTTTAACTGTCATATACCTCCACATTCTAATAATCCCCTTTACTTTAAAGAAGGTAAAATTCAAACCTGCTCAAAATGTCATGAAAGGATGCAGAAAGTGAGTCATCCCCTTGAAGTAAAAGACCCAAGAAATGGTGAGCCAATTACATGTGTTACCTGTCATAGCATGCATTCAGCAAAAGCAGAATTTATGCTTTATTTAGACAGAAGAAAAGCACTTTGCATCCAATGCCATAAAAAATAAACTTCAAAAATTAAAATGTGCGCCTTGGGGAAGGTGAAACCGTGGCATTGGCAGAGGACCCATGGTAATGGCAGTTAGAACAAGGAATAGCAGGTGTAGTGCCAGGCCCACCTTGACAGACAACTCCACCACCGCCGCTACCATGACAGTCACTGCAGGACTTCTGAACATAAGGATAGTCACCTTTGCAGTGGTGCACACCTTCCCACCTATTAGCACTTCCACCGAAATTTGAGTCATCCAAATGGCATCTTCCACACAAATAGCCATAATCTGAAGTTCCTATGCTGACTGTTCCACCATTAACTTCTTTTCTTATAAGAAAAGGATTTGGTGCTCCATGAGGTTCATGACAATCTAAACATGAAAGCACATACCAGCCAATAGAACTATTTGAATACGGATTTTTTACGCTTATAGTGCCATCAGCAGCTCCTTTCCCATGCTTATCACCAGTAGCCTCCCAGTTAATAGGGGTATGAAGAAGGTTATAGGGAGGGCCAGTCATACTACTTGAATGGCAATCCTGACAAAAAGTTACAAAATCAGTAAGATTTGAGCCATCTGTAGTAGTAGAACCATCTGGCTCATAGGTTGTTGTAGACCCATAACGATAGGGAGCTTGATATGTATAACCTGATGCATAAGAACTCATTCTTTCCGTAGGATCATCTCCCCACAGTCCCCATAAACTATTGTCTTTACTATGCTGGCTTGGTCTGGAAACTGGCCATCCCCTTGTACTTGAACTCTTTGGAGAACTTGAATTTGCAGGGTCTCCTTGTGCTCTATGAGGATTATGACAAGCTACACAAGGGTTTGAATCAGAAGTATATCCCCATTTTCCGTTAATAAAATTTAGTATAGCATCTAAGTTATGTGATGAGCCATTAGTAGTATAACTGAAAAGTTTAAGAATACTATTTTCAGTACATAATGAAGAAGGACAGGCTCCAGCACGATAGCTATATGAATAGTTGTAAAGAGCTCCTGTTCCTTGTAAAGAACCTGTATCAGTATGACATTTGAAACAAAAGTTGTCTGTTTGACTTATATGATTTTTATAAAATAAAGCATACTTATCCGGTCCTCCAGTTGGAATAGGCTCACTTCCACCAATGCTCGCATGTTGCTCATGACAATGGGCACAGTTTCCTTTTGAATACCCAAATGTTGATAAGGAGGACCGATTAACCCCATAATCCGCATTTCCATGGGCAGAATTAGTATAAGGCCCGCTATTTGTTATTTTGGGTAAAATAAATATTAACAAAAATAAAATACACAATAAAAATAAAAATTTAGTCCTTTTTTGTATGACAAACATTACACCCATTTGTGCCTCCACTTCCTGGCCATCCTTTATAATCCCATCTCATTAATTTAAAATATGGTGAAGCATGAGCATAATGACAGGAAAGACACATGATAACATCACTTCCAGGAGTGACTGTAGTACTTGGACTTGATGCACTCCATCCATTCCAAGATGAAGTTCTTGCAACAGGTGCTGTAGAATTGTATGTAGTATAATAAGCATATTCATTAGCACTTGGTAAAACAGTGTCTGTTGGGTGTCTTAGCCAAGGGGAGGAGCTTCCTACATTGGTACTTCCATAAAATTTTCCATGACATTCTGCACAAAATCCACTAATTGTGTTACCTGCAGGTGTTGTTGCATTACCTGTGCCAGGGGTTGTGGCGCCATAATACTCATTATGATTATATGGTGTTGGATAATTACTCCAAGAAACCTCTCCACCTTTAACACCTTTAAGAAATCTAAAACTTGTTCCTACTGTATCGCCTTGTTTGTTAAGGTCTATGCTACCAAACTTAAGAATACTATCATCTGTATGATGTGCCCCTCTCATAGCTGTATATGGATCTTGTATTGTTCTATCTCCATGACATCCGTATGTTCCAGCACAGGTAAAATTCGTATTTGTAATTCCTGTGTTATTTATGTCACCGGGTGGGCTTGTAAGCACAGTTTCTTGAACCCCAAGATCTATCACATTATGACCTGCTGTAGTAGAATTTGCACCTTGAGTTTGTTTATTGCCAGTTATGTAAGCAAAATTTCCAGCTGGTAAATCTATAGGTGATGCATGCAATACTTGAGGAATATTTTCTATAATATATTGACTACCTGAGGGATTTTGACCATGACAACCAAGACACGTTCCACGTAGTAGTAGAGGAACCTGACCTGAAGTGCTATTAAAAGTCATTGGTTGCCCATTTTGGCTATTATGCATAGTATGACATTTATAACATTCACCAGTAACTTTTGCTTTTACCTGTAAAGTAAAAAGCAATAAAATAAAAATAACAAAATAAAAGATAAGAAATCTTTTTAAATTTACTGCCATTTTATTTTACTCATTTTATTTAATAGTTTTGATACTACTTTATATGCTACATTCTCTGCTGTTGTTATTTTACCCCAATCGAATACAAAAATACCATCATCGCCTTTATATTGATAAGTATCACACCATAAGATTTTGTTTCTTCTAACATCAATAAGTCTTGCTGTAATAGTTACTTGTGGTGGGAAATTTTCCTCTTGTTCATTGTAAGATTCTACAATTCCTACTATAATTCCATCTACTCCTAAATAATTTGAAATAGATTTTATAGTTTTATAATCCAATTGTTCTTTCCTTCTTATTCTTAAATCTATTATAGCTTTTTTAACATCGCCATAATTAATCGGTTCGAAATTTTTATTTTTAAACATTTCTTCTATAAACATATAGGTAACTATTTGTCCTGCCTTTTTAATTTTACTTTTATTTTTGAATGGCATTACAGCAATTCTATAGGTTAATTCTCTTTCTTTAAAAATTGGTGCTGTATCAAGAGATTTAATCAATTTATCTATAACTTTAGAAGTAAGTTCCTCTATAGTTTTAACTTTTCCAAGTCCTAAAATTCTTACAAAATCTTCTGCTGTAGCAGAAGCATGATCTGCCCATATTATAGTTGAATCTGAAGGATCCAAAAGATAAGCTGAAATTCCAATTTGTAATTTATTTTTTGAAAATGAATTAATAGAGCCTAATAAAATTGCATCCACCTTAAATTCATCATTTATTTTTTTTGCAACTTCCTTTGAAATATATCCTGTAAACCTTATTCTCTCTTTAAGAAAAAAACTATTTAAGATATTATCATCTACTATCTCATACCCCTTAGCCTTTAATTTTTCCTTTAAAATAGGCATAACGAATAATTCTGCATTTTTATCTTCAGTAAGGTTTTCAAAAGGAATTATAACGAGTTTTTTTATTTGTGTAGCATAAACTTTACTAATAAAAAATATTATATAAAACAATAAAAAAATTGTTTTTATTTTCATTTTAATTGATGAAGTGTTTTAATTGCTTCTCTTACAACTTTCTCTGAGGCGGAACTCATTGTATCTCCTTTTGCACCGAAATGTTTCACCCAGAAACTAGGTTTTTCTGTAGTTTTTGTTACTGACCAGATAATATTTCCTGAAGTTGCATCTGCCATCATTAATGTAATTGATATTTCGGGATAAGAAATATATCCTTCTGTGACTTGTGCATATTTATTTACACTACCAAAAATAACAGCTTGAACATTAAGAATTTTACTTATATCCTTTATTTGTTCTGTAGTTAAAGATGAGCCAGGAGTGATTTTTAAAGATTGAAGAGCAGAAACTACATCACCAGGAGGTGCTACATCAACAAGACCTAAAAATTCATTTATTACAACTTGGGTTATTATACTGCTTGCAAATTTTTCATTAGTAAAGTTTTCAAAAGGTAAAACTGCTACTCTTTTGATGAAACTAAAATCATAATCTGGAGATATATAAAATGAAGTTTTAGTTTTAGGGGTACAACTTATACATATAAGCAATATTATTATACATATAATTCTTTTAAACATATAATTCTCCTCAAAATATCAAAATAATGTATCAATAGCTTCTTTTACTGCTTTCTTAGCACATTCACTTAAAGTAATGCCTTCTGTGCCAAAATGTCTTGTCCAAAAATTTGCTCCACCCTTAGTATGTCTTATTGACCAAATAATATTTCCTGAAGACACATCAATTAATCTTAAATTTATAGTAACTTCAGGATATGTAATTGAAATACCTCTGTTTATGCTAAAACACTCAACAGCTCCCATTATTAATCCTTCAACACCTAACTTTTTACCAATTTCTTGCAGGTCTGTAATTTTTATAGAACTAAGAGAATAAATTTTTGCTTCTTCTAAAACTTTTGTTACTTCTCCGGGTTCAATTACTTCAATTCCTTTTAAAAGTAACTCACTAATTACTATATTTCTTAGTTTTTCACCAGCATATTCATCAGATGTAAAGTTTTCAAAAGGAAGCACTGCTATTTTTTTAAATTTTTTAATCTCAGTATTTGGTCTTATATAATATTTTTTTGGTTCACATCCAGAAGTAAAGATAAAAACAAAAAGCATAAAAAATATGAATTTTTTAATCTTTTTTTTCATATTAATAATAAATTATAATAAGTTAACTAAAATCTGCAAGTTAAATTTGCAGTAATTCCCAAAGTTTCGCTTTTTTCCTCTTTTACATTCCTTGAATAGTAAAATGTAAATTGCATATCCATAAATTTTGTAATACGCCACATTACATAACCATTCACATTATCAATAGTTGTAGACTCTGGCTCATTTCTATGTTCATAACTTAAATTCAGTCTTACAGTAGGCACAAAGAGCCAATCTAATGAAATTCCTTCAGAAGAGGATGTGCCAGTTTCTGTCTGTGAGATTCTAAAATTACTTGTAAGATTAATGAACCTGCCAGGACGATAAGTAAGTGTTATTGCACCATTTTTTGAAGTATAAGATGTAGTGTCTGAGACTTTGCTATAGTCAAATGTAAAACTTCCAAATAATTTTTGAGTAAAATAAGCATCAATTCTTTCTCTAAAATATGAGGTAGAAGATTCAGAAGAGGGTGAATAAGTTTTTGTTTTTGTATAGCCAATTTCAGTTATTGTATTAAGATCTTTATATAATTTTGCTCCTATACTTAAAAAAATAAGATTATTCACAGATTGTTTCTCATCAAAACTATAACTCTCGTTTTTGATTAAAGAAAGATTCATATCCAGAGTAGGCAAAGGTAAAGAGCTGAATGATAAGGAATAAGTATTGGAACTAAAATTGGTTTCATTTTTGTTGTCAAGAGTTTCACTTCTTTGAAACCTTAATATTGTAGTAAGTAACCTATGGGTAAACCATGTGGAGGTAATTCCATAATTTCTTATTAAATTACTCTTTAAATCCTTTTCTTCATCCGGAAGGGAGTTGCTTGTTATATTTTTAAAAATGCCCCCTACAGAGTCTGAGATTGAATCAGGATTTTGATCCATCCTATCTATAGAATAATTTGTAGCAATAATTAATTTTTCTGTAGGAGTAAAATTAAGATTAAAATCTAATCTTTGAGTAAAAAAGGTCATCTTTTCAGTTGTCCAACCTTGCTGAATAGTATCTATCCCATAAGCTTCTATTTCTGTGACTTTTAGGTCTGCAAGATTAGATTTTTCTTTATTTACCACCTTTATAAAATAGGCTATAGTTGAAGGAATTTTTATTTCAAAATACCACCTTCCATATATATCCTGCTTTTTATTAACTGATAAAATGCTTACTGAGGTCCAGTTTACAGGAAAAATACTCCCTGAATTTGTAGGGTCATTATTTGTGTAGTAAACTCCCCAATTAGAAGGGTTATTTAAGACAAATTCATTATCAAGACTTTGATTTACATAAACCCTTATCTCATCAATACTTTTTGAAAATAATAATCTTGTATCAATTCCTATATTATGATATTTATCATTAGAGAGATTTATGGTATCTATAGCGGTAGAATAATCCTCGTCAGTAAGTGCAGAAAAAGATTGCATCTGTTCAGTTATGTCTGTTCTTTCTGGTGTATCATCCTTAACATAGATCCCTTTTATAGGAGTTCTTTTAAAACTTTGAATAGTTGTTTGCCGTGAAAACTGCTTATCTTTATTCCACCAATAATTTCCTTGATAAGACATATACACATTTATTTTTCTATTCCAGAAAAATCTATTAAAATCAAAATTATAAGAAGTATTAAGATTATCATTTATTGATTTTGAAATTACATTCAGAGGAGTTTTATTAATATTGTGAGAATAAGCAATATTATATGATAATTTAAAATCTTTGAATGTGAACCTATATTGCGAAGTCAAATAATATTTATCGGTAGTGGTATCAATTTGTTTAACAGGAAGATGGTCAAAATTTTTTTGCCTATCAAATTGTAAGGATAAAGGGGGAAGATTATAAGGTGTTATATTGATATAAGAATAATAAGACTCTGTTGTTATTCTGCTTTTATCTGATAAATTAGCAGTTGACCATTGCTCCAGACGGCGATAGCCTGCGTTTATGTTATAAATAGGATTTCTAAGAAAAGCATCTAAGGCTAATTCAGCTGCCCTTTGATAGGTTTCTGTTGTTTTGTTTTCAGCCTCAGAAAATTTAAAGTCTGTCCAATTGGTTCGGAAATAAAGACGCGAACTTAATACAGGTGTAATTGGCTTTTCAAGAGTTAGATATAAGTTTCTGGAAAAATTAGTAGAAGTAGATATTTCTTCATCATTTTCAAATTGTTTAATATTATTATAATATAAGTTTATCCATCCACTTAAACCTTCAGCAAAGGTGTAAGAATAAAAAAAAATAAAAAATATAATACAAAAAATAAAAAATTTCATTCTCTAAAATGGAAATATGGCTATGTAATAAGGTTTTTTACAAACAGGAATTATTTTTATTTGTTTCCTGGTAGTTTTATCTATTACTGAAACACTATTTGAATCTCTATTAACTACATATAACTTTCTTCCTTCAGGATCTATAATTAAAGAACTGGGAGACTTTCCAACTTTAACACTTTCAATTGTTAACGCATGTATTGTTTTTGTTAAACCTGAAATTTCTGAAAGAGGTTTAATAACCAAAACTTCAGAGTTTTTTAATAAATAAATTCTATCAAACTCATCATCTGAAACAACTCCACTGATAGATACCCCAATATTTGTGATACTTTTTATAGACGCTTTATTTCCCTTAATAATTTCTAATATATCTATAACAGATAGTTCATCGGAATCATAATTAGCTACATAAAGTTTTCCTCTATGATAATCTAAAAAAAAAGCTACAGGAGACCAACCTACCTCTATGTTAATTACTTCTTGAACTTTGTTTCTCAAAATATCAAATTTTAAAATAGAAACATTTTTAGAATTTTTATTAGCTACATATACATTAAGATATCTTTTACGATAATCTTTCCAGAGATTAACTTCTTCAAAACTAAGAAACTTTGATTGTGAGATTATATCTACAGGCGGATCAGCTGCTATTGCTATAGGTCCATTTCCTACATTTATTTCTTCTATTTGTTGATAAGTTGAAGCATCAAAAATAGAAACTGTATTGGAGCCATAGTTAGCTACAAAGATAAGCTCTTTTCCATAAAAAGCGGAACTTACAGTTATTGCTTCTGGCTTTGCACCAAATTTTAACGGAATTTCATTTTCTACATCATTAATTAGGGGATTAATTACTGAAATGCTGTTAGAACCTGCATTTGCTACATAGACTCTCACATGTTCTTTACTTAAACTTGTTGCAATACCTCGAGGATTTTTACCTACCATAATTGTTGCTACTACTTCATCTAAGTGTCTGTCAATTACAGTAATATTATTTGATTCTTCATTTGTTACATAAATAGCAGTTGTACTTAGCTGAGGAGTTTCATATCTAACAGTAAAAAAGGGTTTAAAAAAATAACCTTCAATAAAAGACGCATCAGGATTCCACTCTAAAAATAATGAACTACATTTATTTTCTCTAATGGTAATATCTACATCTACTTCTATTATAGATGGTAATGCCAGATTTGATATTTCTTTTTGTCTTTTGATCTCAGCTTCTTTAATAATGAATTGAATTTTTTTATATTTTCCAGTAGGTAAAAGCTTCTCAGCTATAAGAATTTGATTTCCTGCAACAGCCATAGAGTTTATTTTTAATGGGGTATTCATAATTTCTATAATCTCTCCATTTTTTGCTACAAGGTTCATTGCGGTTAAATTAAATGTAATATCTAAGGAGGGTTTATAAAATCCTTTAAGATAAACAACAATTTGACCAATTGAAGAATCTCTATCTTTGGCATCAGCATAACTTATGAAAATAGACATTAAAATACAGATTAATAAAGCTTTTTTGAGCATTTTTATTCTTTTAATTTAAAAACCTGTATTCTATGATTAAAAGTATCAACAATAAATATTCTACCTATATCATCAACAGCTATACATTTAGGATACTGAAACCATCCTTCACCCCATCCTAATCCACCAAATTCAAATAAATATTTTCCATCTTTATCGTATGCAGATATAGTATGACGCATATAATCTACCACATACATATTTCCATTTTTTGAATCTTCTGCTACTGCTTGGGGTCTACTTAATTTGCCTGAACTTCCCCCTTTTGTCCCAAATTTTAAAATAAATTTTTTATTTTCATCATATACATAAATACGACCCTCTTCCTCACTTACCATATAAATATTACCATTTTTATCCACAGTTACATAGTTTACATTCACTTTTTTTTCTTCCTCTACAGGAGATATAATATCCAAAATATTACCATCTGCATCAATTATAAGAACTCCTGGATAATAACGACCTGCAACTAAAATATTTCCCTTTTTGTCAATGGCAACGTTATAGGGTATAAATTTATCTGCATCTTTAAAATTGTCTAAATAAATATCCTTTTCCCATCTAAGAGAGGCATTAAATACTGAAATTCTGTATTTAGGATTCTCTCTTGTTGGAGTTTGAACAACATAAAGATTACCATCTGCATCTACAGTTAAACCTTGTGGAGTTTCAACTCCCTGGGCTTTGCTAAGAGTAAAAATTGGAAAAAGATCCGGAGTATAAATAATAATCCTTGCTTTAGCATCAACAACATAAATTTCCTTTCTCACAGTATCTATAAAAATATAAAAGGGGAAATATAACTTCTCTCCTTCTTCATCTTCATTTATACTTTCAAGATAGGTTATTTCGGAATTTTTTGCAAAAACATTAATTTTTATCAAGAAAATCAATATAAGGATAAGTAAGCAAACTCTTTTTATAACCATAATCATTAGTTTTATATCAAAAAATCACAGAATGTCAATCTTTGCATTAGATTATAAATAAAAATTAAAAAGTAAAAAAGGCTAAAAACTCAAATTTTCCTATTCTGATTTTAATTTTACATAGATAATCGGGTTAATACACCGTGAAGTTTAGTTGGGGGAAGGTCAAGGAACTTAACAAAGTGAGGGCTTATTTGTTTTATGAAAGCATAAATTTTCCAAAGAGGACTTGAAGTTTGAATCTCTTCTAAACCGTAAAAAATAACTCTTTCCTCTATTCCATTTTCTCTAAGAATTTCTTCAACTCTTAGAATTTCCATATAAC
>Ga0080004_1157244_pt1 | contig 22793 bp, 22 predicted proteins | sample WasSprMetagenome_FD_69207 | JGI IMG/M metagenome (GOLD analysis project Ga0080004, IMG submission 69207) | Sulfidic aquatic microbial communities from Washburn Spring, Yellowstone National Park, USA - WS (SPADES assembly) (version 2) | ecosystem: Environmental > Aquatic > Thermal springs > Hot...
ATCTTACTGCCTTTATCGCCTCTTTTGCCAATTTTTCCATTTTCAAAAACCATTGCTCAGAAGGCAAAATTTCCAAAATTCCTCCGCAACGATAACAAACTGGCAAAGAAATTTCATAAGGCTCAACTTTCACCAAAAATCCTTCTTTTTCCAATCTTTCAACTACTTTCTTCCTTGCTTCAAAAACATCCAATCCTTCAAATTCTTTTGGTACATTAATCATTTTCCCTTCTTCATTAATTACTTGAACCATCGAAAGTTTATGCGACAAAGAAATTTCATAATCCAAAAAATCATGGGCAGGAGTCACTTTCACTGCTCCAGTCCCAAATTCAATTTCAACTCTTTGATCAGCAATTATTGGAATTTCTCGATTAATTAATGGCAAAATTGCAATTTTCCCAACAAATTCTTTATACCTTTTATCCTTTGGATTAACTGCCACCGCTGAATCTCCTAGCATTGTCTCTGGCCTCGTCGTCGCTACCACAATGTAGTTTTGGAATTTGGAATTTGAGATTTGAAATTTTTTCAGTGGATATTTAATGTACCACAAATTCCCTTTTTCCTTTTTGTATTCAACTTCTAAGTCAGAAAGGCTACTTTTACACCTTTTGCACCAATTGATCAACCTTTTCCCTTTGTAAATCAATCCCTTTTTGTAATAGTGCCAAAATGCATAATTTACTGCCTCGCAATATTTCTCATCCATCGTGAACCTATTCCTTGACCAATCCAAAGAATATCCCATTTTTTTCATTTGATCCAAAATTATCCCTCCATATTTTTTTACCCAATCCCAAACTCTTTCTAAAAATTTTTCTCTTCCTAGATCGAACCTCGTTTTCCCTTCTTTTTTCAATTGCTTTTCAACCTGAACTTGGGTTGCAATTCCAGCATGATCAGTCCCCGGTAACCAGAGGGTTTTAAAACCTTCTAACCTTTTCCACCTAATTAAAATATCTTGAATGGTAAAACAAAGGGCGTGACCCATATGCAAATTTCCAGTAACATTCGGAGGGGGCAAAACAATCGAAAATTTTTTCTTTCTTTTCCCGGGAAGCTTATCAGGATTAAAAAATTCAGTTTTTAACCAAAACTGATAAATTCTATTCTCAACTTTTTTTGGATCGTAAACTTTTTCCATCATATCCTTAAATTTGGCTCTGCTACTATTTTATCAAAATCATTTGTTGCCTTCTCTTTGTTGAAGTAACCTGCAGCAGCAACCATCAATCCATTGTCGGTACAGAGTTCCTTTGGCGGAAAAATCAATTTGCAATTTGCAAATTGCAAATTGCAATTTTGTAAAAATTGTTTTCTCAATTCTTCATTTGCAACGACTCCTCCTCCCAAAATTATCGATTTTGCAGAAAATTCCTTTGCTGCCCTGAGAGTTTTTGAAATCAAAACATCGATCACTGCCTGCTGAACTTCCTTTGCCACTAAAATTTTATATTCTTTTGATTTTCTAATTTTTTCTGGCCTTTTTAAAAAATCGTACAAAACCGCAGTTTTCAAACCAGCAAAAGAAAAATCATAATTTTTTTGCTTTATCATCGGCCTCGGCAAACCAATTTGCAATTTGCCATTTGTAATTTGCAATTTTGAAAATTTTTCTATGGCCGGTCCCCCAGGGTAACCAAGCCCCAACAACCTTGCAACTTTATCAAAGCATTCTCCGGCAGCATCATCTCTTGTTTCACCAATTAATCTATATTTTCCAATTTTTTCCATCAAAATTAATTGGGTGTGGCCGCCGCTGACCACTAAACAAATCGCTGGGAATATTTTGAGATTTGGAATTTGGGATTTGGAATTTTCGTCAACGAAGTTGATGAGAATGTGTGCTTCAATATGATTTACTGGAACTATGGGAACATTCAATTTTTTTGCCAAATCCTTTGTAAAATTTACTCCGATCCAAAGGCAGGGTTCCAGGCCTGGACCTACAGTTACGGAAAGTAAATCAATCTGATTTTCTTTAATTTTTGCTTCTTTTATTGCCTTTTTAAAAACAATTGGTAAATTTTTCTTATGTTCTCTTTTTGCTAAAGTAGGAAAAACTCCACCATATTTTTTGTGGATTTTAATTTGCGAAGAGATGATATTGCTTTTAACCTTTAACCTTGAACCTTGAACCTCCAGTATTGCAACGCAAGTATCATCACAAGATGTATCAATTCCTAAAAGATTCATGTTTTGATAAAATAGAGAAAATGAAAAAAGAAATAGTCTTGATATCTATTTTCTTTTTTCTCTTAATCATTGCTTATTTTACCACCGACCAGTGGTTAGATCCAGATTTCGGATGGCATTTAAAAACCGGAGAGTTGATCTTACAAAGAGGAGTTCCAAAAGTTGATTGGTATAGCTTTACGATGCCCGATTTCCCCTGGATTGATCACGAGTGGTTAACCGATGTTTTGATTTATAAAATTTACTCTTTTTTTGGGTTTAAATTCCTTTTAGTTTTATTTCTGGCAATTTCTATTTTGGCTATTTTTTTGCAAATAAACTTTGAGAAATTCTGGTATTCCATTTTTTTAATTTCTTTAGGCTATCTTTCTTGCTTTTTTTATTTGGGGGTTCGACCCCAAATCATCACTTGGCTTTTTCTCTCAATTTTGTTAAAAATTTTAGATTCTTTTCTCAGGAAAAAAAGACAGAAAATAATTTTTGCCTTTCCGGCTTTATTTTTAATTTGGGTGAATTTACACGGAGGCTTTTTTGTAGGAATTTTTATCCTTCTCTTAACTTTATTTTTAAAAGGATTGGAAAGAGAATGGTCACTGTTTTTTTCTCTTTTCATTATTCTTTCTCTTTCTTTTGTCGCTACTCTCATTAATCCGTACGGAATAAGGATTTATGAAGAAGTTTTTCGAACGATCGGTGATAGGAATCTTATTTTCATAATTGCAGAATGGAGTCCTTTACCCTTCCATGTATCTGTCTTTCAGTTTCTTTATCTTGGTCTATTTTTAACTTTCTTTTTTGCTCTTCTTAAATTTAAAGAAATTAACCTTAAAGATCTAGTCTTACCTCTTGTTTTTTTGTTTTTCGCCTTATTACACACTCGTCACTTTCCTCTCTTTGTGATCGTTAGTCTACCTTATTTTACAGATTTTCTAGTAAAAGTAAAAAACAAAATTTCTCCTTTTGGAAAAAAACTTTTATTTTCTCATGATAAAATTTCATTATCAATATTAGGAGTTCTCGCCTTCTTAATAATTTTTCAGCTTTGCTCTTTTCTTTCACCAAAGAATAAAGGGTTAACTTACCCTTCCCCAGAAGCCATTTCTTTTCTAAAAACGCTCCCTCTTTCTGAAAACCTTTTTAATCCTTATGAGTGGGGAGGGTATTTGATTTGGAAAATTCCTGAAAGAAGGGTTTTCATCGATGGAAGAATGCCATCCTGGAGAAAGGACGGAAAGTATATTGTAAGCGATTATTTAAAAATAAGAAGAAGAGAGGGAAATTTTCAAGAAATTTTGGAAAAATATGATATAAAATTAATTTTGCTGGAGAAAGAGGAAAAAAAGGAATTTAAAATGAAAGGGAAAATAGGAAATTTCTTATTAAAAGAAAATTGGATATTAGAATTTTTATTGGGTATTAAACCAGAAAAAAAACTGTATCAGATTCTAATCGAAAAAGGCTGGAAAGAAATTTTTGAAGACGAAACAGCAATTATTCTAAGAAAAATATGATCAAAATCGAAAAGGAAGAATGGTTCTTTATTTTTTTAATTTGGTTAATTTTAACTTTTTTAATATTTTTTCCTTTCCTTGTTGGAAAAATTATGGAACCGAAAGATAGCATCTTTCTAGGATTCCAGGAATATAAACATTATCGATACTCCATACTATTACTCACTTATAGAACAAGCAAAAGATGGACATTTCTTATTCAGGTATAATTCTACTTCAGAACCCCATCCTTATTTCATTTTTGACCCCTTTTGGTTATCAGTTGGAATTTTGGCCAAAATATTCAATCTTTCTTCAATTTATACTTTTCAAATAGTAAAATTTTTTGTCATACCAATTTTTTTAATTTCCTCTTATTTTTTAATTTCGTTTTTCTTCGAAGAAAAAAAGGAAAGAAAATGGACCCTTTTAATTTTAACTTTTGCCTCAGGGTGGGGCTGGATTTTTCTCTCTTTTCTTCCTTTAATTCCAGGGATGAGCATTAACGGTGTGATAGATCTAAAAAAATTTGTGGACAGCAGAGGTGTTTTTCAGTTTCCAATCGATTTTTGGGTTCCTGAGGCATTTTCTTTTTTTAGTTTATACAACTCCCCGCATTTTGGTTTTTCGACAAGTTTGATTTTTTTAATTTTTTTACTTTCTCTTTTATTTTTTGAAAAGAAAAATTTGAAATATAGCTTAATGGCTGGCGTTTTGTCCTCTTTCTTATTCCAATTTCATCCTTATTATGTTCTAACAATTTTTGCGACTTTAGGATTTTTTATTCTGATTTCCTCCTTGGTAGAAAAACAATTAAATCTTTCTTATTTTATTCATTATTTTGTTGTGTTACTTTTTTCCTTTCCCCCGATTTTTTATTATCTTTGGACTATTTTTAAAATCCCGGTAAGAACTTCGCATTTCAGTAAAAACATCCTTATTACTCCATCTTTGCCCTATCTTCTAATTGGTTACGGACCTTTAATTTTTTTGGGAACGTACGGTCTTTCATTATTGCTCAAAAGCAAAAAAAGAAAAGAAAAAGATCTTTTTTTGATTTCTTGGTTTTTTGTCGAATTTTTTTTAATTTACTGTCCTCTAATTCCGTTCCAAAGAAAATTAACTGAAGGTTTCCAGATGGATTTAGCAATTTTAACTACCTTTAGTATAAAAAGTTGGTTTGAAAAAAGATCTATTTTAAGAAAATTTACTCTTTTAGAGAAAATTCTTTTCATCTTTTTTCTTTCGTTTTCGAATTTTATAATCATCGGAAATGACATTATTTCCTATTGTGAAAAAAATGAAATGTTTTACTTAAAGAAAGGAATTGTAGAAGGAATGGAATGGATAAGAAGGAACACTTCAGAAAATAGCGTGATTCTCTCATCCTTTGAAACCGGAAATTTACTTTTGGCATTTATTGATCGCCCAGTTTATTTAGCCCATCCACATATCACAGTAAACTTTCAAGAAAAAAAAGAGAGAGTTGAGAAATTTTTTAAGGAAGGAAGTGAAGAATTCTTAAAAAATGAAGGAATTGATTATCTCTTCGTTACTGAAAGAGAAAGAGAAAAAATTAAGTTCGATTTGGAAGAAAAAAATTATTTAGAAAAAGTTTTCACAAATGAAGAGGTAACGATCTTTAAAGTAAATTTGTAAATTCCACTTTATTTTTTTTTAATTTTTTGATAAAATTTTAAGGATCTTGGCCCCGTCGTCTAGTGGCCAGGACAACGGGCTTTCAATCCGTTAACAGGGGTTCGATTCCCCTCGGGGCCACGGAGAGGTGCCAGAGTGGTAATGGGCCGCTCTCGAAAAGCGGTGGGGATTTTCCCCTCGCAGGTTCGAATCCTGCCCTCTCCGCAATGGAAAATTATCTTGAAATTTCTAAAGCTTCTGATTTAAAAAATAAAAAAGAAAGGTATCTTTATCGCTTTTTTGAAATTTTGCCAGGATCTTTATCCTGGCTAACTTTGATTTCGGCCCTTTTTTTAAGCTATTTTGCCCCTACAATCGTTGGCATTTTTATTATTCTCTTTGACCTCTATTGGCTATTCAGAGTTGCCTATCTTTCTTTTCATCAGGTTTCGGCTTTTTTGAAAATGGAAAAGAATCTTAAAGTAAATTGGTTATCTTTAGCAGAGAAAATGGAGGGATTTGAAAAAATTTTCCATTTAGTTTGTCTTCCTTTTTACAAAGAAGGACCAGAAATAATAGAGAGTTCTTTAAATTCAATTTTGAATTCGAACTATCCCAAAGAAAAAATTATTGTTGTTTTGGCTGCAGAAGAAAGAGGAGGAGAGAAAGCGAAGAAAGTCGCAGAAAAAATGAGAGAAAAATTTTCAAAGGAGTTTTATAAATTTTTTGTCTTTTTCCATCCAGAAAATTTGCCAGGAGAAATTCAGGGAAAAGGAGCCAATGTAAATTTTGCAATAGAGAAAGTAAAAGAGGAAATTAAAGAAATAGATCCCGAAAATATCATTTTTTCAGTTTTTGATGTTGATACAAGACCCTATCCTGAGTATTTTGCTTTAATTACTTATCACTACTTAAAATTAAAAAAAGAAAAGAATGTTTGTTTCCAACCAATCCCTGTTTACAACAATAACATTTGGCAAGCCCCTTCTTTTTCAAGAGTCGTTGCAACTTCGAACACTTTTTGGCAAATGATGCAACAAGAGAGGCCAGAGCAATTGGTTTCTTATTCTTCACATTCGATTCCTTTTAAAACAATTTTGGAAGTAGGATATCCAAAAAATGTTGTTTCTGATGATTCAAGAATTTTTTGGAAAGCCTATCTTTTAAAGAATGGTAACTTTAAAGCAATTCCTCTTTTTTATCCAGTTTCGATGGATGCTGTCTTGGGAAAAAATCTCTGGAGAACTATCCTCAATCAATACAGACAACAAAGGAGATGGGCCTGGGGAGCAGAAAACATCCCTTATTTAATTTTTGGGTTTTTGAAAAATAAAAAAATCCCTCTTTCGAAAAAAATAAAAAATTCGATTATAGTTTTGGAGGGATTTTGGTCTTGGGCAGTTGCTTCAATTTTGATTTTCCTTTTAGGTTGGTTACCAGTAATTGTAGGGGGAGAAAAAATTAAAGAAAGAGTTTTTGGTTACAACTTGCCAAAAATTACCCGAAATTTAATGGCAATTTCAACTTTCGGAATGATTCTTTGCGCAATTTTAAGTTTTTTGATTTTGCCAAAATCACCAAAAAAAATTGGTGTTTTAAAAAAATTTTCAATCCTTCTTCAGTGGATTTTACTTCCCATCACCTTGGTTGTTTTTGGCTCATTCCCAGCTTTAGACTCCCAAACAAGATTGCTTTTAGGAAAATACATGGAATTTTGGACGACTGAAAAATTTAGAAAAAATGAATGAAGTTTTAAATTACCCATTATATTTTTTCTTTGCAATTTTGCCATCCTTTTTATGGCTTAATTTTTATTTAAAAGAGGACCAGAGACCAGAACCAAAATCGATGGTCTTGAAAGTTTTTTTATCTGGAATGATAATTGCTTTTTTAGCTCTCTTTTTAGAAAAGTACTTAATAATAGTAATTGAAAAATTAAATTTTCCTGAAAAGTTTTTTGATTTGATTAAAATTTTCCTCATAGTGGCTCTGGTTGAAGAATTTTTAAAATTTCTGGTTGTTAGGGAGGTTGTTTTTGAAAGCAGAGAATTGGATGAGCCTGTAGATTGTATGATCTATATGATAATTTCTGGTTTGGGATTTGCTGCTACTGAAAATTTGCTTTTGCTTTTTCCTTTAAAAAGTGGGGTTTTTGGAAAACTCATCCAAGTTTCTTTTTTAAGATTCATTAGCGCAACCCTTTTACACGCTCTATCTTCTGCAATCGTTGGATTTTTTATTGGGCTTTCTTTTTTCAGAAAAAAAGAAAGATTAAAATTGATTTCTTCTGGAATTTTATTTGCCACTTTATTGCACGGACTTTATAATTTTTCTATAATTGAACTTGGAGAAAAGGTTGGGTTAATTATTTCAGCAATCCTAATTTTGATCGCAGTCTATTTTGTTTCAAATTCTTTTAAAAAATTGAAAGAATAAAATGGCAAACTTTTTTGAAAAATTGAAAAAAGGAATGGGAATTGAAATTCCAGTGGAGGAAGAGAAAAAGGAAGAAAAGGAGGTTGAGGTGAAAGAAAAGAAAAAGGAAAAAAGGAAAGAAATTCAGTTAAAAGAGAAGGAAGAGAAAAAGGAAGAAAAGGAGAAATGGCCAGAACCTGAAGGGGAATTGGCAATAGATATGTATCAGACCGAAGATGAGCTTGTGATTTTATCTGCAATCGCCGGAGTAAAAGCTGAAGATTTAAGTTTGTATTTGGAGGGAGATGTTCTTTTTATTGAAGGGGAAAGAAAAAAACCTGTCGAAGAGAAAGGAGATTATTTTTTACAAGAATGCTATTGGGGAAGGTTTTCAAGAAAGATAGTTTTGCCAGTTGAAATAAATCCTGAAAAGATTTCAGCCTCTTTTAAAGACGGAATCTTAACAATCAGGATTCAAAAAATCTCAAGAGAAAGAAGGAGAAAAATTTTAATAAAAAGTTAAAAAGGGGCAAAATTTTTTATGTTCAAAACCCGTGTTTTTTTATTTTTGAAATACTTAGCGTTAGTGGGACGCTTAGCGTGGTGCGGGTGGTGGGACTCGAACCCACAAGCCTCTTTGGGCATAGGATCCTAAGTCCTACGCGTTTACCAATTTCGCCACACCCGCAAAGTGGCGGAATTTGCATTCCGCCACCTGCTAAAAGAAAATTTTTTGCTCTATCTTAAAAATTGAGCGCTTCTCTTTTTCTTCTCTCAAAGGAAAATCACTAACACACTACAGCCTTTACAATGCTCACTAATGTAGCAGCAATTAGAATGATTGCGACCCCAATCAATGCGTACATGATCTGTTTTCTTGCTGTTTCCACTTTTTCAGCAGAACCACCAGAAGTAATAAAACCATAGCCACCAAGAATGAGGAAAATTGCTGCAATGATTATTCCTGCTGCCACGAGGACATTTCTAATAGAGATCAACAAGCTATTCAATTCATTCGGTAAGTTTCCATTGATGCAATTGACTGCGAAAGCGCTCAAGCCCCACAAAGCAAACAGGGTCGCGCTGGTTAGGATTTTTAAGACCTTCTTTCTCATTATTATTTTTTATTTTAATTTTTCGACCTTTGATTTTTTAAATTATTTATTTTACAATATCTTGAATCCACTTTACTATTTCGGTGGCGATAGCAATTACAATAACACCGATGATAGAATAAAGCAAGGTTCTTTTTCCTGTTTCAAATTTCTGCGGATCGCCTGAGGCAGTAACCATTTGGTATCCCCCAATTATTATAAATATACCACAAACTATATATCCTAGGCTAGCAAGAGTATCTCTTATTTTCGTTAAAATATTTGTTAATTTATCGCCCCGAGCGTTAGCGATCGCAATCGGCATCAGGAATAAAAGAAGAAAGATTATAAATTTTAATAAATTTTTCTTCATTTCATTAGATTTATTAACCATTCGGCTAATTCCTTGGCAGTAAAAACTAAAATGAATCCTATTGCTCCGTAAATTAAAGTTTTTTGGCCTTTTTTGAATTTTTCAGGATCTCCTGCAGAGGTGATCATTAAATATCCACCAATTATTATTATAATACCTGCACAAACAATGACAATATTTAAAACATAGTTTATTATATTTTCAATCAAACCTCCGACATCAACTTGGGCTAAAGCAAAATTTGCTAAGGAAAACAAAGTAATTGGAATTAAAATTTCTAATTTCTTTTTCATTTTGAAATTTCAGAAATAAAATTTATAAGGCTTTCTTTTATCGATGGTAGCAAAAAAACTAAAATCAGGCAAATTATTGAAACGATAATTGTTTTTTTACCACTCCTTATTTTTTCTTCATCTCCTGCCGATGTCAAAAGAAGATATCCTCCAATCAAAAGAGTTATAGTAAAAAAGGGAATGCCAGCTTTGTAGAGAAAATCGAAAATTATATCGATCAATTTAACTAGCCTCGGAGAAGAAAGAGGATTTTCGATCTCTTCTAAAGGATTTTTAGCCAAAAAGATTTCTCTCATTTTTTTGAGAAAATTGCCCCAAAATGATAAATTCCTGCTTCAAATTCCTTTTCAAAATTTAATCCAACTTCCTTTGCAACCTCCTTTATTTTTTCTAAAGAAACTCTTTTTTCAGGCCCAACTTCTGCATTTTCTTTCCAATCAACAACCAAAATTTTTCCTCCTTTTCTCAAGACCCTTTTTGCTTCTTCAAAAACTTTTTTAATATCATCAACTTGAAAAAGGAGGTTTGTCATCAAAACTAAATCACAGCTTTCAGAAAGCAAGGTAGTTTTTCCTTCGACATTTCCTCTTAAGGCATCGATGTTGAATACCTTTTCCATTCTCATTCTCCCTCTCAATGCAGAAAGGGGTTCTTCTAAAAGATCGATTGCAAAAACCCATTTTACTTTCTTTGCCAAAGGAATTGCCCATCCTCCAGAACCACAACCAAAATCTGCAGCTATCATTTTTTTGTTTAACTCTAATTTTTCTAAAACTTTTTCCGGTTTTAAAAATTCTTGTTCCATTTTAGACGCAAATTGCTGAGGCAATTTTATCACCTTCTTCCAATTTCATTATTCTTACTCCTTGACTTTGCCTTCTCTGTTTTGGAACTAAAGAGACCTTTGTTTTCAATATTTTTCCCTTTCTTGAAATGCAGATTAAATCAGTTTGGTCTGAAAGGAATTTTACCTCAACTAATTCTCCAGTTTTTTGTGAAATCTTAGAGGCTTTTATCCCCATTCCTCCTCTCCTTTGAATTCTGAATTCCTTAATCTCTGTTCTTTTCCCAAATCCATTTTCAGTCAAAAATAATAAATTTCCTTTTAAAATTTTTTTCTTTATTACCTCCATTCCAACAACTTCATCATCTTTTCTCAATTTTATTCCCCTAATCCCTGCAGCCTGTCTTCCCATTGGTCTTACTTCTTTTTCTTTAAACCTTATTACTTGGCCTTTTTTTGTTGCTAAAATTATTTCATCTTCTCCAGAGGATTTTTGGCACTCTTTTAATGAATCCCCTTTCTTTAAAGAGATTGCGATTAAACCAGTCTTCCTTACATTTTTAAATTCGGAAATTGGAGTTTTCTTTATCATACCATTTTTAGTCGCAAAAAGGATATATTTTACTCCTTCTCTTTCATCCTTTTTCCCTATCGAAATTAAACTTAGAATTTTCTCTTCAGGTGAAATTTCTAAAAAATTAAAAATTCCTCTTCCTTTAGATTGCCTTTCTTCCTTTGGAATTTCATAAACTGGAATTTTAAAAACCTTGCCAGAATTGGTAAAAAATAAAAGGTTGTCATGGCTCGAGCAGAGTAAAAAGTGTTCGACAAAATCTTCTCCCACCGTTTTGATTCCCAAAATTCCCTTTCCTCCCTTTCCTTGTACCCTAAATTCCCTTGGATCCGATCTTTTAATATATCCTCCCTTTGTCAAAGTTATTAAGGTTTCTTCTTCTGGGATTAATTCCTCTTCTGAAATTTCTCCTAAGCTTTCCTCAAAAATTTTTGTTCTCCTTTCATCGCCAAAATTTTCTTTTAAATAGATCAATTCTTTCTTTATTACTTCGTTCACTTTTTTAGGACTCTTTAAGATCTCTGTTAATTCCTTAATTTTTGCCTCTATTTCTTTCAATTCATTTTCAACTTTTTCTCTTTCTATTTTTGCCAATGCTGCAAGCTTTGTTTCCAAAATTGCTTCTGCCTGAATTTTATCCAAAGAAAATTTTTTCATTAATCTTTCTCTTGCAGTTTCTCTGTCTTTCGATCCTTTAATGATTCTTACCACTTCTTCGATCTTTCCCAAACATTTTTTAATCCCCTCTAAAATATGTCCTCTCTCTTTTGCCCTTTCTAATTCAAATTTCGACCTTCTCAAAACTACCTCTTTCCTATGAGCTAAAAATTGATTCAAAACATCAACTAAACTCAGACTCCTCGGCAAAATCCCTTCAACTAAAGCAACCATATTCAAGTGGAAAATTTTTTGTAAATCAGTGAATTTGTAAAGGGCATTCAAGACTCTTTTCGGATAAGCTCCTTTTGAAAGTTCAATCACTATTCTTAAGCCTTCCCTGTCAGATTCATCCCTGATATCTTTAATTCCTTCAATCTTTTTTTCTGCAACCAACTTTGCCATTTGCTCTAAAAGTTGAGATTTTTGGACTTGATAGGGAATTTCAGAAATCAAAATTATTGGCCTTCCTCTTTCGTTTTCTAAAATTTCTGCCTTTGCCCTAACTAAAATTGGCCCTCTTCCAATTGAATAGGCCTCGATCATTTCTTTTTTGTTATAAACTAAACCTCCGGTTGGAAAGTCTGGCCCTTGAATAAATTTGAAAAGGTCTTCGGTATCTGCTTTTGGATGGTCGATCAAATAAATTAGGGCATCGCAAACTTCTTTTAAATTATGGGGGGGAATGTTCGTTGCCATTCCGACTGCAATTCCAACGCAGCCATTCAATAAAAGTTGAGGAAGAGGGGAAGGCAAAACTATGGGTTCTTTTCTAGTTCCATCATAGTTTGGAATAAAATCGACAGTCTCTTTTTCAATATCCCTTAGCATCTCTTCACCGATTTTTGAAAGCTTGCATTCGGTATATCTCATTGCGGCGTATTCCCCCGGGTCATCTATAGATCCAATGTTTCCCTGTCCTTGAATTAATGGATATCTTAGGGTAAAAGGTTGAGCCATTCTAATTAATGCATCGTAAACGGGTTGGTCTCCGTGAGGATGATATCTTCCAAGACAAGCACCGACTACATTTGCAGACTTTTTGAACTTTGCATTATGGCGCAATCCATCTTCATACATTGTGTACAAAATCCTTCTTTGAACAGGTTTTAATCCATCTCTAACATCAGGCAAGGCACGAGAAACAATCACTGACATTGCGTAGTCAATGTATGACTCTTTCATTTCCTGAGAGATTTCCTTTTCAATCAATTTTCCGATTTTTTCTTTTTTCTCCATAAATTGTGGGCGGTGTAGGATTCGAACCTACAACCTTCCGCACGTCAAGCGGACGCTCTGCCATTGAGCTAACCGCCCATGGGCGTGGGAGGGATCGAACCTCCGACCTTCCGCTTATAAGGCGGATGCTCTACCACTGAGCTACACGCCCTTTCCCCTCAATAGGGGGAACCGAGGTTCCCCCTCGATTGTGCTCCGCTCACCCCTCCGATATCTCTTCGGGGATTCGCTCCACAGTCACCCTCTCCTGGTAGGTAGAATAAGCTACTTTTCACATGAGCTCGCTTCGCTCCGCTCTCCATAGGGAAGGAACCTAGGTTCCTTCCCTCCATGGCGGCCGATCATCTCAAAGAGATAGATCGGCCTGTCACCCTTCTTCCTAAAACCAATTTCAATTTGCCATTTGCAATTTGAAATTTACAATTTTGGAATTCGATTGCGCTCCGTTCTTCCTACTTTCTAATTCCTACTTCCTTCCTCGGGGTCTTCCCAATTATTCTCTCAAATTCTTCTCTTTCAATTGTTTCTTTTTCAATCAATCTTTGAGCCAAATTTTCCAAAATTTTTCTCTTTCTTTTTAAAATCCCCATAGCAGTATTTTGGGCATTTTTGACAAATTTTTCAACTTCTTTATCAATTTTCTCTGCGATTTTTTCAGAAAAATCGCGATAGATTTCTCTAACTCCCAAAAACGCCAATTCTTCTTTCCTTCCAAAAGTAATAGGACCCAGACTCGACATTCCATATTCCATTACCAATCTCTTTGCCAAATCAGTCGCTCTTTCCAAGTCATTCGCCGCTCCAGTTGAAATTTCTCCAAATTTTAAAATCTCTGCGCAATAACCTCCCAGCAAAGTTGCCATTTCTGCCAAAAATTCAGATTTTGTCTTTATCCTCCTTTCTTCTGCCGGACTCTTTAAAGTATATCCTGCTGCCAAACCCCTTGGAATTATTGAAATTTTTCTTACTGGTTCTGCCTCTTTCAAAAATGCAGAAACTATTGCATGACCTGCCTCATGATAGGCTGCAATTTCTTTTTCTCTTTTTGTCAATACATGAGATTTCCTTTCAGGACCTAACAAAACCTTATCTATTGCTTCTAACAATTCCTCTTGGAAAATTTGCTTTTTCCCTCTCCTCGCTGCTAAAATTGCGGCTTCGTTAACAACATTTGCCAAATCTGCACCAGAAAATCCAGGAGTTCTCTCTGCAACCTCTCTCAAATTAACGTTCAAAGCCAAAGGCTTTCCCCTACAATGAATTTTTAAAATTTCTTCCCTCTCTTTTATATCTGGCAAATCCAAAACAATTCTTCTATCAAACCTTCCTGGTCTTAATAATGCAGGATCTAAAAGCTCTGGCCTATTTGTGGCTCCCATAACTATGATTCCCTCTTCCCTTCCGATTCCATCCATTTCTGCCAAAAGCTGGTTCAAAGTTTGTTCTCTCTCTTCATGCCCTCCGGTAACCCCAACTCCTCTTATTTTTCCGATTGAATCTATTTCATCTATGAAAATTATTGCCCTCCCTGCCCTCCTTGCTTCTTGAAAGAGGCTTCTAATTCTTGCTGAACCAACACCAACAAAAAGTTCAACAAACTCAGAACCAGAAATTGAGAAAAATGGAACCCCTGCTTCACAGGCAATTGCCTTTGCCAAAAGAGTTTTTCCAGAACCTGGAGGACCGATTAACAAAACCCCTCTTGGAATTTTTGCCCCAAGCTCTAAATACTTTCTTGGACTCTTTAAAAAATCAACAACTTCTTTTAGTTCTTCCTTTGCCTCTTTTAATCCTCCAATCTCGTTAAAGGTAACCCTCTCTTTCACTTGCCCTCCCGGTCCAAAAAGTCTTGGTTTTGCCCTTGTGAAATTGAAAATTTGACTCGTTCCAGATTTTGCCTGCCTTGTTAAAAACCAAAAGAAAACAAAGAAAAAAATTATCGGAGATAAAATGTAAAGAATCGGCCAAACCCAAGAAAGGATCGTCTCCTTTTTTTCAATATTTATTTGAATCTCTTTCAGTTTTTCTCTATCAACTCCTAAATTTGCCAGAGATTGAGAAAGGGAAGTTTCTGCCTCTTTTTTTGAAATTCCTAAAGATCCGTCTTTGAAAAAAACTAAAACATCGTTTCCATAAACCTTGATTTCTTTTACTTTTCCTTCGTTGATCTGAGAAACTAATTCGGAAAGAGAAATTGTCTTTTTTCCTTCTGGACCTCTAGAAAGAAAAGAAAACAAAAAAGAAAGAAAAAGAAAAATCAGAATGACTGCGAAAAGATTTTTTAATAAATCGCTCATATTTTTAGAGAAAGAAGGGCTTTATTTCCTTCTATTGAAATGATTTTTGCTCTCACCTTATCTCCAATTTTTAAATTCAAATTTGGGTCTGATTCAGGAAGAGGAACTAAACCTTCTAAATTTTTTCCAAATTTCAAAAAGATTCCAAAATCAGTAATCCCAGAAATTTCAGCTTCGACCATATCTCCGACTTTGTATTTTTCGATTTCTTTCTCTTCCTTTGCCAATTTTTCAGATAAAATTACCTGAGCATCCTTTTCCAAAATTCCCAAAATTTTAACCTCCATTTCTTTCCCAACAAATTTTTTCAATTTTTCCAAAATTTTTTCTGGATCTCCATCTTCAACGTAGGGGTAGTTTTCAGGAGAAAGCTGAGAAACTGGTAAAAAGGCATCTATCCCAGAAACTTTTGCCAACAATCCCCCTTTGTTTGCTCCTGAAATTTTTACTTTAATCTTTTCTCCTTCTTCCTTCTTTTTCTTTAAAAGTTCCAAGGCAATTTCTTTTGTCGCTCCGGCAACTGAAAGCTCGATAAAACCATCTTCGTTATCTAAATCTACAATTTTTGCCAAAACTTTATCTCCTATTTTTAGATTTTTTAATTCCTTTTTCGCTTTTTTAAATTCTTTTCCGTAAATTATTCCAGTGCCAAAAATCCCCAAATCCAAATAAATCGCAAAAGCCTTCTTCGAAATTACTTTTCCTTCTACTATATCTCCGACTTTTGGGGGTTTAAGAGAGGCATTTTCTTCTAAAAGCTCTTTCATTAAATTCATAATTTCATTTTAAAACCTTTTCTTTATTTTTTCAAGGTTTTTGCTAAAATAAATTTATGGAAATAATCTGGCATGGCCATTCTTTTTTTGAGATAAAATCAAGGGAAAATAAGAACCAGTTAAAGATTGCAATCGACCCTTTCTCAGAAGAAATCGGTTTAAAAGTTCCAAAAGTTGAAGCTGACATTTTACTAATTTCTCACAATCATTACGACCATAACAACAAAGATGCAATTTCTGGAAATTATTTTTTGGTAGATAGCCCTGGGGAATATGAAGTGAAAGGAGTTTTTGTAAAGGCAATCAAAAGTTTTCATGACAAGGTTGAAGGAAAAGAAAGGGGAGAAAATTTGATTTTCTTGATAGAAACTGAGGATTTGAGAGTTTGCCATCTTGGAGATTTTGGACAAAAGGAGTTGAATGAAAAACAAATTGAGGAAATTGGAGGAGTTGATATTTTGATGATTCCGATTGGAGGAGTTTACACAATCTCTGCAAAGGAAGCAATAAAAATTTTGGAGCAATTGGAGCCAAAAATTACAATTCCAATGCATTATAGTTTGCCAAAATTGAAAATAAAGTTGGATTCAGTAGATAAATTCTTGAAAACTTTGGGGATAAAATCTTTAACTCCAGAGAAAAAACTTTTAATTAAAAAAGCAGATTTGTCGCCAGAGGAAGCAAAAATAGTTTTGTTAGAACCAAGATGAAAGAAGAAATAAAAAAAATTAAAGCCGGAGATGTTGTTAGAGTTTATCAAAGAATTAAAGAAGGAGGAAAAGAAAGAACTCAAGTATTTGAGGGAATTGTTATTGCCAGAAAGCATGGAAATGAAATCGGGGCAACGATAACAGTAAGAAAGGAAATTTCAGGGATTGGAGTTGAAAAAATTTTTCCAATCCATTCGCCAACAATAGAGAAAATTGAAATTTTGAAAGAAGGAAAAAGAAAGAGAGCGAAATTGTATCATTTGAGAAAGAAATAATGCGGACGTGGCGGAATTTAGAAGACGCACTACTTTGAGGGGGTAGTGGGGGTCTTCCCCGTGTGGGTGCAAATCCCACCGTCCGCACATGTTAGAAAAAGAGGAAAAAGAAGAAATAATAAAAAAATATAGGCTTCACGATTTTGATACCGGATCTTATGAAGTGCAGATTGCTCTTTTGACAGAAAAAATTAGAAGGCTTGTTTTGCATTTGAAAGAGCATAAAAAAGATTTGGCATCAAAGAGGGGGTTATTGAAAATGGTGGCAAGAAGGAGGAAATTATTGAGACTTTTGAAAAAGGAGGATGAGAAAAGATACCAGGAACTAATTAAGAAATTGGGAATTAAAAAATGAAAATTAAGGTAAAAACAAAAAGGGCTGAAATCAAAAAACCTTCGGCTCAAAGAGTTGCAATTTTTATTGACACTGCGAACCTTTATCACTCTGCAAAGAATTTGTACGGAAGGAAAGTAAATTTTAAAGAGGTTTTGAAAAGGGCAATTTTAAAAAGGAGTTTTGTCAGGGCCTTGGCTTATGTTATTAGAACTAAAACTGGGGAAGAAAAAGGGTTCGTTGAAGCATTAAAGAAAATGGGAATTGAAATCAGGGAAAAGGAACTTCAAGAATATCCTGGTGGGTTTAAAAAGGGAGATTGGGATGTTGGAATAACTGTCGACGCAATCAGAATTTCTCCTTCTGTCGATGTTATAGTTTTGGTTTCTGGTGATGGAGATTTTTTGCAACTGGTTGAGTATTTGAAAAATCAAGGAAAAAGAGTTGAAGTAATGGCATTTGGAAGGACAGCCTCGACAAAATTAAAAGAAATTGCAGATGAATTCATAGATTTGGAGGAAAATCCAGAGAAATTTTTATTGTAACATGGAATACAAAATAAAAATTGGAGGAAGGGAAATGATCTTTGATCCTTCAAATTTGGCAGAGCAAGCCTCTGGTGCTTGTTTTTTAAAATATGGAGGGACGATGGTTTTGAGTACTTGTTGCGTTTCCTCTTATGAGAAAGAGCAAGTCGAGTTTTTCCCCTTAACTGTCGAATATGAAGAAAGATACTATGCGGCGGGAAAAATAAAAGGACCAAGGTACATAAAAAGGGAAACAAGGCCTTCCGATGAAGCAATTTGCAATGCAAGGATGGTAGATAGGGCAATCAGGCCCCTTTTCCCAAAGGAATTAACTAGGGAAGTTCAAGTAATTAACACTGTTTTAAGTTGGGATGGAGAAAATGATCCTGATGTTTTGGCACTTTTAGCAAGTTCTTTTTCCCTTTTAATTTCAGAAATTCCTTGGAAAGGTCCTGTTGGAGCAGTGAGGGTTGGAAAAATCGGAGAAAAGTTTATTATAAACCCAACTTACAAAGAAAAGGAGGAATCAGAAATTGATGTCGTTTTTGCTGGAGTGAAAAGAAATGGGGAAATTTTAATCAACATGATAGAAGGAGGATTTTCTGAGGTTGATGAAGGAACAATTTTGAAAGCTTTTGATTTTGCAAAGCCTGAAATTGAGAAACTAATCGATTTTCAAGAAAAAATTGCAAAGGAAATTGGAAAGGAAAAAATTCCATTAAAAGTTGTAGAGAAAGATCCTGCTTTTGAGGAGGAATTGAGAAAATTTTTAGAGGGAAAATTGAAAGAGGCGGTTTTCCAAAAAGAAAAAAGCGAAAAATTTTCTCAGTTAAAAAAGGAGTATTTGGAATTTGTAAATCAAAATTTTCCAGAAAAAGTTTTTGATGCCTTATTGTTTTTTGATAAAGAGGTTGAAAAGCTTTTGGCAAAAGAAATAATTGAAAATGGAATAAGACCAGATGGAAGAAAAATTGATCAAATGAGGGAAATTTCTTGCCAAGTTTCTGTTTTACCAAGGACCCATGGCTCTGCGGTTTTTTGCCGAGGACAAACAAAATCACTTTCGATTTTAACTTTGGGGGCTCCGGGAGATGTTCAATTGTTGGAGGGAATGGAGATTTCTGGAAAAAAGAGGTTTATGCACCATTACAATTTCCCTCCCTATTCTGTTGGAGAAATTTCTCCATTGAAAGGACCTGGAAGAAGAGAAATTGGTCATGGAATGCTCGTTGAGAGAGCGTTATTACCAATCATTCCAGATTTTGACCAGTTTCCCTACACAATAAGGATTGTTTCTGAAATTTTATCTTCTAATGGTTCAACCTCGATGGCCTCTGCTTGTTCTTCATCTTTAGCCTTAATGGATGCTGGAGTACCTATTAAAAGGCCAGTTGCTGGAATTGCTCTGGGATTGGTAACGAATGAAAAAGGAGATTACAGAATTTTAACTGATATTCAAGGGCCAGAAGACCATTATGGAGATATGGATTTTAAAGTTGCTGGAACTGAAAAAGGAGTAACTGCAATACAGATGGATTTGAAAATAGATGGAATTTCAAGAAAAATTTTTGAGGAAGCATTAGAAAGAGGGAAAAAAGCAAGAATTGAAATTTTAAAGATAATGAAAGAAATTTTACCAAAGCCGAGGGAAAACCTTTCTCCTTTTGCTCCAAAGATTTTAACAATTCAAATTAATCCTGAAAAAATCAGGGATGTGATAGGGCCTGGGGGAAGAGTGATAAACGAAATAATTTCTGAAACCGGAGTTTCAATTGACATTGAAGAGACTGGAAAAATTTTTGTAACTGCAGAAAAAGAGGAGGCGGCAAAAAAGGCAATTTCCTGGATCAAAAACATAACAAGGGAAGTAAAAGTCGGAGAGGTATTTCAAGGAAAAGTGAAAAGAGTTTTGAGCTTTGGGGCACTGATAGAAATTTTGCCAGGACAAGAGGGTTTGTTACACATTTCTCAAATTAAAAAACAAAAAGGTTTAAAATTGAAAGTGGGAGAAATAATTCCAGTTAAAGTAATTTCAATAGATGAATTGGGAAGGATAAATTTGGGATTTTTCAAAAAATATGGAGGAAAAAAGTGAAAAATTGGAATTTTTAAAAAGGGAAGAAGTGAGGACGATGGCAAAAGATTTGAGAAGGCTGAGGGAAATGGAGGCAGAAAAAGAAAGAGAAAAGATTTTAAAAATGAAGGGGGAAATCCCAAGAATCAAAGAGGAGGTAAAAATCCCAAAGGAAGAAATAGAAAAACCAGTAAAAAGAGAGGCAATATCAACTGAGGAAAAAGTAAGAAGCTTGATTGAGGAAAAGGAAGAATTAGAAAGAAAAATTGCTGATATTGAGGCAGAAATTCAAGAATTGAGAAAAAAAACGGGAAAAAGAGAAATCTTTGTCGAAGAGAAAAAGAAAGAATTGGAAAGGAAAAGAGAGGATTTAAAGAGAAAAATTGAAGAGATCGAAGAAAGAATTAGAAAAATACCAGAAAAGAGAAGGCCTTTTGAAGAAAGGAAAGAAATTCTTTTAAAGGAGAAAGAGAAAATAGAAAAGGAGGAGCTTTTACCGATTTTGGAAAAGGAAAAAAAGATTGAAGAAATGAAACTTCAGCTTGAAGAAAGGGAAAGGAGAGCAACTACTTTGGAAGAAAAGAGAGAAATAGAGAGGGAAAGATGGGAAATAGAGGATGGAAGGAGAGCGATCGAAAGAGAAAAGTGGACAGTTGAGGAAAAGATAATTAAAGTTGAAAGGGAAATAAAAGAGGTTGACTCTGAGATTGGAAAGATTATTGAAGAAGAAAGAATGGCAGAAAAAGAAATTGAGGATGCAAAAAGAGAAATTGAAGGAATTGATTCAGCCCTCGAATGGTACAGATTAAAAAATGAATTAGAAAAAGTTTTGACTGAGAAGGCTTTATTAGAAAGAGAAAGAGAAGAAGTCTTAGCTGAAAAACCGAAAATAAAAGGAGAATTGGAGAAAATAATGAAAGAGGAAAAAGAAATTGAAGAGGAGCTAAAAGCGATGGAGGAGGAAGAAAGAATGGTAAAGGAAAGAGAGAAACAAATTCAAATTGAAAAGGAAAGACAAAAAATTGAAGAAGAAAGAAGAGAGGCAGAAAGAAGAAGGTGGGAAATTGAAGATAGAATGAAAGAACTAGAAGAAAAAGAAAGAAACTTTGAAATTGAGGAAAGGAAAATCAACTATGAAATGGAGAAGTTAGAAAAGAGAATTAGAGAAGTTGAAGAAAGAACGCCAAAAGAGTTGCTAGAATGGATGGAAAGACCGACAGAAGAAGGAGAAATAGAAGTTTCGAGAAGGTTGAGTGAAAAATTGAAAGAAGTTGAAGAATTAAAAGAAAGGGTTAAAAAAATTGAAGAGGAAATCGAATCTCAAAGAGAAAAGGTTGAAGTCAAGGAAGAGGTTTTGCCTGAAATTGAACCAGAAATAAAGATTGAAAAATTGCCAAAAAGACCTTCAAAATTTTTAAGATTTCTGATTAGAGCTTTAGTTTTAATTTTCTTTTTAATTTTTGCCCTAGCCCTAATTTGGTTTTTTATTTCTAAAAAATCGATAAAAGAAATTTTCCATATTAGCCCTCCTCCACCTCAGCCTGTTGAAGAAAAAATTACAAAACCAGAAATTTTTATTCCTCCTTCTTTAATTTCTGTTGAAGAAGAGAGAGTGTTGGAAATTGAAAAGCAAGATGAAATCAAAGAAAAAATTTTAGAGGAAATGGGGAAAGAAATTGAAGAGGGAAAAATAATAAGAATAATAATCAAAAATTTGGCTGAAAATAGATTGGTAAGCTTGAAAGAAATTTTGGATTCCTTTGAAATTTCCTATCCTGAGGAAATATTGGAAAAAATCGAAGATTTCACTCTCGGAATTTATTCTCAAAAAGAAGGAAAAAGAATAGTTTTGGTTGCGAAAATAAAAGAAGGAGAAAGCTTGGAGGAGTTAAAAGAATGGGAGGGAAGAATTGAAAGGGAAGGGCTCTTTGTTTCTGGGAAGAAAATTCAAACTGTTTCAAAAAAGTTCGATGAAAGATTGATAGGAGGAGAAAAAGTAAGGTTTTTAACAATTTCTAAAAACGATCTTGGAATTTGCTATTCTCAAATTGATAATTATCTCATTTTCAGCGAATCTTTAAACGGAGTGGAAAAGGTCATTGAAAGAATAAAAAAATGAAAGAGGAATTGATAAAAAAATTTAAAAAAAGGTTGGAAAAAGAAAGGGAAGAAATTGAAAAGCAATTGATGGAATTTGCAAAAAAAGGGGAAATTCCAGGAGATTGGGAAACAAAATTTCCCCATTTTGATGGAGAATCTGGAAGCGGAGCTTTAGAAAGAGCAGCTGATGAGGTTGAAGAATACGAAACTTTGAGATCAATTGAGCAAAGCCTCGAATTAAAATTGAGAGATATCAATTTGGCATTGGAAAAAATAAAAAAGGGAAATTACGGAATTTGCGAAAAATGCGGAAAGGAAATTGAAATCGATAGATTGGAAGCAATACCTGAAGCTAGGTTTTGTAAAAATTGTAAAAGATAGCTAAAAGAGCCTAATCTTTGAGATCGAAAAAATCAAAGAAGCCAAAAAATCTCTTATTTTGAAAAATATTGGGGGAAGAATTTCCTTCCAGAAAGGAAGGGGGTAAGTTGAAGTTACCGTTTTTTGACCTTCACACGAATAGTTGCTTGAATCGGTAACTTTTAAGGTAACTAAATTTGAACTAACTGAGGTAAAGGTTGTGGTTGGATTTGAGCTTGTTGATGATGGAGGATTTCCGTTTTGGAAGGTCCAAAGCCAGCTACTACAAGGGACAACATTATCAGAAGGATTGTAACATTTCGAAAGATCAGTGAATTGAACTACTTGATTGACTGTTGGTATTTGAGGATCCCATTTAAAATTAACATAAGGGTAAGCATGGGAAGGGGTGTTAAAAGAATCAACCGGAGACCAATCTGACCAATTTCCAGCAGAATCTTTAACTCTCACTTTCCAGTAGTATGTAGTTCCCCAAGCGAGCCTATTTAACCAATCACCTTCTTGATCATCTGAGAGGTTTAAAACATAACTTTGAGAGGATTCGCTAGAGGATATATTGAAAA